>Ga0163154_10001383_pt1 | contig 37545 bp, 25 predicted proteins | sample OliLakLV19MP9P1_FD_148649 | JGI IMG/M metagenome (GOLD analysis project Ga0163154, IMG submission 148649) | Freshwater microbial mat bacterial communities from Lake Vanda, McMurdo Dry Valleys, Antarctica - Oligotrophic Lake LV.19.MP9.P1 | ecosystem: Environmental > Aquatic > Freshwater > Lake >... | reverse complement strand
GGGTACGGGCGGGCGAGGAGCTGGCGGATGCTGTTGTGTCATATGCGCTACCTTAAGTTGGTGAGAAGGCTGACTCGAACAGATGATTTGTGGGAGTTGAACAATGCCGATCGCCCGAAGAGCGTCTCTTGCACAAAAGCTTAACTGTTGTTCTCAGTTTATCCCAAGAGGGGGTCGTAGTGCTGCACTACTAAGGAAATATTCTGCCAATTGGAGGATGCCATCACTCTCGATATATGATCAAATATGGATTTTTGACTTTTTTGGATAAATTTCTTAAGGAAAAGAGTTTGCCGCAACTCAACAGTATTAAATTATACTTTGCCCAACTATTAAGGAGTTAAACGGATGAATTCTGTCGATCGGGCTTTTACTCCAGCTCTGGAGTTGGCGGAGTCGATCCGCAACCTGGAAGTGTCGCCTTTAGAAATTGTCAATCTTTACTTGGAACGGATCGATCGATTAAACCCTGAGCTTGGCAGTTATTTTACTGTAACGGCCGAGCGGGCGATCGCCCTAGCTAAATCTCAAACCGAAAAACTAGCTGGGTTAAACAAGCCACAGGAATTGCCACCTTTTTTCGGAGTGCCGATCGCCATTAAAGACTTGACACCAGTTACCGGCGTTCCCTGCACCTACGGCACTCAGGCTTTGCTGGGTAACATCTCTGCCTACGACGAGTCAGTAGTATGGCGGATCAAAGCAGCAGGATTTAACATTCTGGGCAAAACAGCAACCTCTCAAATTGGCTCATTACCTTACACCGAACCCGAAGGTTTCCCGCCCGCGCGCAATCCCTGGAATTTAGACTATACGCCCGGAGGTTCTAGCGGCGGCTCAGCGGCGGCCGTAGCGGCGGGTTTATGTGCGATCGCCCAAGGTTCAGACGGTGGCGGTTCGATTCGAGGCCCGGCTTCCGCCTGCGGTTTAGTGGGCATTAAACCCTCGCGGGGGCGAGTTTCCTGGGCACCAGTCGGAGATTACCTCAGCGGCATTTCTGCCAACGGCCCACTGGCGCGCACTGTAGCTGACGCCGCCGCACTTTTGGATGTGATGTCAGGCTACACAACAGGCGATCCGTACTGGCTTCCAGATTCAAATCCGACGTTTCTAGAAGCTTCCCGTCAAAAGGTGGACAAACTGCGAATCGCTTTTTCTACCGAGGTTCCCCCGGTGGGCGAGGCTGCGGCTATCTGTCAACAAGCGGTACTCGAAACCGTCAAGTTACTGACAGATTTGGGTCACGATCTCGAACCTGGATGCCCCGATTTTACGGGTTTAATCGAACCGTTTACCGCAATTTGGCAGTCTGGGGCGGCTGCAAGCGGTATTCCAGGGCCTGCTTTGGAACCGATGAATCGCTGGCTGTTGGAAAGAACAGTTTCGGCTGGGGAATATTTGCGGGCGGTGAATCAAATGCAGGTTATTTCACGGCGGATTGTGGGATTCTTTGAAAAATTTGATGTGTTAGTTTTGCCCACTTATATGCACTCGCCAATTCGCATCGGCGAGTGGGCGGATTTGAGTTGTGAGGAAACTTTGCAGCGGATTATTAATTGGGTTGCTCCTTGTCCGCCATTTAATGCTAGCGGTTTGCCTGCGATCGCACTTCCTGCTATTTTAGATAACAACGGTTTACCCGTGGGTATTCAAATTATCGGGCGGCCGGCGGCGGAAGCAACTTTAATTGCTTTAGCGGCGCAGATGGAAGCGGCGAAACCTTTCCCGGTGTTAGATTTTAAATAGAGAAAGGTAAGGGATAAAAGCACGTTTCCCTTTTTTATGGGTATTATTCCAAATCAGGACTTGTGTGCGGGGAACTAGAAACCAGGTTTTTTTTAGAAATTTCTCGTCATCAAACCCATATTTTACCAAGAAACCCGGTTTCTCCCGCCCAGTCCAACTTATTACCAATTACGCTGTAAAATATTGAGAATACCTCTTTAGATTGATAGATATTTTGAGGGTTTTATTTTAAAAGTGGTAGCAGTTCGCTGCCAATATGTAGGGTAAAAAATTCATGTTAACTTCCGGGCCAATTACCGCCCCTGTTCCCGTTTTCCTAGTTCTTTTAGCAATCATGCTACTCGCGCCGCTGTTATTTGAGCGCTTGCGGCTGCCGGGAATCGTCGGTTTAATTATTGCAGGCGTAATTGTCGGGCCCAACGGTCTCAATTTGCTGCAACGAGACGCTACTATTGTTTTGTTAGGTACTGTAGGATTGCTGTTTTTGATGTTCCTAGCGGGACTAGAAACTAGCCTCGACGACCTCAAACTCAATGCGGACAAAGCTGTTATATTTGGGCTGGCTACTTTTTCCTTGCCGATGATATTGGGGACGGGAGCGATGCTGCTGTTGGGATATAGCTGGCTGGCTGCAATTTTAGTCGCTTCTTGTTTCGCTACGCACACACTTTTAGCGCTGCCAATTCTCACAAAATTGGGATTGATGCGAACTCAGACTATTACTACGACTTTGGGTGGGACTTTAATTACGAATGTGTTGGGACTGTTGGTGCTGGCAATTGTTGTCAAAGCTTTCAAAGGAAATCTCACTCTCGATTTTTGGCTGTTTCTCATTCCATCTCTGGCTATCTACACTTTTGCTACTTTGTGGGGAGTTCCCAAAATCGGTCGCTGGTTTTTCAAGAAATTCGGACACGACGAGAATGCCGAATTTATATTTGTATTGGCGACCCTATTTCTAGTTTCTTACGCAGCAGAACTAATTGAAATTGAGGCAATTATTGGTGCATTTTTATCGGGAATTGCTATCACTCAAATTATTCCCAAAATGAGTCCGCTGATGAATCGGATTGAGTTTATTGGCAATACGCTGTTTGTGCCGTTTTTTCTGATTTCTGTGGGGATGTTAATTGACCCGCTAATTTTGGTAAAGCAGCCGCAGTCTTTGTTGGTGGCGGCGGTGATGATTTTAGCAGAGGTGGCGAGCAAGTTTTTGGCAGCTTGGCTACCGGGGAAATTATTTGGTTTTGAGTTTCCGAACATTATGGTAATGTTCGGTCTTTCTGTTGCTCAAGCTGCTTCTACTTTGGCGGCGATTACGGTTGCTTTTGAGATTAAATTGGTCGATCGCGTAACGGTGAACGGCATCATTGCCATGATTTTAGTAACTTGTGTCGCTTCTCCTTGGATTGTATCTCGGTGGGGTCAAGAAATGCAGCAGCCGGGGTCGAGTTTGCCGGCTGCTACTTCGGGAAAGCATTCATGGGGAGATCGAGTTTTAGTGCCTGTTGCTAACCCGAATACGGAAGATAATTTGCTGCGTTTGGCTTTGATTTTAGCAAAAACATCTCAGGGAACTTTGCTGCCACTGCATATTTTGTCCGATCGCGGCGAAGCAATTTCGCCCGCAGATAAAATGCAGCAAACTCAACTTTTGACGGCTGCGGAAACTGTGGCTAACGCGGCTGATTGTGCGGTTGAACCGATCGCGAGGATAGATGATGCGATCGATCGCGGAATCCTACGGAGTGCAACCGAACGCGAGGCTAGTTTAATAGTTTGCGGTTGGAAGGGATTTTCCACAACTCGCGACAATTTTTTTGGCAGCATCATTGACACAGTGATCAGGCGATCGCCCGTACCCGTACTGATTGCTCGATTTCCCGATCCTCTCCAGAATACAGCCAGAGTTATTTTGGCTGTAACTGACAGCGAGTTGACTCGGTTTGGATTTCAGGAAACCGTGGATATTGCTAAGAGTTTAGCCGACGAACTCAAGGCGAGTTTGCAAGTGTTGTTGGTGGCGACAAAACGGGAACAAAGCAACAAAAGTGCGGGGGAGGTGGAAATTCTTTCTGAGATACCAGTAAATCGGGTGCGGGGAAATTTTATCAAGCTAGTTTCGCAGAATTTGTTAGAACACGATTTGCTGATTTTAACAACAATTTCTCACCAGAATTTGTGGGACAAACCGGGAACTCTTAAAGAACCGGAAGCGATCGCCCGGACTCACCAAAATATTTCGATGCTTGTTGTTTATTTTCCTGTATCTTGAGGAAGATTTTAAGGGAGCATCTCATATTTGTAAAAACACTTCTTCTGACTCCTTCCTTCTGACTATTTCCTCCTGACTATTTCCTCCTGGTTCCTAACTCCAATTTCTAGCTTGGCTGCTTTCATTGAGATGCTCCCGATTTTAACTGCAGATGATGTTATGAATCTGCATTCATCTGCGGTTAAGATTCACTCCTAATCCAACGGAATTGCTAGAACAAATTCCCCACCTCTTCCCGGTTCGGAAATACACTCGATCATCCCACCGTGTTTTTCGGCAACAATTGGATAGCCAATCGCTCAAACCAATTCGGTACCTTTCCCTTACCGCAATTTGGCTTAGGATCGCGAATTAAATAACTTACAATTTTAATTGTTATTGTGGGATGGGCGTCCCGCCCGTCCCACAAACTTGTGGAAGTTATTTAATTCTCATTCCTTAGTGCCTTAAACCAAATGACCATCTTTGCTTGACAATTATGGCTAATAAGTTATCGAAGTCTAGATTAGACTGTAAGTAGGCCATATATAGCAATCCTAAATGAGTCGTAAACTTTTTACCCACCCCAACCCTCCCCTTATCAAGGGGAGGGAGTAAGAAATTCACAAATGATGCGAGGATTGCTATAGAAGCATTATTATCGATCACAAATTAAATATGCCCAGAGGCTTTGCCGATCGCACCCTGATGGAGGCAATTTCTCGCCATCTAGGACAATTTCTCGGTATCTGGGAGAATTTTGAGAATATGGTGATATATCTCCTCTAGTTCAATAAGGTAAAAATGAGCATCAGACCAAATTTCAGATGGTTTTCTTCGGTGGCGAGTGTTTTGGGTTCGATTTCGATTAATCCTTTCAGCGGCACGACATCTCCTGTAAAAGCTGCACAAACGGTTGTTGTCCGCAAAGGTATTTTAGAATCTTCAATATCGGTTGCAGATTTGCGCGAACTCGCAGAAACAGGAAAAGTCCCGGCAAAACTGCAAGCTTATGCCAATCTCCTGTCTGAGGAACAGCGGAGTAAAATTTTTCGGGCGCTGCAAGCGAAAATTCCCCTAAATGTAGTCGGCCTGAGCAACTTGCTAAATACGGGCATCGGCACTGCCATCCTGACGGATTTGACTACAGTGATACCCAGGCGCGACGGTGGGGGTGTGGAAGCGCTGCGAGCGGCTCTGCAGCAGGGAGCAAACGCGCCGGAAGGCTTATCGGTATTGAGTTTCATTGAATCTTATCCGAACTCGCGGGTCGTGGTGGATCTCGATCGAGCTTTCGCAGTTTTGGGAAATATGAACGCAAGTTTTTGGCAAACTCAGCGCTTTATGGCGGCGATCGCACCTCAGTTAGCACCGGTTAAACCCGCGTTTACCCTGCCTTTCGATCCAACCCAGCCCGGCCCTAATTTCGTGCAGGTACGGGCGCTAGATTTGAACGATAGCGCCCGCAATCGGCGTATTCAAGTTGATGTGTATTGGTCGAAAGCGGAGACAGCCGACAAACCGACGATCGTCTTTTCTCACGGGTTGGGTTCCGTCCGCACGGATTTGCGCTACTTAGCCGAGCATTTGGCGTCTCACGGCTATGTAGTAGCAGCTTTAGAACATCCGGGCAGCAACGAAACGAATACCAATGCTGCGATGGCGGGGAAGTGTCCCTTGCTAGCTCCTCAAGAGTTTTTAGACCGTCCCAAAGACATCAGTTTTGTACTCGACGAACTGACAAAATTGAACCAAACTGATGATAATTTGCAGGGGAAAATCGCGATCGACCCATCGGTAATAATTGGCTATTCATTTGGCGGCGCTACAGCCTTGTCCTTGGCCGGCGCCGAACTGCAATTGAGCGGACTCAAACAGCGGTGTCAGGGGGATTTGATTGGGTTCAGCTTGGGCGAAGGCATTCAGTGCGCGGCGGCCGGATTGCCCGAAGAACGGTATCAATTGCGGGATGGGAGGATTAAAAGGGCGATCGCCATGAATCCGATCACATCATTACTATTTGGAGAAACTGGTTTAAGTACAATTCAAATTCCTACCTTAATAGTAGCATCTTCTGCAGACAAAACAACTCCCGCCTTAGCCGAACAAATTGCAGGCTTTCCGAAAATTCCCTCTCCTAAATGGCTAGTCGGTTTTGTAGGAGGAACCCACTTAAGCGTCAAAGATCCGACTACAACTTTAGACCAAGTTAGTAGGCCGAGCACAGGAATTACTGGCGATGAAGTTGTCGGCGACCAAGCTGTTAGCATACGCAATTATATTAAAGCTGTAAGTTTGGCTACCGCCGCTCAACTAACTGCCGAAGCTGACAAATATGCAGTTTTTCTAACACCTGAATACGCGCACTTTGCTTCTAAATCGGCAATCCCGGTGCGGCTGGTAACAGAAATTTCCCCGGAAATTAATGCTGTAGTGCAAACTTTTATTCAAGAGAATAAATAGTGATTAGTTATTAGTCTTTAAGTAGGTAAGCGCCCAAAAAGCATAGTATTTTGTTGAGTTCTCGACCCAGAACATAATTATGTAGGGTTCGCAGTCCGAACCTTACCACTATTAGTTATTAGCTAATAATCTGATCTCCGCTCGAACACCTATAATAAAGGTGTTTGTAGTGGTAGTTTGAGGGGACATCAGATTGCGACTAGCAGGCTTTGCTGTTGTAGGCCAAACCCCTTACCCCCCAGGGCTGTATTTTCTTCTTAAGCTGTTTCTGATATATTTTGTCCATGCAAGGGCAAAATATAACAAAGCGCTTTCACAAACTCTACTCCCAAACTGCGATGCCTAAAAAAAATCTTATCCCGCTATTGCTTCTGTTGGCAGCCCTGTTTACCCTTTACGGTGACACTTTAACTTTTCTCCCCAAACCTGTAAGAGATACTAGCGTGGCAAGTCGAAAATTCTTCGTCGGGTTGTGGCCGAATTGGTTGAGGCCGAGAGATTTCAACGAGCAAAGGCAAGAGGATATTGATAAATTGCAAAAAAGTCCTAGTCCCAGTCGATAGTTTTGAGCTACCAGCGAGAAACCCGGTTTCTCTAACAATACTTAGCCATTTTGTTGTAGGTTGGGTTAAGCGAAGCGAAACCCAACAGTACGATTTTAGATTTTGGATTTTAGGTTTGAGATTTTTTATCCACTCTCTAATCTGTAATCGATTAAACTTGAGATTAGAGATTTTTCTCCCAGCGGTAAGGTGTGCAGTGCACACCCTACATAATTAGGTTCTGCGTCCAGGACTGTTTTAGATTTGTCATCCCATCTAAAATCTAAAATCTAAAATCTAAAATTGATTAGGCTTGCTTTTTCAACCAGCTAAACATAGCTCGCAAATCTTTACCAACTTCTTCAATAGGATGTTCTGCTTCCTGACGGCGCATGGAGGTAAAGCCTGGTTTGCCGGCTTGGTTTTCGAGAACGAATTCGCGGGCAAATTGGCCGGATTGAATTTCGCTGAGAATTTTACGCATTTCGGCGCGGGTTTGATCCGTGACGATGCGGGGGCCGCGAGTTAAATCGCCGTATTCTGCGGTATTGGAGATGCTGTCGCGCATTTTGGCGAGGCCTCCTTCTACTACTAAGTCAACGATAAGTTTAACTTCGTGCAAACATTCAAAATAAGCTAATTCCGGTTGGTATCCGGCGTCAACTAAAGTTTCAAATCCAGCTTTAATTAAGGCGCTCAAACCGCCACACAAAACTACTTGTTCGCCAAAAAGATCCGTTTCTGTTTCTTCGCGGAAAGTGGTTTCCAGGATGCCGGCTCTGGTGCCGCCAATACCTTTAGCATAGGCCATTGCCCGATCGCGCGCTTGACCTGAAGCATCTTGATATACTGCAAACAAACTCGGAACACCTTCCCCTTGTTCGTAAGTCCGGCGCACCAAATGTCCGGGGCCTTTGGGGGCAACCATTACTACGTCTACATTGGCAGGGGGAACAACTTGGCCGAAGTGAATGTTAAAACCGTGAGCAAATGCTAAAACATTTCCTTCAGAAAGGTTCGGTTCGATTTGTTCTTTGTAAATAGTTTTTTGAACTTCATCGGGCAATAAAATCATGATGAAGTCAGCAGCGGCGGCTGCTTTGTCTACCGGGTGAACTGTTAAACCCGCGTCGGTTGCTTTGGCTGCAGATTTGCTACCGGGATACAAACCGACAACGACATTCATGCCGCTGTCTTTGAGGTTGAGGGCGTGGGCGTGTCCTTGCGAACCGTAGCCGATGATAGCAATCGTTTTGTTGGCTAAGAGGTCTAGGTTAGCGTCGGTGTCATAATACATACGGGCCATAGTGCTTGTCTCCTGAGATGCAAATTGGGTGATTGACTGCAAAACTCTCATTTTATCAAAGTAGGGTACTTTTTTTGCAGAAAATTTTTCGACTAAGATTTGGTTGAGGGAAAATAAAGGGCGATCGCGCTGAACTTAGCAGGGTTTCTCGCAGACTCTGCGATCGTCAAATATAATTGTTAATAGCGTGCTGTGCATTTGAAAAAACCTCACATCTTGCACGATTCTCAAGAACAGGCATCTTGCCTGTTCATAAAAAGCTTATTGAGAATGGTGCAACATCTCAGAAAAACGCAACTAACTAACTTTTTTCAGATGAAAATAAAAGCAATACATCATATAGCGATTATTTGTTCGGATTACGAAGCCTCAAAAAAATTTTATGTAGAAGTATTGGGATGTTCCATTATCAAAGAAACTTTCCGAACCGAGAGGAATTCTTATAAACTAGATTTGCGAGTCGGAAATGGCGACACCATTGAGCTTTTCTCATTTACCCATCCTCCTGAAAGAGTTAACAATCCTGAAGCTTGCGGTTTAAGACATTTAGCTTTTGCAGTTGAGGACATAGAAGCATCAGTTGCTTACTTAAAATCCCAACAAGTAGAAGTAGAAGAAATTCGCCTTGACGAAATCACAGAAAAACGCTTTACATTTTTCAGAGATCCCGACAACTTACCGTTAGAAATTTATGAAATTTAAAGCCATATCCCCATCTAAAAAAGCTTAGCATAGAAGATAAACAATGGACTCTATCATCAGAAACACAATCACGGTCGGATTGCCGACTTTAATGCTCTTTATAGCCATATTAGCTACAGGAAAAACAGGTGACGCAGCCGTTTGGTCGGGTTTGGTCAAAGTCGGCGGTTCCTTTGGTATGCTGATCGGTTTAGGTGTGTTAGTAGTTGTAGGATTTGTTGCCAATTCGTTTAGCTATTTTGTGGTAGATAGCTTGCTGGTGAGATTTTATCAAAAGCGGCGAGAGTTGGAACAGCCAGAACAACTGGTAATAGAAGTTGATAAATTGCCTATTACCAACGACCTTAAAATTAAGCTGAAATGGGCGTTACTGCACAGCAATAACCAAATTATTAGCTTGAAGCACGTAATTTTAAAATGGTTTATGCTCGCAGCAATTGTAAATGCACTCTTGTCAATAACAGGTTACTTGGGAGAATTTAACCTATTTTTTGAGTTAAGTTCTCATTTTAAACTACAATATCTGTTGGCTGGGTTACCAAATTTTATCTTCTTCGCTCTCGTGCGCTCAAAAAAAATATGGTTGCTGGTGAGCGCATTTTGCATTATCATTAATTTGGCGGAAATTGTTCCTTGGTATTTCCCAGCGCCAGCCTTTGCAGGAGCGACTCCTGGACAAAACCTGCGGATTTTGCATTCAAATGTTTTAACGAATAACCGACGCTATTCTGAGGTGATCTCGCTGGTAAAAGCAGAGCAACCCGATATCGCGGTTTTTGTGGAAGTTAGCACAGTTTGGGCGAAGGAGTTAGCCGTCTTAAGCGAGATTTTCCCTTACTCTTCCAACCTGCAAGAATCTGAGAGATTTGGCAGTGCAATATACAGCAAGCTGCCTTTAGAAAATGCTTCTATTAAAGCCTTTTCACAGCAAAGAAAGAGCTTGTTTGCGGAGGTTGAATTTAAAGGTAAAATCATTTCTCTGATTCTTGCTCATCCGACTGTGCCGATCAAACAGCAGAGTTTTATCGATCGCAACCAACAGCTAACAGCCATCGGCGAGTATGCAGCCCAGGTAAAAAATCCGCTGATTGTGGTTGGGGATTTCAATACCACAATGTGGTCGCCTTTCTACAAAAATATGGTAAAAACTGGAAATTTGCGAAATGCGCGATCGGGTTTTGGCATTTTACCGACTTGGCCGACTTTTATGCCCCTGGCTTATATTCCGATCGATCACTTTCTAGTCAGCAAAGAAATTGGTGTTTTGAGGATTCGTACTGGCCGCAATGTCGGTTCCGATCATTTGCCGTTAATTACAGATTTGGTACTTTGAACGCTGGAGTCGATATTTTCTAACAGATTGTTAATTAATTGTATTTGATACTGCTGCATATTTATCTGTACTGGTTCTTTGCTGTATTGAAAACAGATAACTTTTCCGGCGATTTCCTTGTAGTGTTGTAGCATGGAAAAAGTATCGGTGCTGAAGCGAGCGAGGTAGTTTTTAGCAGCCTCGCTGCAAATTTCCTTTACTTGATTTAGATAAGCTTCTGACGACTCAGGCGGCTTTTCATACCCAGTTCTTTTATTCAAAATATAGCTAGCGCCGCCGACTACGGCGGCTCCCACAGGCCCGCCCAACAGCCAACCTAAGCCCGTTGCGATCGCCACTGGAGCCACTTCGCCCTCGTTCGACTTTTTAGCAGCCGGAGGTGGCGGCGGCTCCGGTAAACAGACTTGTGGGGATGGAGGAAAGGAAATCAAAAGGGCGATCGGCTGTTCCTTATCAAAGAACTCGCAAGCTTTATCTACCCATTCTGCGATCGTTTGCTGCTGATGTAAGACCTCTCGCTGAAATTTTAGCTTCCACGCATCAAAACTTCCTTCCTGAAGCGACAGCGCCATTTCCGATTGATACCGCTGCAAAAATGTAGGCTGGTAAAGCCAAATCTCGAAGTCGGAAACGCTGGCTTGAAAGCCTTTTGATATCAATTTTTCGGCTTTTTGTTTAATTTCAATTTTGTCTTTGTGCTTTTGTTGAGCTGCAGCTATTTCTGCGGTGACAGTTTCAGCTTTGGCTCGGAGAGATTGGCAAATTTTAGTAGCTATAGCTTCAATTCTGGGCAACTTAACTGCTAGTTGTTCCTGTTGAGCTGCGACAATACTTTGCAAAGCCGATTCAAACGCGGCAATTCCTGTAGTTTGAGCGGCCGCCACATCTCCTTTCAGCCTCGCCCTCAAAGCCGGCAAAGCATCGACGCGGTAGATATTGCTGATGTTGTTCGGCAAGTTCGAGCGAAAACTTTCGGCAACAAATAACAACCGATTGTATACTTGTTTTTGGTCGTCTGGTTCGAGTAGATTGAGAAAATTGGCAACAAAGACGACAGTGTTGATGTTGCGATCGCTCAACCAATCTCTCAAGTTCTCCCGTTCCCCTAAAGTCATCAATTTGCGAGCATCTAAAACCTGCACAACTAAATCAGCCGTGAGCAATTTATCCCGAACTAAATTATCTTGTTCTTCCCGGTCATTTGTTCCCGGCAAATCCAGCAATTCCACACCCGTTTTCAGGAATGGATGGGGACAGTAAACATTAACGGCGGCCACATCATCCCGCATTTGTCTCGCGTCGTCAAGGATGGCGTAGCGTTTCAGAACATCAGTCCCCGGTTCGCTAATTTCCGTGCCGTCTTTCAGGGTAATTTTTGCGTGCAATTCCTCGCCGTAGTTGACATAAATGGCGGCACCTGTAGTGGGTACAAGATCGATCGGCAAAGCACGATTTCCCAGCAAAGCATTGAGCAAAGTTGACTTGCCGTAATTAAACGGGCCAAAGACAGCAATTTGAAAAGTTGGTTTGGCGAGATAGTCGCAAATTGATGTTGTATCTCGGTAAAGTTGGGAGTTTTTATCCAGTTCTAGAATGCCCAGTGCTGATTTGAGATTGTTGGTCAGGTTTTGATAAGTTTCGGGTTGTTGCATAAGGATGAGGAAACACTAGACTTTTTGCACAAATCTTTGATTGATAGGTTAACCGCAGATCCAGGCAGATCAACACAGATAAACGCGGATAATTTCAAGATACTTGGCGATTTATGTAATTTTGTCTACTCAGCTAGCGGATGCTAAGAAACCTTGATATACCGATTCAATACTCTGCGACTCGGCAGAAACATCAGCCTCCAATTTTTTCAATCGCTCAGATTCCGCCTGACAATTAATCTCGCGAGATTCCTTTTGTTCCAGCAAATTATCTAACTCAGCTTTCCGAGAATTGATATCAGCATTCATGCGATCGCCCACTTCGCGCCCATAAACATCAAAACACTCTTTCACAGCATCATGAATCGGCTGCCACTGCTGCTGAGCCACCTGCGGCAGATACTTCACCAACTCTTTTTTGGCCGCTTTCACCAACTGTTTATGAGCTCCATCTGCTTGCAAAACCCCAATACCCATCCCCAACAAAGCCAAGTACAGCGGCCCCAAAACAATCCCTGTAAAGCTAGCGAAAATCGTACTAACGCCCAACACAGTAATTAAGTTGAGCAGGATATTTTTCCAGTCAAAACCCGCTCCGGCCATTGCTACGCCTGCCAGGTTTCCTGTCGTTAACGAAAACAATCCCATCGCCCATTTTGCCCAAGCTGGTGAGTTATCTTCGTTCGAGTTGCTGACTGGCGTGGGGATTGTTTGCCCGGTCAGTTTTTCGGTAATTTTTTCAGTCACTTTTTTGTAAGATGCTCCGTAATTTGCCGCACTTTGTGATAACTGCGAAAATGCTGAATTCATCTCTTGTTCTGCGGTGAGAGTCCAAGCTGCTAGTTTGTCGTTGATGTACTGCTCGAATGCTCGTCTGAGCGATGCTTCAAAGGCTTCTCGCCTATCTTGGCTGAAGAAGTCCAGAAATCTCAACTCCGGTTGATACCGCAAAAAGTCTGTTTCAAAGGTATGTTCTAAGTTGAGAACGTAGGCGCGGAAAGAATCTGCGATCGCCCGCGATTTACTATCTCTAACTTCGATAATTTCTTGTTGAAATTCATCGCGAATGTGAGTCAGCTTCTTAAACTCCGGCTCAACTGAATTAATCTTTTCCTTCAACTCATTGACATCGCGATCGAGCAATGGTAAGCGGCGCCCAACAGCTTCGCGGACGCGAGCAGAAATTTGACGCGCCAAAGTCCTCGCCGGACGCAATTCTGAAATAGCCCTTTCTTGGGTCAAAAATGTATTCAGTGACGCCATAAACTCAGGAAAACCAGTTCCTGCCAAATCCGCTTCAGGATTTTTCATCCGCAACCTGAGCGCCTTAATTGAGGTAATTGGAAACACTCGCTCGTCGTAAATATCGTGTCCTTCGGTTAAACAATATTCAGCCAAATTAACTTTGAAAACGCGCCGCAGTTTCTCTTCTGCTTCTGCCATTTCTTCAGCATCATCCGGGTCAATCAAACTTTCTCGCACTTGATCCCAAGCATTAATCAGAAAGAAAATGCTCAATCCGCGATTTTTGATGTAATTTTCTAGATAGCGTCTTTCACCCATTGTGCAAGGCTGAGTGGCCCTGAGCACAAACAAAATAGCGTGGCAGTTGTTGATGTAACCGAGAGATAATTCATTGCGGGCTTCTGTATCGTTTAGTCCAGGACTGTCTACTATTTCTATGCCTTTTTCCAGCAAAGGTAAGGGATATTCTACTACGGCGCAATCGATATCTGGAAATGCTGGTTTCTTTTCTTCTTCTAAGCGTTTTGCCTCAGCGGGGTCAATTGTGTAGTTCTGTTTAAAACTTTTAAAATCTAGCTGTTTTGGGCTTTTGCCGTCATTGAAATAAACTGTTACTTTTTTTTCTGAACCATAGCGCAAAATCGTCAGCAAAGCTGTACAGGGATTTACATCGCTGGGCAGTAAGTTTTCGCCGATTAACGCATTGAGAAAAGTGCTTTTTCCGCGTTTCATGTCGCCTAGCACTAGCAGGCGAAAGACTCCTTGGCGCAAGTTTTTACTGGCGACATCAATGTCGGCGTTGTCTGTTTCTAAACCGAGTTTTCCCGATGCTTCTCCTCCTGCTAATTCTGATTGGTTGATGGCTGTCGCGATGTTGCTGAGGCGATCGGCAATTTCTCGGCGGACGGCGGCTACTCGCTCTAAATCGTTGAGAAAGTTGCTAGTTTCTACTTTAAGGTTCATGGGTATTTCCTGATATTTTCCGGCTTGGGCTTTTCAACTTCTGTCTTCTTCAATAAACATTTTGTAAGCGATAAAAGCAATGCCTCCTACTATCAGGGCGGCTGCCAGCCAAGATGCTATGCGAACTGCAACGACAACAGCAATGACAATGCCTGTAAATTGAGCGGCTGCTATAATTTTTCGGCGCCACTGTTTGAGTTTGCCGTTAACTTGGCTGTCGGGTTCTTGGTACTTGCTTGTTAGATGTTCTGGCACTGAGCGGTCGATTTCGGCTTCTAGTTCGCGGAGCCGAAGTTCTTGTTCGCGCTGCCGTAGTTCTTGTTCTTTGTGCCGGAGTTCTCTGGCTTTTTTGTCGGGAGAATTCATAAATCTTAGCCTGTTTTGTGCTGGAAAAATGTGTTATTTATTGTCAATGTTGCGGAGCGATAAGTTCTCTACGACTGTAACTCACATTTTCCCGCGTGTCGAGAAATGTTAAGAAATTTTAAAAAGGGCGATTCCCTACGGGATAGCTATGCTTCACGACCAATTAAGCCGATCGCCCTAGGCCCTAGACTAGCCGCTGCAAATCATCAATAGCCTTCGGGGCCGATGGTAGTGCGATCGCACTCAGCTTCCGACAAATCAACCAAGCGCGATCGAAATAAGTTGCAGCCCGCTAATTGAGCTTTGGTTAACTTTGCTTTCTCCAAATTAGCTCGGCTCAAATCCGCATATCTCAAATCGGCATTCGTCAAATCTGCATTGTACAAATCCGCACCTTGCAAATTGGCTTTCTGCAAATTAGCACCTTGCAAATTGGCGTGACGCAAATTTGCTCTTGATAAGTTTGCTCTTGATAAAGTTGCTTCTGACAAGTTAGCTTGATAAAGTTGAATGTCGCCCAATTCAGCATCTTGCAAATCAGTTTTATAAAGATTGGCTTGAGTCAAATTTCCGTAGGGCAAATAAGCTCGCCTCAGAACGCTACCAGAAAGATTTATTTCTGTCAAATCTGCTTGAAACAAGTTATCTTCACTTAAGTCAACGGCGTTAAAGTTTCGCTGGCCCTCAGCATACTGAGCAAGCAATTCCTCAGCGCTTAGCTTTTGCATTTTCATTCCTCATGACGACAGCTACTGCAGCCAATCCATAACAGTAATTAATGGTTATTATTCTGCGTATTTATACTTATGTCTCTTATTATGTTAAGCTTGTGTAACAACAGTCGCATTTTTTCTAAGATTTTTTTTATATTTGTAAATTTCTGCCTTGCTCGACCAGTAAGCGGTTAGTAATGTCAAGATCGATCGAGAAACCAAAGTCAATCATCTACTGAAATATGCCAGAACTTCCTCCTTCCATTGCTCAGCACTACCACGAACGGACAAAATACGACCCTGAAACCATTGCTGCTAAAAGTAAACAGCTAGATTGGACAGAGCAACCTGTGCCTTTCAAAGAATATAAAATTGGAGCGTATTTTGACCTCAAGCCTTATCTAAAAGACCCCTCGGAGGATGCCGATGCCGATCCCGATGCCGCTTGGTGGCATCGGTTATCTAGCTTGTTGCTGTGCAGCTACGGGTTGACGGCGAAGGTGCAGACGGTAGATGACAGCTACCTGTATTTGCGATCGGCACCGTCGGCGGGTGGACTCTACCCAGCAGAGGTTTATTTAATCTCCCGTGGCACTGCCCAGTTGCCGGCCGGACTCTACAACTATCAGTGCAGAACTCATTCACTTGTTCATTTTTGGGACAGTCAAGTTTGGCCGGCATTGCAAGCGGCTTGTTTCCAGTCGCCAGCGCTAGAAAATACCCAATTGGCGATCGCCATTACCACTGTTTTTTTCCGTTCTTCTTGGCGTTACGAAGACCGAGCTTATCGGCGAATTTTTCTAGACACCGGCCATTTATTGAGTAATATCGAGTTAGCTTGCGCCGTCAACGATTACCGACCTCACCTGATTGGAGGATTCGCCGACGAAGCTGTCAATGAATTACTGTACATCGACTCGGAGCAAGAAGGAGCGATTTGTGTAGTTGCTTTAGCCGACTTGCTAGATATTGACCAAAACTTGCCTAAATTTAAAACAGCTTTGCCCGGAAACACCACGACAGATTACCCAAAAATTTCCGAAGGTCAACTGTTAAAATACCTCCACAAAGCCACGCATTTAGAATCAGACCCTACCGGATCTGACGGCTGGAAACTTGATAAAAGTGAAGGGGAATTAGAGGATAAATATAACTTTCCCTTTTGTACTAAAGTTTCGACGGTCACTCCTTCGATTCCTTGGGGAGTGAACCTGGAAACTTTAGAAAACACTATGCTCAAAAGGCGTTCTACCCGTGCTTATACAGGTGCTTCTTTGAGCTTGGGCGAACTGCTAGCTATGCTCGATTTTACTTACCAGCCCCAGCACTATATCGACCAAGGATTAGACGGTTATCCAGATTATTTCGATCTAAGTTTGATCGAGACTTTTATTGCTGTTTCGGGAGTGAATGGCTTAGAAGAAGGGTGTTACTATTACGCTCCGAAAGCTCAAGAATTGCGGCAAATTCGGTTTAAAAATTTCCGCAGGGAATTGCATTTTTTGTGTTTGGGGCAAGATTTGGGCAGAGATGCGGGGGCGCTGTTATTTCACACGGCGGATTTGAACAGGGCTGTAGCAAAATATGGCGATCGAGTTTACCGCTATTTGCACATGGACGCGGGTCATTTGGGCCAGCGGTTGAATTTAGCAGCTATGCAACTGCGTTTGGGTGTCAGCGGTATCGCGGGCTTTTTTGACGATCGCGTCAATGACGTTCTCGGTATTCCTACGAGTGAGGCTGTGCTTTATATTACAAGTCTGGGAAGACCTCGATCGTAAGAATTAGTCCTCAGTCAGCATTAGTCAGAAGGCAGAAGGTATCCTAAAAAAACCAACTCTGCTCGCGAAGCCGCTGCCACGCTTTGCGGATATGTTGAGGCTTAAATAGTTCGCTCTTGCGAATGTTCCATTCGCGTACAAGTTCGATCGCTCTTTCGCAATCCTCTGCTGCTTCCCTATTTTCCGAAACAACCCAATGAACAGTTGCCAACAGTTCCATCCCATAAGGAGTTTCAAAACCATTAATTAACCCGCTAACACGCTCTAGTCTAACATTAGCATCAGCAGCATTTTGTAAAAAATCCCGCGCGGCTATTTTACCTTCAGACAACACATAGATTTGTGCCTCTTGACTTCGATCTCCATAACCTCGAATATAATGCCCTTCCAGCTTCTGCAAAACATGATTTAGATTATTTGCATAAGGCCCGTACTTTTCTTTTACATAATTTAATCTTAGCGGTTCACCTGCTACCTGAAGAAAATAAGCTAGCTTTTGAATTTCCAGCATTGTCAAGCGATAGCCAGGAATTCCGTACAATTCCAGCAAGCTAATAAATAAGGCACGAGCGCGAGTCATTTGGGGTTTTTCGGTGGCCACCCGCATTGAATCAGCTTGCGGAGTAGCCTGCGGTTCAAACAGCAGAACTTGCACATTTGGCATTTCCAAAAAAGCTGATTCAATTAGCGGTTTGACTGTCTTCCAAGACAAGCCACCATTCCCGCAGCCTAGGGGAGGAACGGCAATAGAAGTGATGCCTAATTGCTTTACTTCCTGAATCAAAGCTTTTAGTCCAGTTTGAATATCTTCGATTTTTGATTTTCCTCTCCAGTGACGTTTAGTCGGAAAATTAATAATGTATCGGGGATTAAATAGATTGCCCGAAGATACTACAAACATTCGGCCCGGCTGCACTTCACCGGCGCGACAAGCCTTTTCATATTGGCGGAAGTTTTCGGGATAAGCCTGCTTGAACTGCAAGGCAATTCCTTTGCCCATAATTCCCACACAATTAACTGTGTTCACTAAGGCTTCTGCATTTGCTTCTAAAAGGTTGCCTTCCTTGATTTCAATCACTTTTACTTCCCGGTTTTTATTTATTCTAATAATACCAATTTTTCTGCACTATTACTGAGGGTTTATGTGTAAAATTTTGTAAAATATTTTCTGCTTTTGCTTTGATTGTAGAATTGATTACGCCGATTTCTGTGATTAACTCCCAAGGGAAAAGTTTCTAACTAAAAACTCGGCTTGACGCCTGCGTTTTCTGTCGTTATCTTCGTTTGTGTCATTCCAGTAACGGGATTCCATAACATCCCAGTCAATATTATCTAGATAGTTGAGATCGTCAAAAAAATCTGTAATTTGCATGACTGCATGACCGTCAGTAAAAACAAAATCTAAACCTCTAGCATCTATATCTTCTACATCAGAAACTAGGTGAATAAGTGCTGCTTGACCTTGAGTATAGTTTGGTACATTGCCCTGATTAATGGTGTATAACATCGGAGAGCGCGGTGCAAAATAAAAGGGAACATAATCGTGCAGTACGCCACCTGCACCGCAGGGAACGCGGGTTCTAGCGCGATGATATTGGATATTTTCGTAGGCGATATTAGTGTAGTTAGTTCCTTTCTCAAGCATAACGTTGTAAGCTAACAATCCACCTGCTGACAGGATAGATTCTAGATTGTCAATGGGGGTGATGTGGTAGATAGGTAATTGCACTGCTGTTATCTGTTTGCTGTTTCAGGTTTAACACATAATTATAATATCTGCTTGGCAGTTAAAGATAAATAATCTTTTACCATTACTATTTGCCAATGCAAAATCTGCTAAATATTCTGTCGAGCACTGATTCTGTCACTTCTTCCCCCGTAACTTCCCCCAATGCTTGAATTGCCCCGCGCAAATCTATTGTCCAGAAATCTAAAGGCAATTTGTTACTAATAGTATCCGTGCATTGTTCTAGAGAAATTTTAGCTTTGGTTAAGGCTGCTGCTTGCCGCTGGTTGATTGCTAAATCTGAGTTGGCTGCTTGCAAATTTCCCCCGCTGACGGCATCTAAAATTGCTGTTTCTAAGTCTTCTATGCCTCGATCGAGGGCTGCTGCTGCGGCAACTATTGGGTGAATTTCAGAGGAAAAAGGTAGTTCGGGGATTGTTTTTACTAGGTCGATTTTGTTGACAATTATAATTAGCTGGCGGTGCTTTACTTGTGCGTAAATTTCGGAATCGTCCTCTGTCCAACCAGATTCTGCGTCAATTGTTAACAATACTAAATCGGCTTGTTTTGCTGCGGCGCGCGATCGCTCAACGCCAATTTTTTCTACCTTGTCTTCGGTTTCTCGAATTCCCGCAGTATCCAGCACCTGCACGGGAATTCCGCCCACAACTAGCTGCGATTCTACCACATCCCGCGTCGTACCGGGCAAATCTGTGACGATCGCCCGATCGCTCCGACTCCACGCATTCAACAAACTCGATTTTCCCACATTCGGCCGCCCAACAATCGCTACTTTTAAACCACTTCTCAACAATTCTCCACGATCTGCCGTTGCCAAAATTGTTGACAATTCCGCCAAAACATGATTTATTTCCAAACAAGTTTTAGCTTCATCTAACGGCGGTAAATCTTCCTCAAAATCAATTCTCGCCTCAATTTCTGCCAGCACGTCCAAACAAGTTGTTCTCAATTTGCGAATTGGCTGCGCTAATTTTCCTTGCAAACCAGCCAAAGCACTTTGTGCAGCAGCGGGCGATTTTGCTCCCACCAAATCTGAGATACTTTCAGCTTGAGTTAAATCGAGCCTCCCGTTCAAAAAAGCCCGCAGCGAAAACTCTCCCGGTGCGGCCAATCTCGCCCCATTTTCCAAACACAATTGCAAGACTTGCTGCACAGCCATAATACCGCCGTGACAGTGAAATTCCACCACATCTTCGCGAGTAAAAGAACGCGGTGCTTTCATGATTAGCAGCAAAGCTTCATCGACTAATTCTTGAGTTTTGGGGCGGCGAATGTGGCCGTAAAGAATGCGGTGAGACTCCCAAATTTGCCGTCCTGGGGCGCAAAACAGAGTTTCGGCAATTTTTAAGGCTGCGGAACCGGAAACTCGCACAATGCCGACGCTGCCTTGTTGGGGAACTATGGCAGTGGCGATCGCTGCGATCGTTCCTCCTTTTGTTAATGATTCAGACATTTTTATTGTTCACACATTGAAAAGTTATCTCAATCTCCTGTTTTGGATGATCGGGCAATTGCTTCTCGGTTTTCGAGGGTATAAATCAATACGGTTCAGATCAGGTCGATCCCCCCTAGCCCCCCTTAAAAAGGGGGGGACAAGAAGTTGCTCAAAGTCCCCCTTTTTAAGGGGGATTTAGGGGGATCTCCGGGGAATAAACAGTCTTAACCCAAGCGTATTGGGGTATAAATCTCTAGTTCGTCATTCAATAAATCAAAACAGACGCCCTTTTGAGCAAGGTGCACGAGTTTCTGAGTCGAAGGGTAGGGAATATTTGCTAATATTTTTCACCCAGAGCGCTAATTGCTGGTCGGCTTCAACAGACAGGATAACTTGAATTATGGATTCAACCAGTTGTACGTTGATTTGACTTACCTCCGACCCGGTTGTTAAATTATACATATCTCATTGACAGGATAAACAATTTCAGCGATTTCTTTCTAAGATATTAGAAGAGCGTGGCCGCCGGGACTTCGATCGCCAATCCGTTAGCGAAGCTTGCAGCTATTGGATCGCCTGTTGCCCCATTCACGTCCCGATGTAACTTAAATTAGTCAGCCAAATCTTTTGGCTATACTGATTTCATGCGATAATCGAACATTAACAGGGTAGAGGGCAGAGCATGATTGGTCAACTTCTCGACAGACGTTACCGCATCATTAAAATCACAGACTCAAGTGAGGTGGGAAAAACTTATCTAGCAGCAGATACTCACCGTCCCGGGTATCCGCAATGCACGGTTAGAGAAATGCGACTCCCCGGCACAAGTTCGCAAACTCCAGAATTAGTCAAAGTTATATTTCAAAGAAATGCAGAAATAATTGAAAAATTGGGAAAACACGACAAAATTCCCGAATTATTGGCGTATTTTGAGGAAAATCAAAGTTTATACTTAATTGAAGAATTTATTGCCGGATCACCTTTAAGTCAAGAACTAATACCCGGTGAACCTTGGGATGAAGACCAAGTAATTGGTCTGCTATCAGAAATATTAGAAATTTTGGTGTTCATACACGAGAAGGGTTTCATTCACCGCAGAATTCAACCAGACAGAGCGATCCGGCGCGAGTCAGACGGCAAATTTGTATTGGTTGACTTTAGCTTAGACAAAGAAATTAACCCGGAACTTGCTAACTGTCATTTGTTGGCGCAAACTTCCCCGAATTCTGTTAAACGGCATGAGGCAAAAAAACAGGATTTGGCGGCCCAGGAGTTATACGTGCCGATCGAGCAATTGAGCGGCAACCCCCGTTACAATAGCGACATCTACGCTCTAGGTACGATCGCCCAGCTTGCCGTGACGGGACTCTCACCCAACGAACTGAGTGCCTTAAAAAACAACAAAAGCCAAATTCCCTGGCGAAACCGGGCAACTTGTTCGCCTGCCCTAGCAGATATTATCGATCAAATGGTGCGCCCTGACTGCGAGGAACGCTATCAGGAGGCCGCCGAAGTTTTAGCATACCTCAAACAAATCGCCGTAAAATTGGAGGTTGAGCCGCCGCCAGCCACAATCATCACGCACGCTATGAGTCAACCGCGAAGACAAAGCCAAACCAAACTGCTGCTGTTGGCTGCAACAGCGGCAGCTTTAATCCTGACGGCACTGATAATTTACTTTTGGCAGAGTCAAACTCCGGCGAGGGCAAAAGAATGGTTGGCTCGCGGCGTGGCCAAGGCGCAGCAAGGTGACACAACAGGCGCGATCGCCGATTATACTCAAGCGATCGCCCTGAATGCCAGCGATGCGGAAACTTACTACAAGCGGGCAAACGCTCGCTACGACATGGGCGCAACCGAGCAAGCAATACAGGATTACACGCAAGCAATTAAAGTCAATCCTAGCCACACCAAAGCTCTCTACAATCGAGGTATGGCCCGCCTCGACATCGGGGACAAGCGGGGGGCCGTGGAAGATTTCACCCAAGTAGTGCGACTGAATCCCAGCGACGGTGAGGCTTACTCTCAGCGGGGTTTAGCCTACTACGATTTGGGCGACTACCGCACGGCAATTGAAGACTACACTCAAGCAATTCGGCTCAGTCCCAACGATGCTACAGCTTACAGCAATCGGGGTTTAGCTCGATCGGCTGCAGGCGACAAAACAGGAGCAATGGCAGATTTTACTCAAGCCCTTCAAATTAGCCCCAAACAAGCTGGCGTATACTACAGTCGTGGTCGATCGCGGTTTAATCTGGCAGATTATCAAGGAGCGATGGAAGATTATACTAAGGCGATCGAATTGCAACCAGATCTCGCTGATGCTTATACCAATCGGTGCAGCGCTTACTTGAATTTGGCCACCTACGACAAAGCGATTGCAGATTGCACCGAAGGAATTCGCCTCGATCCAAAAGATGAAGCAGCTTACAACAACCGCTGCATTGCTTATCTGAATTTAAAACAATTTCAAAAGGCCAGCGAAGATTGCAGTTTGACGATCGGACTCAACGGCAACAATCCCAAAGCATACAGCAATCGAGGATTAGCTCGATCGGCTTCGGGAGACAAGCAGGGCGCTGTGGAAGATTTTACTCAAGCAATTAGGCTCAATCCCAGCGATGCAGTAGCTTACAGCAATCGCGGTACTATTTACTCAGAACTAAAAAATTACCCTTTAGCGGTTGAGGATTTCGCTCACTCGCTGCGGCTCAACCCCAACAATGCTAGCGCTTTTTACAGCCGAGGCCTTGTCCGCCGCCAACTCAAAGACCGTGCTGGGGCGATCGAGGATTTTCAGAAAGCTGCAACCCTCTTTCTAGAACAAGGAAGAGCCGATGGTTTCCAAAACGCCCAAGCACAAATCAACGACCCTAAATAAGCTATTAATCGTCAGTCAGATGTTAAAAAAAGAAGAAAAAAGGAAGAAGGAAGAAAGAAGAAGGAAGAAGGAAGAAGGTCAAGTTACCAATTCCCCGTTACCAACTTCCCCTTACCAACTCCCCGTTACCAATTCCCAATTACCAACTCCCCGTTACCAATTCTCAATTATAGATATGAACATGGTTGGTCAACTTTTAGACAGGCGTTATCGCGTAGTGCAAATTCTCAGTTCAGGAGCTTTCGGACAAACTTATTTAGCTGTCGATACTCGCCGCCCTGGCCACCCTCAATGTGTAGTCAAACAACTGCGCCCTCCCAGCAACACTTCCACAGTTCTCAAAACCGCTTACCGCTTATTTAAACAAGAAGCAGAAATATTAGAAAAGCTGGGAAAACACGATCAAATTCCATTTTTACTAGCTTATTTTGAAGAAGCCAATCAATTCTACCTCGTCGAAGAGTTTGTACCCGGACACGCCCTAAATAGGGAAATTGTGGCCGGTCAACCTTGGCGGGAAGAACGAGTGCTGGATTTGTTGGAAGAAGTGTTACAACTTCTCGCCTTCGTACACTCTCAGGGAGTGATTCACCGCGATGTTAATCCCTCCAACTTAATCCGCCGCAAACCAGACGGCAAATTAGTTTTAATTGACTTCGGTTCGGTTAAAGAAGTTGCGAGTCACGTCAGTGACTACGATACAGAATTTCCGCGCACCATTGCTACTGGAACTCCGGCTTATATGCCGATCGAACAATTTCAAGGCAACCCGCAATTTAGCAGTGACCTCTATGCAGTCGGGATGATGGCAGTCCAAGCTATCACTGGTTTACCCGGTACGGATTTGCCAAAATTGCAAGATCCGAGTCCTTCTCATACGGGGGAAATTGTTTGGCGAAACCGATCTCAATGTTCTGTGGGATTAGCAAATATAATTGACAAAATGGTCTGTCACCAATTTGCCAAGCGCTATCAATCTGCAGAGGAAGTTTTGGTAGCTCTCAGCAAGTTGAGACACCGCCAAGAGCCTGTGAATACGGCTCACAAGAAAAGTATTGCTCCCAGCTTAGTGTCTTCTGATCGTTTTTATTCACGTTTGGGAAGTCGATTTTGGTTGCTGATTTTGGCGGGCGTAGGGGCGGCGATAGTTCTGATATTTCTGTTTAGTTATAGGAGCCGCCCGAATCCGATTAAAGCTAAGGAATATTACGAACAGGGAGTAGAAAAGTCTCGCAATCAAGATGCGGATGCAGCTTTGCAGGCTTTTAATAAGTCAATTCAATTGAATCCTAAAAATGCTGAGAGTTTTTACCAGCGCGGTAATGCTAATTATGATTTACAAAAGTATCAAGAAGCAATTGCGGATTATTCTCAGGCGATCGCTCTCAATCCTAAATATGTTCAGGCTTATTTTAACCGCGGCCTAGCCCGTCACGATTTTAACGACAAGCGTGGGGCGATTGAGGATTACACTCAAGCTTTGAAGCTCCAGCCCAATGATGCTGATACATATTATGAAAGAGGAGTTGCTTATTTAGAACAGCAAGACTACAAGATGGCTATTCAGGATTTTACCGAAGTAATTCGGTTGCAGCCGAACCTTGTTAAAGGTTATCATTCGCGGGGGCTGGCTCGTGCTGGGAGCGGCGATTTGCAGGGGGGGATTGGAGATTATACTGAGGCAATTAAACTTGATGCTAAGAATGTTGATGCTTTTTACAGTCGGGGGAGAGCTCGCTTTCACCTAGGAGATTATCAGGGATCTTTGGCGGATTATTCTCAGGTAATTGCGATCGATCCCAAGAGTGCAGATGCTTACGCTAATCGTTGTAGCACCCAGTTGAATTTGGGAGCGTATCAAGCGGCAATTGACGATTGCACTCAGGCAATTTCTCTGAGCGATGAGGATGGGGTTCCTTACAACAATCGCTGCATTGCTTATTTAAACTTGAAGGATTATCCGAAAGCAATTGCCGATTGCACTCAAGCGCTGACAGTAAATCCGAATGATTTTAATGCTTTTAACAATCGTGGTTTAGCTCGCAGCGCCGGGGGTGACGCGCAGGGGGCGATCGCAGATTTTACAGCAGCAATCGGGTTCAATCCCAACAATGCTGAAGCTTACGCCAATCGGGCTAAGATTTATCAGGAGTTAAAGAATTACAATAGTGCGATCGCCGATTATGTGCAAGCTATTCGGATCAGTCCGAATTATGCTGCTGCTTACTACGGTAGAGGCATGGTTCGCAGCTCCTTGGGAGACAAAGCGGGAGCAATTAGCGATTTAGAAAAAGCCGGCAAAATGTTTCTAGATCAAGGACTTACTGGCGGTTACAAAGATGCACAATTTGAGATTGAAAAGCTCAAGTAGTCATTATTATTTCTTAGTCCGCGCAGGCGGACTTTGTTTGTGTAGTCGCGATTTCAATCGCCGAGTTATCTCTCTCCTTTATGAGTCTTGAATTCGTTTAACCAACTCATAAAACGGTTCCCAATTATCCTCAAGAGCGATGGGTTCCCAAACAGCCTCAATCGTCGGCCTCAGCAGCGATTGTTCAGGATTGTGCTGGCGCAACCTCTGGGCCATTTTATCCATATCATCCGCCGACAAACTTTGCAAAACGTGACAATAAAACTGCCGCCAATGTGCTAACAACTCCGCAGGTTCCGCCTCGCTAAAGATTAGACTAGCATCATCTCGCCAAGTGCAAGAGAACTGTCTTCGCAGTTCAAAAAAGAAATCATGATAGCCGACTTGAGACTCCGCCAGCATTTTAATTGTCACCTTCAAAAGCTCATCACCATCCGCCTCTGGCAAATCCTCAAATCCCAATCTATTGAGCATCAACTGCCGATAAGCTGCATTATAATACTCGCCAAACTTTGCCAAAGCAGCATCCATATCACCTTGAGGAATCGCCGCTGCTAGCGGTTGCTGAAGCTTCTCTAAATTTCCCTTGCAAATAAACGGTTGATTGCCGTAACAATAAAGACCATAATGGTCAAAATAAGCTGCTGTAAATTCCGGCTTGTAAGTTGGGATAAAAGCGAAAGGCCCGTAATCGAAACTTTCTCCAGTAATCGACATATTATCAGTATTCAGCACTGCGTGGCAAAATCCTGCTGCCATCCACAGAGCGACTAATTCAGCTACTCGCTTGACTAAATCTGCATAAAATAGCGCATATTTTTCGGCAGGCGAAACACCAGCATTACTTGCTTCTAAATGCAGTTCTGGATAGTAATATTCAATAACAAAATCTAAAAGTTTTTTAGTTAAATCCGGGCGGCGGATATAGTGCAATCTTTCAAAAGTTCCAAATCGGATGTGAGAATGACTGAAACGCACCATTACGGAGGATCGCGTGGGTGATGGTTCGTCCCCTCGCCACAAAGCATCCCCAGTTTCAACTAAACTAAAACAGCGAGATGTCCGAACTCCCAATCGGTGCAAAGCTTCGGCGGCTAAAACTTCGCGAATTCCCCCTTTGAGAGTGAGTCTACCATCAGCGCTGCGCGAGTAGGGCGTGCGGCCGGAACCTTTAGTGCCGAAGTCGTAAAGTCTGCCGTCAGTACCGCGAACTTGACCGTATAAAAAGCCTCTACCGTCGCCTAAATTCGGGTTATATTCGTTGAATTGATAGCCGTGGTAACGGAGTGCGAGAAAGGGACGCACGCAGTGAAATTCGCCGAATGCTTCGATGAAATGTTGGTCGGTTACTTGTGCGGGGTCTAAACCCAATGTCGGCAATAATTGGTCATTGCGGAAGCGGAGAATATGCTGCGGAAAATCGGCAGCAGGGACTTCATCAAAATAGTCGCCACCGAGGGATTCGATCGCGGGTTCGTAGTTGAGGGAAAGCAAGGGATTTGACATTTTTTTATTTTATCTTGAAATTGGCGATCGCTCCTAATTATATACAGGTAAGGTGCGGACTGCATTGGTGTCAATAATTGCCTCATACCCTTTGTCTCTCTCGTTTATAGCCGAGTTCGATACCCCTCGCATCCCAGGGCTGTTTCATGCTCAAACTTTAGCTATGCTAACATTTGAGCATGAAACCTTAATGTCTTCCTCGAACGCCAAAAATTTTTACGGTCAATTTTATTGATAGGTGAACTAACCGTTTTCCTTGCTAAAAATTGGGTTGAAGGATTAAACTTTTTAAAGTTTAGTGGAATGCACCAGCTAATATACCTTTTTCCTATTTAAAACCAGTCAAAACCCCATAAATCCCCCAAATCGCCATCGCCCGCAAATAATGACTCGCCCGAAAAGTCCCCCCAGCCGTAATCGCTTCCGGCGTGCGAAACTGCAACCCATTTTCATAAATCTGCTTCACCACCGCATCAGTCAACTTAAACGCCTTCTCCTCCATTCCCATCTGTACCAAAAAAGCCGCCAACCCAAAATTAATCCCCGTCCAAACTTCCAAAGGATGAGTCGCATTCGGATTTTCCGGCGAACCGTTGGGCATCACCCCATTCGCCGCCCCAAATTCGCCATCATTGAACTTCAAAAAGCAAGATTCGTACACAGTTTCTAAAGCACTGACTGCACATTCCGGCGGCACAATATCCGGCAATCCTAACAGTTTCGCATAAAATTGACCGCACAGTTGATCTGCCATCACTACTTCGGAATTACTCTCGCTGTCCAAACGATAATATTGACCGTTCCACAGTTTTTCCTGATAGCTAGGTCTTGCTTGTAGCAGCCAACTGTGATATAATGCAATCTTCTCTTGGGGATTGGGAATTATTTCGGGTGCTGCATCTTCTAAGACTTCGCCGATCGCGATCGCACTTTCCAGCGCCGCCAACCACAAACCCCCGCAATACGCACTAATCCCCCGCAGTTGCCAATCATCAAACGTCTGATCCGGCGCACCCGAATTCTCAGGAATTCCGTCCCCATCCTCATCAAAAGTTTTCAGATAAGCCAAAGCCTCAACAATTGCCGGCCAACACTCTTGCAAAAACTCGCAATCTGTGCCACCAGTTAACAGGAAATCCCGATAAACCTGCAACACAAAATCGCAAGGTAAATCCTTCCACAAATTGCAATCTTGATAGCTAGTATAATTCGTCTTCTCCCAAGGATGTTCGTTAGGAGCACCCAAATCGTGCGGTGTGGCACCAACAGCTTTTCTAATCGCCGCAGCTTGATTCCAACCAATAACTCGCGCAGTATCGTCTCCGGCAGAAATTGCCCTAGCAAAGGCAATCATTACCGACTTTTCCAATTCTGGCCACAGCATCAACAAAGCAAAAGAACCGTAAAGCCGCACGTCCAAACTTTCGTACCAGCGGTAATCAATGCACTCTAAAACCCCAAATTGACCCTTGGGATCGCGTTCGTCCGCCGCACTCCAAAGAGTACCGCCGTCAGTCAAAACGTACAACTCATTAAACAGCGCCATTTTGAAACTGTCGGACAAATCTGTGCGTTCTAAAATGGGTTTTTGCCAAGCTTCAATACTTTCGCGCCAAGTATCGGAATGCTTCATCGCCGTGCGAATAATCGGCCAAACATTTTTGCCATTCCGCCCGAAGAAATCAGTATAGCGGCGGTAGTAAGAAACTCCAGATGCAAATTCAGTAACGGGCAAATCCCAAGCTAAAATAAAGGGAATTTTGCGAGTTTTCCCCGGTCTAATAGTAAACCGAACTGCGATCGCACAAGCCAACTGTTCCCCGGAGGTGGCGGCTGTCTCGTCTTTGTCATCCAACAAGAAACCTTCAGCAGAAAAATTGCGCCAAACATCCTCGCCATTCCCCGCCGGGTTCCAGCGAGTTTGATAGAATACTTCTACCGCTGGATTAGTAATAGTTGCGATCGCCCATTGTCCGTCCCCCTCTTGCGGTTCGTCGCCAGCAGTCAACCGCGTCATCACGCAACCGATGCGGTGAAAATCTTCCACCAACAAATTCAAATTTCCGGCACTTTCTCCCCACCGGGATTGATAGTCATAAAATGGACTGCCATCATCTCGCACCATCACTTCCGGCGACTTGTTAGCATTAGTAAACCAACCGACAATATTCTCCCAAGTCAGCATGATGCTAAGAGTAATCGGCGCATCTGTAGAATTGTGCGCTACCCATTCAAACATTGCAACTGGGTAACTGGTTTCTTGATAATTATTCGGCAAGATTGGCGAAAATTGCTCGCAACTTAATTGAGCCTCAAACACATTTTCGTAAACAAACCAACTGCGCGGATACAAAGCATGATAAGTCCCAGAATTCGACTCTTCTCCTATCCCTTCTTCCTTCTCTTCCCTTCTTCCTTCTTCCTTCTTCCTTCTTCCTTCGGAGGGATACCATTTCCAATTAGATAAACTGCCATCTTTCGGCGGTTCTGCGGACAGTGCAAAAGCTTGTTTTTTGCCTTTTGTTTCTTCAAAAACGCTGAACTGACAAGCGGGTAAACTGCGAAAAATGTGCTCGCCGCCGTCGATGTGCCAGAGGTTGAAGTCGCCGCGGGACGATCGCCCGATGCAGCCAGCCCCGAAGCCACCCAGAGGCATTCCGTGCCAGGGCCCGTCGTCGAGATTGCTTGCGTAGCGGACTGTATAGGGATTGTCCCAACCCTGGCCGATGGGGCGTTGCCAGGCCTGCGGGGGGATGTTTGGGTTAAATGTGCGATCGTTATTCATGGGATTAATCTTAGCGCGCGATCTGACAATTTTAGATTTTAGATTTTAGATTTTTGGTGAGATAATTAAAATTTTGGTTGGATATTTTATTTGTGCATAGAAATCCCACAAATTTCCAGATTTGCGACTGGCGATCGCCTAACGGGGCAGAATATCATCTAGGCGAAGTCGCAAGCTTTTTAACAGAGGAGAAATAATCGGTTGGTTGAGGCGAAATTGTTGCTGGATGTAATCTTGGTCAACCAGTTGGCAAACGGTAATAGTAGGTTGTTTTGGTTTACCGATAAAAGCCACGCCCCCCAATCCGCGATAATCAACGATCCAATATTCGGGAATTCCTAAAAGAGCATATTCTTCAACTTTTCTGGCATAATCTGTTTCCCAATTAGTGCTGACGACTTCTACCGCCAATTTAATAGATCGCCCCAGCGTAATCACAGGTTCTCTTTCCCAAAGAGGTTCGCTGACAATAGCAGCTTCATCTAATACGACAATATCGGGACGGCGGGCAGTAGCTGCATCTGAAAATGGACGGATCAAACAAGTGCGGGGAATGAACCAGGGTAGTTTTTCGGCGGCGATCGCAATTCCGATTTGAGTTGCCAATTTGCCGCTAACGGTTTCGTGGGGGCCTGTGGGTTCCATATCAATTAATTCTCCGTCAGCAAGTTCGTAGCGGGGGTTGTTACAGTATCGATCGACAAATGTTTCAAATGTGAGAATTTTTGGCGCGATGTAAGTCATGGGAAACTAATAATTTTTTGCTAAAAATCCTATTCTATCAATTAAACCTCCTGCACTCATTCCCAGACTATCAGCAAATTATCTGCGTCGATCCGTGTCGATCTGCTTGGAAGCATCTCAGTTTTGCATTAAGAGTGCGAGCGTCCCCGCTCGCGAGCTGTACAATACTCGCGAGCGGGGACGCTCGCACTCAAGCAAAAAAATACTTTTTACAAAAATGAGATGCTCCCATCGCCCTGACATCTGCGGTTTTCCTATTTATCAAAAATTCAGGCAAAAACTACTAACCAAACCCCAAATCAGAACCTTTCCCCGCGTGAACCAAAGCCAACTTTTCGTAACGCTTAGCGTGTTCCACCAACTCCTCAGATTCCTCCTCAGACACGTCTCGCAGCCGCTTCGCAGGCACTCCCGCAACCAGCGTGTGAGGGGGAACGTCCTTCGTCACAACTGCCCCCGCACCGACGATCGAGCCTGTGCCCACTCTCACTCCGTCCAGGACGATCGCCCCAATCCCGATCAAACACCCCCGTTCAATGTAAGCTGAATGAATCACCGCTCGGTGTCCGACAGTCACAAAATCTTCTAAAATAGTCGGTTTTCCCGGATCGCCGTGCAGAATTGCTCCATCTTGGATATTGGTACTTTTGCCGATCGCAATTCGCTCTACATCCCCGCGCACCACCGCCCCGTACCAAATACTAGCGCCTGCAGCCACCTCTACCCAGCCGATGACAACAGCGCCAAAAGCGACAAAAGCAGCTTGGGAGAGATCCGGCGCGGGCCAACAGGCAGGAAGTACAGGCAGAGGTTCGTTGAGATTGCTCATCTTTTTGGTCGATCGCGATACTTCTAGCAGATTAGCTGGTTCTTGATACGGGATATAATAAAACTATTTGCCACTTTTGCAGATAAATATGCTGGGACGCAATAAATGATTGAAGTTGCCTTGCAATACCCGATGTTTGGCCCGGAAATTCAGTGTCCCCACTGTCGCCAAACAATTCCGGCTTTAACACTCACGGATACCTATTTGTGTCCGCGTCACGGGGCATTTGAGGCAGATCCAAAAACGGGGGAACTGGTTCACCTTCAGTCAGGGCGGCACTGGCGCCGCTGGGAGGATGAATGGTATCGCCAGCACACTCATCCGGACGGGATTCGGTTTGAAATTCACGAAGCGCTCGATCGACTTTATACTCAAGGTTATCGAGCAACTCGCGTGATCGTTGCTCAACGCTATCGAGACTTAATCAGCACTTATTTGGAACGCAGCACGCCTTGGCGGGGCCAGCCAGACTCGGCGCGCCCAAAGCTGTACGGTTTACCTGTGGATTTTAGCCCCGAACCCCAGGAGGAACCTTGCTGGGAAGTGATTAATTTTGATTTGGAAAAAGAGCCGGGAGTTCCGATTAGATATCCCTATTTTCGGTTGTTTGAATAATCATTAGTCATTAGTCATTGGTCATTAGTCATTGGTCATTAGTCATTAGTCATTGGTCATTGGTCATTAGTAGTAGGTAACAACTGTTAACTATCAACTGTCAACTATCAACTGTCAACTATCAACTATCAACTGTCAACTATCAACTGTCAACTATCAACTGTCAACTATCAACTGTCAACTGTCAACTGTCAACTGTCAACTGTCAACGGCCAACTGCCAAATGCACCACGCCTCGATCCGCACTGCTAACATTCACCGGGCGATCGCCTTTTACGAACAGTTAGGATTTACTGTGAGCGATCGCTTTACCACAGGTTACACCTTAGCCTGTTGGATGGAAGGTCTCAACGGACGCATCGAACTAATCCAAATCCCGGAACCAAAACCCGCACCCGATGCTTTCGGAGACGAGCATTATGTGGGATATTATCATTTATCCTTCGATTTAACAGAAGCGACAACTGATTTGCCTAGTTGGTTGCAGTCTCTGAAACAGCGGTTTGAGGAAGCTGCTAAAGACCAACCAAACCAGTTTCAAGCTTTGAAAGTTTTATTAGAACCGACTCAACAGGCGATCGGGCAAAATGTTTACGAAGTAGCTTTTATTGCCGATACAGACGGTTTGCCCTTAGAGTTTATCCGGCGGATTAATTAGTTAATGACTAACGACTATGGATAATCATTCTCTCTCTCAATCGGAAACAGAGAATAGTTATTACTCTTAATCCCTCGTAACTTTCCCTACCAACTTAACAATATTTTTATAAAATATAGTAGATTTTTAACTCAAAATCTACTATATTTTATTTTTGACTATAATATGAATATATATTCATACTATCATCTGTCAGGCTCAATCCAGGAAAAACTATGCAAAAAGCCAAATCGAGCGATTCCGGTTGCTGTAGTCACGACGCACACCACGAACACAGCCATGAGAATCATAACCATGACCACGACCACGGCCACGACCACGGCCACGACCACGGCAACGGAGATTTCAACCTGAAGCAAGAATTGATTCCTGTTATATCCGTTGTTTTACTATTTATCGGAGGTTTAATATTTGAAGAACAACTGCACAACACGCCCTATTCTATAGCCGAATATCTGGTTTTCATCCCCGCCTATCTTTTGAGTGGATGGAATGTTTTAACTATTGCCGGCCGTAACATTCTGCGAGGTAGAGTGTTTGATGAAAATTTCTTAATGACGATAGCAACACTGGGGGCTGTAGCTATTCACAAACTTCCCGAAGCAGTCGGGGTGATGTTGTTTTTCAAAATCGGAGAACTCTTCCAAGAATTTGCGATCGGGCGTTCTCGTCAATCGATCAAATCCCTCTTAGAAATTCGCCCAGACAGCGCCAACCTCAAAGAAAATGGTGACATCAAAAAAGTTTCGCCCGAAACCGTAGCCGTCGGCGATATCATCCTTGTCAAACCAGGCGAAAAAATTCCCTTAGACGGTGAAATTATCGACGGTAACTCTCAGATTGACACATCTGCACTAACCGGCGAATCAGTACCTCGAACAGTGAAAGTAGGAGAAACTGTTTTAGCAGGAACAATTAACCAGACAGGAGTTCTCACCGTCAAAGTTACCAAACTATTCGGTGAATCTTCAATCTCCCGAATTCTGGAATTAGTAGAAAATGCCAGAAGCAAAAAAGCTGAAACTGAAAAGTTTATCAGCAAATTTGCCAGTTACTACACGCCTTTTGTAGTATTTTCATCGCTAGCAGTGGCTTTAATTCCGCCTTTGTTCATTTCAGGAGCAACTAATGCCGATCGCCTTTTGTGGGTTTACCGCGCCTTAGTCTTATTAGTTATTTCCTGCCCTTGCGGATTGGTGATTAGCATTCCTCTGGGATACTTTGGGGGAATTGGCGGTGCAGCCAAGCGCGGTATTTTGGTGAAAGGCTCGACTTTTCTAGATGTCCTGACAGCAGTTAAGACCGTGGTTTTGGACAAAACAGGAACTCTGACCAAAGGAGTTTTTAAAGTAGCACAAATTGTACCTCAAAATGGTTTTTCACAATCTGATTTGATGGCAATGGCTGCTAAAGTAGAATCTCAATCTAATCACCCAGTCGCGAAATCTATTCTGGAAGCTTACGGTAGAAAAATAGATTCCTCGGAGCTTACAGATTACGAAGAAATAGCGGGACACGGCATTCGAGCCAAAGTCAATAATCAAATTGTGCTTGCCGGAAATGACCGTTTGCTGCACCGAGAAAACATCCCTCACGATGTCTGCAATGCTGAGGGTACTGTCGTACATTTAGCAGTAGATAACCGCTACGCTGGCTATATTTTAATTGCTGACGAGCTTAAAGACGACGCAGTACAAGCTATTCGTGACCTCAAAAAATTGGGTGTGGAGCGCATCGTGATGCTCACAGGAGACAATCAAGCTGTAGCCGATAGTGTTGCGAAACAACTCGGTTTAGATTCCTACTTAGCTGAGTTATTGCCCGAAGGAAAAGTTGAGGCGATCGAAAAACTGATCGCCCAATCTAAAAAAGGCGATAAAATTGTCTTTGTCGGGGATGGAATTAATGATGCACCGGTTCTGACTAGGGCTGATGTCGGCATGGCGATGGGCGGTTTGGGTTCGGATGCGGCGATCGAAACTGCTGACATTGTGATTATGGCAGATGCACCGTCAAAGGTGGCTGAAGCGATCCAAATTGCCAGAAAAACTCACAATATTGTCTGGCAAAATATCATTTTTGCGATGTCAGTCAAAGCGATATTTATTGGTTTGGGTGCTTTTGGTTTAGCTACAATGTGGGAAGCAGTTTTTGCTGATGTTGGGGTAGCTTTAGCAGCTATTTTCAATGCAACTAGAGTTTTGAAATAGAGAAATCGTAGCGTGTAAAATTTCATTCTACGACAATTGAGACATACATTCATTCTGAGGTTAAAATCTTATGCACCGTCAACGTTCTCTGCCCTGGATTTATCGATATTCTCGCCCGATCATGGCAGGAATTGCAAGTATTGGGGCTGCGATTACTGCTTATCTAACAGCCGTCAAGTTATCCCAAGGAGCGGTAACTTGTCCCATAGAAGGCTGCGATATCGTGCTTTCGAGTCCCTATGCCTATGTCTTTGGTTTGCCTCTTTCTCTATTTGGTTTTTTGGGCTATTTGAGCATGATAGTTTTTGCAGTAGCTCCCCTATTTGTCAATCCTGCAGAACAGAAGAGTCTCCGTTCTAGGTTAGATTCTTGGACGGGACTGTTGCTGTTTGCTGGCGGCACGGCGATGACGATTTTCAGCGGCTATTTGATGTACGTACTCACTGTTGACATCAAAGCAACTTGTATTTACTGTATTGCGTCTGCTTTGTTTGCAACTAGCTTGTTTGTCTTAGCATTAATCGGTCGCGAATGGGATGATATTGGGCAACTATTTTTCATTGGAATTCTGGTATCTATGTTAGTGCTGATTTCTTCTCTGGCTCTTTATGCCGATGTGAATAATCTCGGTACTGCTAGGGAGACTAGCATGAAGACTACAACATCTTCCGGTACTTCGGAAATTGCTTTAGCACAGCATTTAAAAAGAGTGGGAGCTAAAATGTACGGCTCTTTTACCTGCGATCACTGTCAGATGCAGAAAGAAAGTTTTGGCAAAGAAGCGGCTGGCATTTTCAATTATATCGAGTGCAATCCTCAATGGAAAAATGCGAGGCCTGATCTTTGTCAAGCAGCGAAAATTCAGGGGACTCCCACTTGGGAAATTAACGGTAAGTTTTACCAAGGGCAAAAATCGTTGAAGGAGTTAGGAGATTTATCTGGCTATCAGGGAACTCGCGAATTTAAAAATCTTTAAAATCACGATCGCTGATTGATTGATTTTTGGCGATCGACCTAATCTACGGTCGATCGCCCGCACCTGCGCTCAACCCCAAAAATATACACAACTTAATATGTACTGCGAATCCGCCAGATTTTGAGCCATCCGACTGATGAAATTTACCGGGGTTTGTGAAATTATGAAAAAAATATGAAAAATTTTGAACAGTAAAACAAATGACCCACTCGGAAAACAGACCCAGCCTTCCTGAAGTCCACCGCAGCATCCCCGTTCCCAACAGCAAAGGCTTCTGGCGTAAAATGTTGGCTTACGCAGGGCCTGGATATCTGGTTTCAGTGGGTTACATGGATCCCGGAAACTGGGCGACTGATTTAGCAGGGGGAGCACAGTTTGGCTATGCGCTATTAAGTGTGATTTTGCTATCTAATTTGATGGCAATTTTTCTGCAATCATTGTGCGTGCGGTTGGGAGTCGCAACGGGACGAGATTTGGCACAAGCTTGTCGAGATTATTTCAGTCCGGGAGTCAGTTTTTTTCTGTGGATACTTTGTGAAATTGCTATTTCTGCTTGCGATTTAGCTGAATTGGTCGGAAGTGCGATCGGACTACAATTGCTATTTGGTATTCCCTTGGTTTGGGGAGTTTGTATTACTGCATTAGATGTGATCATGGTGTTATTTTTACAAGGCAGAGGCTTTCGTTATATCGAAGCTTTGGTGATTACGATTATTGCAATTATTGGCGGTTGCTTTATCGCAGAAATGATTTTTGCCAAACCAGATGCCGGAGGAGTTTTACTGGGTTATATTCCTACCCTTGAGATTTTGCAAAATCAGGCAATGCTTTATATTGCGGTTGGTATTTTAGGGGCAACTGTGATGCCCCACAATCTCTACCTGCATTCATCGATCGTGCAAACTCGTGCTTGGGAAGAAGCTTCTGATAAAAAATGGGAAGCAATTAAATTTGGCACAATAGATTCTACCGTAGCGCTGTCAATAGCTTTGTTTATTAATTCAGCAATTCTGATCTTATCTGCTGCCACATTTCACTTTTCCGGCTATCAAGAAGTAGCAGAAATTCAAGATGCCTACAAACTGCTTTCTCCGGTGCTGGGTGTGGGTTCTGCTAGTGCAATTTTTGCCTTTGCTTTATTGGCTTCGGGGCAGAACTCAACCTTGACTGCAACTTTAGCAGGACAGATTGTGATGGAAGGGTTTTTGAATTTTCGTCTGCGGCCTTGGTTGCGGCGCTTGCTGACTCGACTGGTGGCGATTGTGCCGGCTTTGCTCTCAATTATCTGGTTCGGTGAAGGGAGTACAACTAATTTATTGGTGTTCAGTCAAGTGATTCTCAGTTTGCAATTACCTTTTGCAGTAATTCCTTTGGTAATGTTTACCTCAAACCGCAACTTAATGGGAGAGTTTGTAAATCCATTTTGGCTGAAAACCTTAGCTTGGTTAGTGGCTAGTATTATAGTAGGATTAAATAGTTGGCTGTTATTACAAACCATTTTCTAGCAATCTGAAGCTAAATCAAACTACAAAAACAAAACCCGCCGGCGCGGGTTTTATCTTAAAGCTAATTGTTAAGGACTGACGGTTTCAACTACTTCTGAGGAACAATAACCTCATTAGCGGCCACGGGACGGGCCGAGGCAGCGGTAGTTTTCAAAAGTGCGATCGCCTGCGCGTAGCAAGGATCGTCCTTAGTCGCAACCAACATCGGTTTGTTAGC
>Ga0163154_10001380_pt1 | contig 37571 bp, 17 predicted proteins | sample OliLakLV19MP9P1_FD_148649 | JGI IMG/M metagenome (GOLD analysis project Ga0163154, IMG submission 148649) | Freshwater microbial mat bacterial communities from Lake Vanda, McMurdo Dry Valleys, Antarctica - Oligotrophic Lake LV.19.MP9.P1 | ecosystem: Environmental > Aquatic > Freshwater > Lake >... | reverse complement strand
CAGCCAGGCTAATTATTTCGTACCCCATTTCTATTGCCTCTTTGTACTGGTTCTTCCTTACATAACACCTGCCTTTTTGGTTGTTGATATTGCAAATTAATATGGCATCTGTTACGTTGTTTTGTAGTGCTGCTAAACATTTATTGGCCAGGTTCAGGGATGAATCTATCAAACCCTTATTGGTAAGTGCAAACGATTTGAAATACATGGCCTTAACTTCAGAAAGTTTGTCATTCAGTTGCAAGGCAATATTTTCTGCTCTTTCTGCATAAGCCATTAAGGTATCCGGATGCAGTGAATATCCCTGATCGCACAATAAAAGAATTGCCTGCAATTTTATTGCAGGATCATTTGCTGCTGCAATTGCCTGCCTGGAGCGTTCAATAATTTTTGTTTGCGCAGTGGATGTAAACACTGTAAATAAAAACAGGTTTAGTAACAATATGTGTTGAATGCGATTCATTTATTTTTTTAATTACAGCTTGCAACTACAATTATACAATTTATTTATGGCTCAATAGATTCACTACTACAAATTAGGTATAGTTAAACGAGCCTGTTTGTTTAAACTTTATAAAATAATTTAAAGGTCAATCTGCTATCCTGTTAATGTAAAAATCTTTCTCTGTGGTTGATTTAACTAATAAAATTCAACCAAGTCATTTTTTGAAGGCGAAAATCAGTTGCAAAAGAAATTGTATGAAAATCTTGGCACACGTTGCAAGCAGTTGCAAAAAGAATAAACGACTATTTTTTGCAGCACTGTCATTTGTATGCATTGGTATTTGCAATGCACAAGCACCAACAAATGATAACTGTGCCAGTGCAATTAATATTCCCATACCCAATGGCAATTTTGGGTTGGGTAATTTCACTTCGTCTCAAACCTTGCTTACCAATGCAACCGTGCAATCCGGCGAAACTTTTGCCCCTGCAATTTTTGTGGCAGCGCTCGATAAAAAATCTGTGTGGTACAAATTCAGCATACCTACCATCAGGGCAGTAAGGGTAACGCTTACGCAGCCTGGTACCACCATTACTGCTGGGGACGCCGGCTTTGCAGTGTATCAAACCAGTAATTGCCTGCCCATCAATGCTAACATCAGTACCAAGCTTACACCTATTGTTACCTTCGGTAATACCTATCATCCTTGTGTGCCAAGCGGTGATTATTTAATACAGGTATCTGCTAACTTAAATGCCAATGGGCCTGTCACCATTCAATTAGAAATTTCGGATCAAACTGGTGCCGCTTACGATCATCCCAACCAGGCTTATGCTTTTGGCACAGCGGGTTATTATGCCCGAAAAATTGATTTTAATACGGAATGCCAATCCATTGAAGATGCAACAGAATTATGCAGTGCATTTGCTACACCAACAGACTATAACAAAACAGCATGGCTCACTTTTAAAACACCTTCTTATTTTGATTATATCGTTTTGCAATTATCAGGCACAGGTGTTTCCAGCTATTTCCCTTCTAACAATAATCAACCCACCAAAAGAACTTTTGGTTTCAGGCTTTATAAAGGAAATGCAGTAACTACTCCCATTAATTCGCTGCTTTCTTTGGGCAATTGCGACTCTTTACAATCAGACGGCTATTATGCAGGTTACCGAATGTATAAATGCAGCGACCTTGATACAGGAACTACTTACAGCATTCAGATTTTTATAAAGAAAGATTTTGCAGATGACATTCGCATAGGTATACTTACAGGAGGGCAGGGGCCCACAAAGGCACCCAAGCCCATATTGGCTAATGTTCCAACACCCAATGCCATCGGAGTTCTGCCATTTTCTGCTGCCGGCATTGTAACGGGTATAGATGATGTATGGGGCTGCAATAGCCGCCACAATACTACTGTGTGCAACCCTGCATTGCCCGATACAGGTGTTGTTTACAATGGTGCAAAATATAACCTCAGCAGCTTTGTAACTTTCACCCTCAGCAATACCTGCGGTATTTATTTTGATGCTTATGCTACCCAATGTGGTCCGCAACCTTTAGTTAGGATATTTAAACAAGGACTTACCAATAGTTGCAGCGGGTTAGATACGGCAAACATCATTGGTACTTTTAGCCGCAATGGGTTTATTGATTGCCTGGCTCCGGGTAATTATACCGTACAGGTATCCGGCCAGGAATATACCTATCCTTTTAATTATTTTAATTACGTAACTGCAACCGGTAATTACGAACAATGCTTCAGCAGTAATTTAGGTACAAGTTTTAGGCTAAATATCACGGCCTACTACCGCAAAGCAGCCAACAAATATTCATTGAATGTAGCGGGTGCTTTTGATAGTATTAATAGAGTAGGGAGTGTAATGCAGCCGCTGGCAGACAGGGTTGCTTATTCATCCGTATCAGATACAATCGGTTGCCAGCCTACGCTACGTCCGGTAGATACTACCTGCAGCCCTGTAAATGATAAAGTAATTTACAGGCAGTTTGTAGTGAATGACAGTGGGGTGGTAGATTTTTCAAATCTCACCTTTTCGGCTTATTCACCCATGCGCTACCGTTTGTATAAAGGCGATGCCAATGCACTGGCAATAGCACAAAACATTTTTGCATTTCCCAATAAAATAACCGGGCTAAAACCCATTACGGAATGTATGGACTGGAATACGAATTGCACCAATAAAGAGGCCTGCGTAATACCCGGCACCTATACATTTACCAGCATGGCCGGGGATGCTGATGTAGGGCGTGCCGACAAACCTGTTTTTACTTTTGTAAGAACCAGAACAAAACATAACTCACCATTTACTGCACAAAATCTTGGCAGCTTATGGGATACATTGGGAGTAGGCGGGGGGAGCATTACTACCGATGTGGATGACTGGAGTTGTAATGATAATGCTGTAGCCATTAATGGAACTCAACCTTGTATTGTAGGCGGTAAACCTGCTACCAAGGCCATTTACCGGCAATTTTATTTAAACAAAACCAGCCTGGTAAGGATAGAAAATATTTACTATTATTATTGCTACGGAAAAGCGTATGGTTTTAAGTCGTTGTTTTATGGAAAAGCTACTGATGGCTTTTCAGGTCTTACTGCGGTAGGTGGTCAGTGGAGTTGTTTTCAAAATGCAGCAGGCGCTACGGCAGGATGCGATTTGTTGCCACCTGGTTGGTACACGGTAGTTTCTTACAACCAGGGACCCAGCTATGATAGTACTTTTAGGAGCCTAAATTTGGAAGGCAGGTACAATAGTGCTGTCGGTTACAATGATGAGTTTAAAATCTCAGTCACACCTTCCTGCCCTGGCCCTTTATACAACAGGCCTTACAAAGCATCTGTTGCTACCGGCAATGCACCGCATTCAATTTTATTGGTAAACAGGGTAAACAGCACGCCCGCTTATCCAAGAACTGACACTACGTATATTTTACCTAAAGAAAATTTTAACTGTACACTCGATACGCCTTTTGCAAATCATCCCATAAAAACTTGTGAGCCTGAAGCTAACCGGGTAACTTATTATGTATTTAAAACCACCGGGGAATGTTTCTTACAAATCAATACCGGTGGATATTTTGCCACAGTGTATAATAAAGATGTAAGGGCAGATTCTTTACAATTTGCAACTCTCAATCCCATACAAACTTGTAACAACACGGCGGGTTATATTCAGTTTTGCTACTTTCAGCCCGGTACTTACACGTTGGTTATTTTCGCAAAAGATGCCAATGTATGCCAATCTGTAACGCCATCAATTTATATAGATGTAACCAATATATTTTCCCGGTTTGATTACGCCAAAAATGCGTACGACTTTGGCGTAGTGCCGCCAGACTCTGTTTGGCATTATGGTAAAGTAGGAGATATAAATCCTTTGAATAGTGGTAGAGCACCTAGCAATGATATTTTCTATTGCACTACCGGCGCCTCTTCTACAGATCCTGCCGAACCAGTGTGTTATACTTCCATCAACCCAAACGTATATAATAGTGGACCTAACAAGCCATTGTATGACTCTGCTTTTGCAGCTAATATTTATGGTGCCACCAGAAGAAATATCTGGTACACGTTTGTAATAAATCAGCCGGGCTATGTTAAAGTGAAGGTAGAAAGCAAAACGCTGGCAAGAGAATACCAGCAAAAGTTTTCTGTGTATCGAAGCAATGTGGATGGCACCCTGCCTTTTAGTAATGTGGTAAGTACAGGTCAGGTAGATTCTACTGCTGCCCTGGGTTTAACTCATATTGGCACTAATCAGCACTGGTATTATTGCGCTAACCTCCCCAAAGAAGTTCAGTTCTACAGAGATCCCTGCTCGTCTATCCCTACCAGGTATTATGTACTGGTGGAAAACGTAAATGCAGAGCCATACGAGCCAGGTGGTACTTTACCCAATACACAAACAGAAGTTTCTGTTTTAATTGATTCTGTAAACCTCATTCCTCCCAAACATGATCACTTTAGCCTGGCTGGGAATATTGGTACTGTGGGAGTAGGAACGTTTACAGGAGATATAGACAATTATTCCTGTGCTACCAAAGACGCCACTGATCCAATTTATTACTATGGCAACTCTGTTCAATGTCAAAAAACATTGTGGTATAAATTTACTTCAACCATCACTGGTAATGTACGGTTCAGGATTTATATAAATGGAGTTCGCAAACAGGATTATTATGATGTTCAATTATTTAAACCCATTATTGCCGGCGACTCTACTGTAAATGGTTTGCAGATACAAAGCTATGCTGGTGCTTATGGTACAGATGGCACTTATTGGGCAGAATGTTGTGTAGCACCTGGCACTTACTATTTGCTATTGCCGGGTTGCGACCAGGTAAATGCTTTTGTATATCCGGAGATACAACTAATAGAAGCAGTGGGTGATTTTTGCAGCAGGGCAATTCCTGCGGTGCTGAATGGTACAGGTGCAGTAACTGCATCTGTATTGGTAAATTGCCATACCATTGGAACCGACTATGGCGAGTTTGGTCCGCAACTAACCTGTCCGCAAGGTGCTGCCACAGCAGATTACAAGTCAAGCTGGTTTAAGATGGACATCGGCGGCACAGATACATTAGACGTAACAACTTACCTGGTAGAAAATACCAATGCAGCCAGCAGCGATATCAAATACAGGCTGATGACTGGCAACTGTGGTGCCATGCAGGAGCAGAGCTGTGTGCTGGATGCACTCACTCAAAATACGTATCAATGCCTGGTGCCGGGGCAGAGTTATTTTGTGCAGGTATTTACACCCATCACTAAATTTGGCCAGGCAGTAACAGGTACGATTGACCTGAAATTATCGGCCATTAAACATGCAGATACCTGTGCACCGTTAGCCAATTGCCTTGCCAATGCCAACTTTACTTCTTTGTTTAATTGTACTACAGATGATTCTGTAAAATTTGTAAATTTCTCCACCTATGGTACCAGCATTAGTTATAAATGGAATTTTGGATACAACGGACAAACCTCCAATGCAGTATCGCCCTCTTTCTTTTACCCGGCACTTGCCAACGATACAACCTACACAGTAAAGCTGCTGGTAGAAAATACCAGTTGCAATAAAAAAGATTCATCCATAAAGACAGTAATGATTCCCGGCAGGCCTTACATCAATTTTAGCAATGATATTGCCCGTTGCGATGGATCTCCCATAACGTTGAAAGCCACCTCACACACAGGTGCTACCTATACCTGGCAAAATGGAACCACGGCCGATACATTAAGGGTAACTGCGTTGGGCAACAATGAATATTGGGTAAAAATTGATTACAATGGATGCAGCAACAGGGATACTGTAAAGGTTGTAATCAGCCCTATTGCTGCAAAGCCATTGCAACAAATTATTTTGTGTACAGATTCTGTTTCAATCAATGCCAGCAGGGGGCAGGGGGAAACCTATCGCTGGAATACCGGTGCAGTTACAGCGGCTGTTTTTGCAAGCAAACCCGGTGTATATTGGGTAGATATCAACTATTTTACCTGTACCTACAGAGATTCTTTTGTTGTAAATAATGTAGCTACAGCAAGGCCATTGGGTAGTGATACCAATGCCTGCTTAAGCAACGCCGGCTATGTGCTGAATGCCCGTACTGCGGGAGCTGTATCCTACACCTGGCAGGATGGAAGTACAGCTGACACCTTTAAAGTAACCAATGCGGGGCAATATGCAGTGAGCATTAATTTTGGAAATTGCCTGGTAAAAGACACGGTGAATATCACTGGCTTTCCTGCACCGATAACTTACAGTCTTGATACAAGTATATGTTTCGGCTCATCATTTACGTTACCATGGGGGAAAGTGGTGACTACTGCAGGGGTTTACAGAGATACAGTTCGCTTTGCCGCAGGCTGCGATAGTCTTATACAAAAGGTAACCCTGGGCATTTATCCCAAACCCAATATTGGAAGCGATACTACCGTGTGCCTGGTAACTGCATATCCATTGAACGGCACTACAACCGGAGCAGTTTCTTATACCTGGCAAAATGGAAGTACTGCTGCAACCTTTAATGCGCTATCGCCTGGATTATATTGGGTAAGCGTAAATTTTGGGACCTGCAGCACCAAGGATTCCATTACTATTTCCGGTTCGCCTGCACCTGGTCTCGACAATACAGATACCAGTATTTGTTTTGGCAATACACTCACTTTGCTGTGGGGAAGGGTGGTAAATAGCAGCGGCGTTTATAGAGATACCATTCGTACTTATAGTGGCTGCGACAGCGTAATTAGAAAAGTTACGCTTATTGTACAACCCAAGCCAGCATTGGGTATTGATACCACTGTAAGCATTTGTGGCAGTAACAGTTTTAATCTTACTACTGCTTACCCTATTACCGGGCTTACAACAAATTGGACATTGGCTAATATAACCGTGGCTAATCCTGTTGCTGTCAATGCTCCGGGCATTTACCAATTGATTGCAGCAAACAGCAATAGCTGTGCAGACACTGCACTACTAACACTCTCCATTAGCCCAAAACCAAACCTCGGCAATGATACTGCTGTCAGCATTTGTCAGGGTAATACTTATAACCTAACCTTGTTGCATAGCACCACCGGGTTAACAACCAACTGGACGAAGGCTGGTACTGCAGTTACTACTCCATCGGCAGTAAATATTGCTGGCACTTACCAACTGATTGCGGCAAATAATTCTGGCTGTACCGATACGGCGTTGGTTAATGTTACCATCAATGCAAAACCAAATTTGGGTAATGACAGCAGTATTAATATTTGCAGCGGCACTACAGTAAATCTCACCACTATTTACAACACAACCAGCCTTACACCCGTTTGGAAATTCAACAATGCAGTAGTTGCTAACCCATCATCAGTAACGGCCAACGGTGTATATCAATTAATTGCAACGGCAGCTACAAGCTGCGCTGATGCGGCGTTTGTAACGATTGCTTACAATGCAAAACCAAATTTAGGGAACGATACCGCCATCAATATATGCAGCGGAACTTCAATCAATTTAACTACTGTTTACAACACAGCTAACCTAAGCAGCAACTGGACAATGAACAGTGTGGCTGTTGCAAATCCAGTTGCAGTTTCAGCAATCGGCAATTATCAAATTATTGCCACCAACAGCTTTACCTGTGCAGATACAGCTATTGTAATTATTACATTTCATCCAAAACCAAACCTAGGTAATGATACTGCGTTAAGTATTTGCCAGGGTAATGCCTACAACCTTTCAACGCTGTATAACAGCACTGGCTTAGTAACCAACTGGACGAGGGCTGGCGTTGCAGTAACCACGCCTTCAGCAGTAAATATTGCAGGGGTTTATCAATTAATTGCCAGCAATGCAGTTGGTTGCAAAGACACTGCATTGGTAACACTCAGCATCAACACAAAGCCATTTATTGGTAATGATACGAGTCTCACTATTTGTGAAGGCAATACGGTTAATCTCACGCAATTATATAACACAGCCGGCCTTACCAGCGGCTGGACAAAAAATAATATCGCCATTCAAAATCCAACAGCAGAGAGCATTGCAGGGCAATATCAATTAACTGGTACAACTGCACAAGGCTGTAGAGACACAGCCATTGCTACTTTGATTGTTAATCCAAAACCTGTATTGGGCAATGATAAAGATGCTGCTATTTGTGAGGACAAAACCTACAATCTTACTACTGCTTTTGCCACCGGCAGCAATACCAATCAATGGACAAAAAATGCTGTAGTTGTTTCAAGTCCGGCAGCAGTAAATATTCCAGGAGTATACCAATTATTTTCTACCAATAGTTTTGGCTGTGCAGATACTGCTTTGGTTACATTGGCAATTGTTGGCAATCCTCTTTTAATTACCAACAATCCGGCGCTGCTATGTTCACCACAAACGGTTGATCTTACAGCCCCTGCTATCACTGCCGGCTCTGCATCGGGCCTGGTATTTTCTTACTGGAAAGATACAGCTGCCACCACACTGTATGCCAATGCTACAGCAGCTATCGGCGGACGATATTTTATTAAAGCCACTAATACTACAGGTTGTTTTGCCATCAAACCAGTAAGTGTTTTATACTATCCATTGCCATTGGTAAATGCTGGTGCAGACATTGCTATTTGCGATAAAGATTCTACCAGCCTTTCTGCAACCGTTACCAATAGCACAGCACCTGTTACCTTTCAATGGGAGCCTGTTAGTGCAGGTGGTATCAGCAATTCAACTGCGGCTACCACTATGGTGAATCCAGTTGCTACACGGCAATATATTGTAACTGTAAAAGATGGGTATGGCTGTAATTATTTGGTAAGCGATAGCGTACTTGTAACCATGCAACCCCCGGTAATTGCTTTTGCCGGTAACGATACCAACGCAGTAAAAGGACTTCCACATCAATTGATGGCAACCGGCGGTGTAAACTATACATGGGTGCCGGGTAGTTTCTTAGACAATCGCTACAGTCAAAATCCATTGGCTACCTTATTTACTGAAAGCATAAAATATGCAGTAGCGGTAAAAGATGTTGCAGGCTGTATTGGCTACGATACAGTATTGATAAGGGTTTACGACGATATAAGGTATTATGTACCCAATGCCTTTTCACCCAATGGGGATGGTATCAATGAAGTGTTCAGACCCATTTCAGTGGGGGTTGTTTCCACCGAATTTTTTAGGATTTTTAATCGCTACGGAGAACTGGTTTTTGAAACCAATCAATGGATGAAGGGCTGGGATGGAAAATACAAGGGTGTGCCGCAAGCCATAGGAAATTATATATGGGTGATTAAAGGGAAAGGCAGCAATGGAAAAGTAATTGAGATGAAGGGCAATGTATTATTAGTAAAATGATGAACTGAAATAAGTATATAAAACCAGGATTAATTAAAAGCAGCTACATCAAAATAGGTATTGTTTACTTTTAGCCACTATTGTATTTTGCTTACCAGGCAGTAATTGGGAAGCCCTGTTACTGTGATAAACCTACAATTTTTATTACGTATGAGAAAGTTAATGTTAATACTTTTATCAATCAGTTGCGTGCAAATAAGTAAAGCGCAATTCAGCTATGAAATTACAAACTACAATTCCGTTAATACACCTACGTTTTCGGGTAATAATTTCAAGTGTGTCTGGATAGGTAAAGGAGGAGTTATCTGGGCGGGCACTCAATACCAGGGGCTGTACAGGTACGATCGGCAAACGGAGCTATGGAGTAAATCGGGTCAGCTAACCAACGTGTTTATCAATCAAATACAAAGTGATAAAGATGGGGGAATATGGGTGGCACAGTCTGGCACCTCCGGGCAGTCTGGCGGTGGCTCCAATCTTACTGGTGGTATCAATTATTTTCCAGAACCCTCTGATCTAAACTCGGCATTTTACAATGACGTAAACAACTATTTGCCTTCCAGAAACGTACGGTCAATTTATTATGATACAGTTAATACTCCTGCCAACCCTGCCAACAAAATGATATGGAGTACGCAGGCAACTTTTATAACATCCAGCAGTACCAAAGCAGGGGGTATCGTTAATTCCTTTCAACCAGGGTTTTTTTCCAGCAGCTTTACAAAAATTACAAAGGGTTTACAGGTTTCTCCAAATACAAATACGGTAAGCAGTGGTACACCATCTTGTTATGCTGTTGCCGGAAATAAAGATGAAATATTGGTAGGTGCAGAAACAAATTACCTTATTGCAGCAGGTAGCACTTCACAAATACTAAGATATGACGCTGTAACTGGTGCATTTTTAGGAGGATTTGATTCAAAAGGAGAATTTGATAATTCACGACTAAACTACAACTACGGGCCATTTAAATACATCAATAATAATACTGATGGTACCAGCTCTGCCGGTGTGCTTCCGGTAGGTTTTAGAACTACCGCCATGTATGTTGATAAAGAAAATAGGGTATGGATTGGTTTAAGAAACGGGGGCGTAATAGTAAAGGTGGGCAGTACCTGGAAAGCTGTAAATATGCCCACTATTTTCCCTGTGGGTACCCTTGTAAATTTCAATGCCATTAGCGCAGATGAATATGGCTATGTTTACATTGGTACAAGCAATGGGTTAGTAGTATTTAACAATGGCGGCGATGTTACAGATGTAAATAGTTATACCAGGCTTACTACCACTGATGGGCTCGGTAATCCAACGGGCCTCGCCTCTAACAATATTACCGGTGCTGTATATGACTACGGCAGTGGTAGAATGATTTTAACCTCTGATGCAGGTGTTATTTTCCTGAAGTATAAGTATAAGGTAGCTATAGAAATGCTTTGGGATTATAGTTGTCCTGAAAGAAATGGCAGGCCAATAGGTACAGTTGCAGATGGTGTGGCAAGAATTTACTTAAAAATTAAAAAGGCAGATATAACAAGGCCGGATATAAAGTCAGTGGAGGTAAGCCTGAAAGATTATTCTGCCGCAGCAGCAAACATAAGAGGTAAGCTAAAAAAAGCTACAATAATTGATAAGTATAGTGAAGAGGCCTCCCCATTACCAATAGGTACGGGCACACAAACACTAGTTACCATTGCAAATACTGATCAGCGGCCGGGTGCTACCGGTGATTTTTGGTTTTGGTATGTAGCTCCGGATGATTTTAGCAATGATGCTACTAGTGCGGAAGCTACCATAAGCAAGCGATATGACATATTGAAAGTAAAAGTTACTTATGTTGATAATAGTGAGGATATAATAGATTTTAAAGTAGCCATAGTGCGCCCACCAACACTTTTTGTGCATGGCCTCAATAGTGGCCCCTATACCTGGGACAACCTTAATCATGATAATTTTGGCACACAAATTCCGTTTGTAAAAAGTACCTTGTTTGCATACAAATATGCACTAAAAATGGATCCCGGTGGTCTGTTTCAAAAAAATGGCAACCAGCTTTTAGCCGGTGATATTGATGGATATGAGGGGTATGGCAAGTTAAATACGCTTCAGGGAAATATAGATGCCGTCAGGGAAATGAAATTTGCATGCAACCAGGTAGATTATGTGTGCCATAGCATGGGAGGTATCATGATAAGAACAGCTATTGGTTATAGTCCTGAAAAATTTTATACAGGAACCAATAGCACTTATAAATACAAAAATTATCAAAAAGGGTTTACACATAAAATAATCACCATTAATACCCCACACAATTCATCGCCAGTAGCCGATTTGGTAGATCAATTTATTCCTTTGGTAAATGATAACAACGCTTTGGCGGCACTCAATACAGGTTATTATATTGAAAAAATAAATAGTTTTGTTCAAGCTGTAGGGCAACCAACTATTTATACCAATCACATAACCGGAACCACTTACCCATACTATAATTCTTTCAAATCTTCGGATGCAGTGTATAATTTGCAGGTGACCGATGCCAGAGGCGGGCTTAATATGTTGGAGACTAAAGCAAAGTTTCACATGATTGTAGGTGATCTTGATTGGGCCGGCCATATTATTCGTCCACCCTCTATTTCCTCGGGAAATCAAAGTTTTGACAATGGTTTTATAGAAGGGATTGGGAAAATCTGTTCCAAGATAATTGAGGCAATCTATGCAAACTTGAGCGACGCATCTATATTCGATCAAACAAAATTTCAACAGAATAAAGTTTTCTTTCTCAATCTTTTAGCTCTGCCATACGAATATAAGGTTGGCGGATTGTTAAATTGGGCAAGTGAAAGAAAAAATTATCCTGATTATTTGAAAGATGGTGACCTTGTTGTTCCATTGAAGAGCCAAACTGCACAGCAGCTGTTGACTTCCCCTTTTGTGACGGTTTTCAAAAATACAGATGGCGATGGAAAAGACTTTCCGGGAATTAATGCTTGTCATGTTTATATACTAGGAAGAAATGATGTTGGAAACAAGGTTTTAGAACTATTAAATACTCGATTAACCAGCAATCTTTTTGGAGATGTAATACCAAAAGATATTGACCCTGAACCAGATCTATTATTAAGACCTGCAAATAATTCAGGTGTAAATAATAGGCCCGCAGCTTCGCCTATCATTAAAACATTCTACGACACTACTAAAGTTCGAATTGATGCTCCTTTATATGGTGCCACATTACTGGCTGATAGCACTTTCGCCATTAAATTCCGGGTTAAGGATACTACCAGGCTCGCTTATATAGCCATTGCTTTTCAAACAAGTGATTCTACCAGGATTAACAAAATACGCTCTCAACAAACCATTAATTTTAAAGTAGATCCAGCTACAATGGCTAATAATAAAATTTGGGTTAAGGCAGTTTACGACAACAGTAGCAACAATGGGGTAGATTATTTTATTGACACCATTTCTATAGCTGTAAATAATCTTGCACCACTACAAGGCTTCAAGGTTAAACAATACATAGAGCAAATACAAGTTGGTGAACCATTTGTACCAGAAGTTTTTTTAAAGTATAATAATAATTGGATAACCATACCCAATACTGACCCAAACATAAATGTAAATATAGACTCTGTTAATGTGGTTGGCATTGACCCCGTTTTAAAGACTTTTACTGCTACCAAACACGGTAGCGCAACTGCAAACTTTACTTATAAAGGCTTTTCAGACTCTATCTTATTTAAAACTTATTTGCCCTACAATTTAATCTGCATCAATCGAAGCATTGCAAGCGGCAGTTTTAAAAACCCCGCAATATGGAGTAAGGGCTTGGTACCCGGTATTTGCGATTCAGTAGTTATCGGAAGCGGACATGTAGTTACTGTTGACACTTCTTTACTTATCAATGCACTTCGTGTTAATAGCGGCGGCACTTTTACTATTAACCGAGGTATAGATACCTTGCAAATTGGCGAACCAACTCAAAGATTTTCCATTGCAGATATTTATGGCGTATTGAATATTAGCAATGGAGGCGTTAGTATCAATGGCAAAATAAAAATGAATAGCAGCAGCTCTTTTAATATGAGTGGTGGCAAACTTACTTTAGATGGAAATAAAGGTATTAAAGAATTGAGTATTGATGATGGGCAGGCATTGTTTGAAGCAGCACCTGCAATGACCGGTTTTAATTTTACCAATGGGGTGTTGCAAATCAACAATCCTCCCTTTGGCGCAGCAAGCCAGGCCATTAGTTGCGCCTATGATTTTGGCAATAACAGCACGCTGGTACTTGGCATCAACACATCAACCATTGCCAGTAAAAATGTTAATGGCTTTGGTGGGCTTGCGTTCCCTAATAAAATTGGTAAACTTATTATCAACACAGGCACTAAAAATGGTAATCGCCAATTCATAAATAAAAAAGCATTAACCGTAAAAGGCAATGCAGAAGTAAGAACAGGCAGTGCAATTATTTTACAGGCACCATTAAATGTTACCCAGTAATAATGTGGTTAAATTCTTTTTAAATGATGGGTTTTTTGGAAGCGAAGTTATTACGAGCATAGTAGTTGATTTAGAAATTGAAAAAAATAATGAATGAAAAAACAACTCACTTTTATTATTTTCTTTGTTTTTTTTGCAGGATATTCTATTGCCCAGTCCTCAGGCTTCCGGGTTTTTAATACCAATACCACGATTACTTTTACGGGTAATAATTTTAAAACAATCGCAATAGCAAAAGATGGAGATATATGGGCAGGTACTCAATACCAGGGTTTGTACAAATACAATCACCTTATTTATACCTGGGAAAAATGTCCTGATCTTACCAATGTATTAATCAACGATATAAAGGCAGATAAGCAAGGCGGTATTTGGGTAGGGCAGTCCGGCATAACTGGTCAGTCGGGTGGGGGTTCAAATATTGCAGGCGGTATCAATTATTTTCCGGGACCATTTTTTGCGCCCAACAATTTTTACACTTTTGCAACCGGAGGTGGGCTAACAACAAGGAATGTACGATCTGTATGGATTGATTCAACACGGGTAAATGTGCAAGCTAATTTGCCAAGGGTATGGGCTGCACAGGCTTCTTTCATTACCTCAGGCAACGCAACAGCCGGTGGCATTTCCGGAGGCTTAAACAGTACAATTGATTATTTTACTAAAGTAACAAATGGCTTGCAGGTATTTCCCTATGTAAGCACTTTTGCTGCCGGCAAACCAAGTGCCGATGCAATTGCAGGTAATAAAGAGGAAGTATGGGTAGTAGTAAGAACCAACTTTGGGCGTAGCCAAATAGTACGCTACCATCCTCTCAATATTGAAGGCACATTTTTAGGCGCCTATGATAACACCAATACACCTGCTCTTTCAGCATCCTTCCGGGCCAATGCACTTTACTTTGATAGCGAGGGCCGGCAATGGATTGGGCTTAACTCCGGCGGCCTGATTGTAAAGACCGGCGTTGTGTGGAAAACGGTTAGCATGCCTGATATACTACCACCAGGTACAGCAGTAAATAGCAATGCCATTGCAGGCGATGACGAGGGCAATATTTACATTGGTACAAGCAATGGTTTACTGGTGTATGAGGGCGGCGCTCTGGATGTTTCCACCTCTTATACAAAATATACAATGACAGATGGTTTACCATCTAATAATATTACGGGCATTGCTGTAGATAATGTTAATAGTAGAATTTTATTGGCAACAGATAATGGGGTTGTGTTCTGGAAAAAAAACCGCATAATTAATGTTAAACTTGTTTGGGATAATAGTTTTCCGGTGGTTGGGCAAAAGCCAAAAGGCGTAGTGGCAGATGGCGTTTCCAGGCTGTACATAAAAGTAAAAAGAGGTAACGATACCATTCCTGTATTTAAAAAGGTGGAAGTAATTATTAATGACTACACAGACAATGCGGCCACACTGCGGGGTAGAGTAAAAAAAGCAGATACGCTTAATGTAGATAGCTACAGCAATGAGGCAAATAGCGGTACGCTGATAGAAACCAGTCGTACAGATTCTACACAAAAAGGTGACTATTGGTTTTGGTATGTAAGTCCCGAAGATTTTTGTCTGAACGAATTGAGCAATAATGCCAATGCCCCCGAAAGAAAAGATACGGTAAAAGTAAGGGTGACCTATAACAACGATACTAAAGATTCAGTAAACTTATTGGTAAGAATTGTAAGGCCTCCCATGGTAATGGTGCATGGCCTTGCCAGCAGCCCGGCTGCATGGGACGTTGTAAAATACAATGCCACTACACCATTGTTGCAAAGTGATTTGTTTAAGCACAAGCATGCGTTGCAACAGGATGGAAGAGGTTCTTTTATACAAAATGTCATCCTGCTGCTAGGTGGGGATATTGGTGTTGGCGAAGGGGTAAACAGGCTAAATACCCTCCAGGGAAATATTGAAGAAATAAGGAAAATGGGCTTTGCTGCTAACCAGGTAGATTTTGTTTGTCACAGTATGGGAGGTAGCGTGGGTAGAAGTATGCTGCGCTGGAGAAGCGATAAGTATTATGCCGATGGAAATTACAAATACAATAATTATGGCAAGGGCTTTATGCATAAAATGATATTGGTTAATTCGCCCAACCATGGTTCTCCCATACCCGATGCAACACAGGAGTTTTTGCCTCAGGCACCCGCCCCTGTAAATTTTATATTAGAAAATTGGTACAATACAAGGTTTAATGATCAAATGCCCTGGGATTTTTTAGCACCAGACTATCAGGGAGGCACAGTAAAATTTGGGACTACACCAGCAGTAAAGAACCTGCAGGTAAGCCCTTCAAAAGGTGGTGTGCGTCAACAGGCAACAGATGTAAAATATCACATGATTGTAGGAGATGTTGACTGGATTAGCAGCAGCACTGCATCGGCATTGGCATCGGCAGATCAATTTGTAGAACTCTTCAACAATGTGCTCACTATTGCCCGTGATATTTTACCACCGCCGGCAAAAAATATATTGACTGGTTTTTTAGCATTGGGTAAAACAGCAAGAGCATTCACTTTTTTAGAATGGTATAGCCAGAGCAAAAATTTCCCTAATTTTTTAGGCGATGGTGATCTGATAGTTCCATTGGGTAGCCAAACTGCAAGGCAATCCATCAATGAGCTCCACATCACAAAATTAAATAATTCACCTGGCGAAATTATGGACGCATGGCATAGTGGTATTTTGAGCCGGGTAGATGTGGGCAAACGAATTATGGATTTAATCAACACTAAACGGAGCAGTAGTTTTTTTGCTAATCAAATTCCGCCTAATCTTGATCCCGATCCTACACCAAGGCCCTCAGGTGCATTGCTAAGCACTGCGGTTGTTTATGATACTTCTAAAATTGTAATTTGGTTGCCGGCAAGAAACGGCAATACCAATTCAGATAGTATTATTTCTGTAAGACTTCGGCTGAAAGACACTACAGGACTAGCTTATATCCGTATCAACTTTCAGGGTACCGATACATTTAATTTTGGAAAAAATGCGGAGCAGCAGTTTACTTTAAAGGCAGGCAAATTTTTTACTGGCAGGCAAACCTTGTGGGCTATGGCCATTTATGATAAACCAGACGGCACTAAATATTTTATTGATACAATTGGCTTACATGTTTCTAACCTTGCTACTTTGCAAGGCTTTAGGGTTAATACAAAGCAGGCAGAAATTACTGCGGGAATTCCTTATAGTCCTTCGTTAAGTGTACAGTACAGCAATCAATGGATGCAGCTTGCTAACAACAATTCCGAAATTTCGGTATCGTTCGACGTACCAGGAATCATTACCTACGATGTAGCAACTGCCTCTTTTAACGCAGTAAAAGAAGGGTTTGCCCAGGCAATAATTTTGTATAAAGGTTTTGCAGATACCATCGGCCTTACAGGTGCATTGCCCTTGTTTAGCAATTGCATCAATAAAACGATAACTAGCGGCAACTTTAAAAACCCGGCTATCTGGAGCAAAGGGTTAGTTCCTGATAACTGTGATTCGGTTGTAATTCAGCAAGGCCATACAATTACTGCTGATACTTCCGTGAAGATATTTTCTTTGCGCATAAATACCGGAGGTATACTCAACCTGAATAATTCATTGGTAAAAATACAATTGGGAGAAAAAGATCAGGCCACTAATTTAATAGACAATTATGGCACACTCAATATTAGTAACGGCTCATTTGTAATCAATGGACGTTTAAAACTCAATGCAGGCAGTACGTTCAATATGACGGGGGGCAGTGTTATTTTAAATAGTAATACCGGGGATGCCTTTACCAGTTTGCCAAATGGAAATTCCATATTTGAGGCTGCGGCTTCAATGGCTGCTTTCAATTTTTCGGGTGGCGCAGTTCAAATTACGGATCCACCATACGGCACCCTCAGCCAGGCACTCAATTGTCCATATGATTTTGGTGCCGCTAGTTTATTGATTTTGGGAGATGGGGTATCCGGTACCTCAGGTAATAACACCGATGGCTTTGGTGGTCTCTCTTTCCCTAATAAAATTGGCAAACTCATCATTAATGCCGGAACAAAAAATGGCAACCGACAACTGTTAATAAAAAAAGCGTTAAACGTAAAGGGAAGCGTGGAAGTAAAAACCGGCAGTGGGATAATTATTCAGGCTCCCATTACGGTAAATCAATAGCTGATAGTTTCGTGGGGATAAGGGGGATATAGGTGGTCTTCTTTCAATGGGAGGCCACTTTTTTCTCAGCAATACTATATAAACAACATTGTTAGCTAACTGATAGCCAATCGGGTACAATTTCAAATTTTAAGAGTCAAGCTCACCTCTCCCTGTCCGAACGGCAGCCCGGGAGATACATTCTGGCGGGGCTTGGCCGGGCGGGCTTGGGAAAGAGCTTGTCCCGATGCATCGGGAGGCTGGGGGTGAGGTTAAACGGGCAGCGAAATCAGCGAATGTTTTATGACCTATAAACATCCCTTTTAAAGAAGTGTTTACTGCTTTTGTTGCGCCGCCGGAGCAGGGGGAATTTAAAATAGCACAAGTGAGATTTATGTTGGCTGAAATAAATTCCTGAAATTTACAGCATGCAACTAACGCCGGAACAACAAGCTGTTATCAATACCAATTGCAACCTCGTTATTAATGCAGTTGCCGGCAGCGGTAAAACCACTACTTTAATTGAGTATGCCAAAAGCCGTGGCCCCAATGATAAAATATTATACCTGGCTTTTAATAAAACCGTAAAAACAGAGGCCATACAAAAATTTACTGCTGCCGGTGTGGCCAATGTGCAGGTAGAAACAGCGCATTCGCTTGCTTTTGATCATATCATTAAACACAGTAATTACCAACTGGTACAAGGGTATAAAAGTTATGAATGGTGCGATATACTCGGTATAAAAACCAACGAGCAACACACTGATTTTATCATTGCCAACCATGTAAATAAATTTATCAGTTATTTCTGCAACAGCAAGGCCGGCAAAGTGCAGGAAATAAATTACCTGGATGTTGTTACCGATGGCAAGGCAAAAATATTTGTCGGCAATTTTTATACGCAGATTGAGCAATATACCCGGCAGGCATTGGCTAAAATGGACAAGGGGGAGATAGCAGTAACCCATGATTTTTATCTCAAAAAATTTCAGTTAAGCAAACCGGTTTTGCGGTACGATTACATTTTGTTTGATGAAGGCCAGGATGCCAGCGCCGCTATGCTGGATGTATTTTTAAACCAGCAGGCCATTAAAATTATTGTAGGCGATATGCACCAGCAAATTTATGGCTGGCGCTATGCGGTAAACAGTTTGCAGCAGGTAGATTTTCCGGTATTTAACCTTAGCAACAGTTTTCGTTTTGATGATGAAATAGCCTTGGTAGCCAATAAAATTTTAGGCTTAAAAAAACATTTGCAGCAACCACCTGCGGTAAAAATTATTGGTGCTGCTGCTACCTCATTCAATGCTGTAAGTAAGGCCACGCTTGGCAGAAGTAATATCAGTTTACTACTAAATGCCATTGCACAATGGCAACATGGCGGCTTAACCAAACTGCACTTTGAAGGTAATATTAACAGCTACACATTTGCTGATGAAGGCGCTTCTTTGTATGATGTACTTAATTTATACAGTGGCAAAAAAGACCGGATAAAAGACAAGCTGATTGCCAGCATGAACACCCTTAAAGAATTGGAAGATTATATTGATAAAACTGAAGATAATTCACTGGCTGTAATGGTGGAAGTGGTAAAGGAATTTGGCACACGACTGCCCGGGCTTATACAGGAATTAAAAACCAATCATACAGCGGCGAAGGAAGATGCTGATATGATTTTTAGTACGGTACATCGCTGCAAGGGTATGGAGTATGATGAAGTAACGCTGTTGAAAGATTTTATCAATGAAGACAAACTAAAAAAATACATCAGCCAGATGGGCGGTGATAAAATAACCGAGGCTGATAAAAACCGGTTGGCAGAAGAAATTAATATTTTATATGTTGCCATTACCAGGGCAAAAAGCACACTGATTATTCCGCCTGAAATAAACCCACTGCAAAGTGTGCAGGTTGCACAATCGCCTATACTACAGGCAAGAAGTTCCTATAAAAAATCAGGCTCTTTCGATGATTGGGATTTGTACAGCCGGTCACAAAATACTTCCTCCGGAAAAAGCAAAAAAGCAAACCAGGGAAAAAAGTGGACAGATGAAGATGAAGAATTACTGGTGAAACTTTACAACGATGAAAACGGCTTAAAGGAAATCGCCAATGAGTTAGGCCGGGGAGAAAACGCAGTACGCATAAAGTTGATAAACCTGGGTATGATAGAAGAGAGGGGATGATTTTTAAATTTTTATTTGTAAAAATAATAAGTATTAAAAAAATTATGCAAGCCTCTAGAACAGGCTTACATAATTTACTCAATTCCTTGGTGGTGGCCCATCTTCACCTGGCCTGTGTGGCTGCATTTTTTTGGCTGCGGTCTTATATTTTGTAAACTGATCTGCAGTTAATATTTTTTTAATGCTTTCATCTCTTTCTTGTACTAATTTATTCATTGCTGCTTTTACTTTTGGATCTGTTGGCGGGGGAGGTGATGGTGGATTGTATTTACGTAATTTATCCGCAGCCGTAAAAAAAGTTTTGAATGTTGACTCCATTGCTTGCAGCTGTACAACGGATGGTTGCACTTCTTTTTGCATTACTTCTTTTGTTCTTTTAAGTCGTTCCTCCATGCCTGGCGGACCTTTATGTTTGGGCGGTTCCTGCGCTTGAATAGCAGATGAAATTACCATCATCGCTACTATTAAAATTTGCTTTTTCATTTTTTTGCTTTTTTTTTTTAAGAAAATATAATACCAGCAACATGTATTTAAAACAGCTCCGGAACTATTATTTGCTTATCAGCTGCTTGGTTTATTCAACTGCATGTGTGAAATAAAAATCATTGTTAAATGCATAATTAATTTTCAGGTGGCGGCGGCCTGTCTCCATCCGGTCCACCCCTTGGGGGCCCTTGATGATCCCTGCCCTGGCCCATCGGCGGCCGTGGCTGCCCTATCATGGCTGTTATCTCCAATAGAATCTCGTCAAATTTCTTTTGTTGTGTTGTATTGCACAACGCCCTTATTTTTTTAAAATGATTTAGGGTAATAATGTCCAATGCTTCTGTTTGAATACTAATATTTCTTGCAGCAGCTTGTTTTACACTATCGCTAACATTGGCTTGTTTTAGTAAATTAAAAAAAGTTTCTTTTTCAGTTCGTATTTTTTGTCGAAGCTCTTTTGCTGCCTGCTGGTGTTCTTTTACCAGTATTTCCAACTGTTCCTGTTGTTTAGCATCCAGCTTTAATTCTTTAACTAAAAAATCTTTTGGTGCTCCTTTTCGTGGCATCGGCTGTGTTGATTTCTCTATCCAAAACATAGCAATGATACCTGCGTTGGCAATCATCAATAGTACAACCAGCCATATTAGTAATCTATTTTTAAATGCTGTAATCATAAGGATTGCATTAATAGGATGATAAAATTGTCTGATCGTATTCGGTGGCAAAATTTTGCAAAGGCGACGATGTATTATAAGTTGAATTTATAGTTTTATGTTTTTGCGAAAGCATAAAGCCATTTACTGCCAGCAAGCATACAAGCGAGCCAATTACCCAAACCGGTTTTAATTGAAAGCCCCATCCCTGTTGAGATTGATTCCGCTCCATTTTTGCTTTTAGCCGGGTATAAAAAAAATCATTTGTAGCACCCTCCTGCATGCCCTCAATGCTTTTCAGGTACTCATCAGTTAAAGGAGTAAATGTTTTTTTCATCGTATTTATTTTAGCGTTTTATAATAATCTTGTAGTTTTTTTTGCAAATTCACTTTTGCCCTGCTAACCAGCGATTCAACTGCTTTTACATTTTGTTGCAGAATTGAGCAGGCATCTTCATAATTCATTCCCTGTATTTTTATCAGCGTAAATGCCAGTTGTTGTTTTTCTGGTAAAGATTCGATTGCTTTAAATAACACAGCTGCTTTTTCCTTATTTTCTGCCAAAATACCGGGATGGTGAAATGACTCTTTAGAACTGTTTTTTTCAGCCGGCATCCACCAGGGTAATAACTGCTGCAGTTTTTGCCGGGTTTTGCGCCTTCGTATTTTATCCAAAGCTTTCCGCACCGCAATTCGGTATATCCAGGTTGATAATGCTGATTCTTCTTTAAATGAATTGACCGATTCATAAACCTGAATGAATGTGTCCTGCGTTGTATCCTCAGCTTCTTTATCATCATGCAAAATATTCAGTACAGTACTATAAACCCGGTTACGGTAGGTTTCTACCAGCCACCGGAAAGCAGGTTCATTGCCCTGTCTTAACTGTTGTATCAGTTCCTGGTCGTTCAAATTAATTGTAGTTTTGACGCATCAAGCTAATAAAATCCTTCTTTAACGGATAAATTTATTATTGACAGTGTTAAATGATAATTTTATGAAGAAAATAAAATCAGTTTAACTTTTCACTTTAACAACCCAACATAAAATCCCATGAAATTAATTTTCATCTGCATGCTTACTTTGCTTGTAGTTGCCACAGCAGCGCAACAACGGGTAAATGTACCTGTACACACAGGAGAGGAATGGAATGATACCGACGGCAACAAAATAAATGCGCATGGCGCCGGGATACTTGCATATAATGGCACTTATTATATGTTTGGTGAAATTAAAAAAGGTATTACATGGCTGGTGCCGGGTCAGGCTTGGGAAGATTACCGGGTGCCTGCAGGTGGAGTTTCCTGTTATTCTTCCAGAGACCTTGTTAACTGGAAAAATGAAGGTGTGGCACTGTCAGCAATAAAAGGTAATCCGAATCATGATCTTGATACAAGTAAAGTTATTGAACGGCCAAAAGTTGTTTATAATAAAATCACTAAAAAATTTGTTATGTGGATGCATGTGGATGCAAATGATTATAGCTATTCACAAGCGGGAGTTGCCGTCAGCGATGCACCAGCAGGCCCATACAAATATTTGGGAAGCGTGCAACCTAACGGACAAATGAGCAGAGATATGACCTTGTTTGCAGATGAAGATGATAAAGCTTATCTCATCTATTCTTCCGAGTCAAACAAAACAATGCATGTGTGCCTGTTGTCGGATGATTATCTTTCACCCACAACAAAATATAGCCGCATCACAACAGCAGTTAACAGAGAGGCTCCTGCAATTTTTAAATATAAACATAAGTATTACCTGATCACCTCAGATTGTACCGGCTGGTCGCCCAACCCTGCCACTTATGCCGTGGCGGAAAATATATTAGGCGAATGGAAGCAGCTGGGCAATCCTTGCATCGGCGTGGATGCAAACACTACTTTTCAATCGCAAAGTACTTTTGTACTGCCGATGCCAGGTAAAAAGAAACTGTTTGTTTTTATGGCAGACCGCTGGAATAAATTAAACCTGGAGGATTCAAGATATGTATGGTTACCATTAAAAATGATCAATATTAAACCCGTGATTCGAATAGCTGAAAAATAGTCTAAACTATTTTAACCTCTTGCTGTTGCAATCAGCAGCATCAAACTACTACCTTACTGAATTCAATTACATGCTGAAGTATTATACCCCCACTAAAAATAGAGAAGCTTGGTAAATAACGGGCAATTGTTATTCCTGCAATTTGCAGCAGGCGCCTCAATCAGCTTTCCTGAATTAAAATGGATTTGCTTTTTTAAAGATTTTTTTGATTTAAAAAATAACTGTAAAAAATACATTTATAAAATAAAGCTGTATATTTATTTTTGAAAACACCTGACTTCCTTTAAATTAAATATGAAAAAGCAGGTGTTGTCGATTGTTTTTTTTTGCCCGTTTTAAAATCTAATAACAACATACTAATAAAGTATTAATTTTTTTCTCATGCAGTTTTCCGACACATTTTATGTGCCTGTTGATAAAGTTGTGTGATTAATAGTGGTTTGATATTTAGGCCTTCATCTAAACCACTAAACGTTGTAAACATAGGTGAGGGCATCAATTTTAAAAGACTTAATTACTAAACTATCAATAAATAAGGATAGTTATCAGCTGACAAAATAAATGAGTATCCCCCAATATAAATTTCGTGACAAATTACTGGTTGCTGTAGATTGTATCATTTTTGGATTTGACGGATTACAAATAAAAGCCCTGCTGGTAAAAAGAGATTTGGAGCCTGGTAAAGGAATAAATGCACTGATGGGTGGCTTTGTAAATAGCAAAGAAAGTGTACAGGAGGCAGCTAAAAGGGTGCTTAATAAATTAACCGGACTTACAGATATTTATATGGAACAACTCGCCTGTTTTGGCGATGAAGAACGAGACCCGGGGGGCAGGGTTATATCTATTGCCTACTTTGCTTTAATAAAAATAGACGATTATAACAGCGACTTAATGACAGAGCATAATTCCCGGTGGTTTCCACTGGATGCTTTGCCTGCATTGGTTTTTGATCATGCTAATATGATTAAGCTTGCTAAGGAAAGGTTGCAGGAAAAGGTTTCAACACATCCATCAGGATTTACTTTATTACCCCAAAAATTTACCCTGCAGCAATTACAGGCATTGTACGAAGCTATTTATGAAACAAGCTTTGACAAACGGAACTTTACCCGTAAAATGCTGTCACTGAATATACTTAAAAAGCTGGCAGAAAAGGAGACAGTGTCTTCCCGAAAAGGTGCATTCCTGTTTGAGTTTGATAAGAAGAAATATAAAATTCTGGAGAAAGAAGGGTTGAAGTTTTTATAAAATGTTAAACAAAACAAAAAAAAATTTTGTAGTTATAATTTAGATTTCTATTTTTAAGAAACATTGTAACCTTACAGCCAAAACTATTATCATCAAAAAATACAAAAATTAAGTTTTCAAATTTTAGTTATCTAACTTTTGCAAAAAGCTATAGTAACTAATTAAATTTTTTTTACACCCTTTTTTAAGTGTAAATACAACACTTAAAAAAAATCGCCAACTATTTTATAACCAAAACAAATTGCCATGATGAAAAAACAAACCCCCTTGCCTTCCATGGGTAGCGTAAAATTTCCCATACGCATCCTCGAGCTAGCCTTCAAAAAAATGCTATTTTTCTCCATTATTCTCCTCTGTAGTATGGAGTTGATGGCTCAACAAAAGATCCGTGTAACTGGTATTGTAAAGGACGAAAATGGAGCTCCTTCAGCCAATTCAAGTGTTATTGTAAAAGGTACCAAAATTGGTGTGGTTACCGATCCAAATGGAACATTCGCCATTGATGTACCCAACTCAAAATCAACACTGGTTATTTCCAATGCCGGTTATGAATCACAGGAAGTTGTGGTGGGTAACAATACCACCTATTCTTTTAACATGGTAGTTTCTACCGGTTCCCTTAACGAGGTTGTTGTTGTAGGGTACGGCACACAAAAAAAGCTGACCGTTACCGGAGCAGTAACTGCCATTAAAGGAGAAAACCTGGTTAAATCTCCTGCTGTTGATTTATCGAATTCACTCGCTGGTCGCTTACCGGGCCTTGTTGTAATACAGACAAGTGGCGAACCTGGCGCCGATGGAGCAACAATTAATATCCGAGGTACAAATACGTTGGGTAACAGCAGTCCGCTGATTGTTATTGATGGTGTTCCCGACAGAGATGGCGGATTGGGCCGTTTAAACCCAAGAGATATTGAATCTATTTCTGTACTGAAAGATGCGTCTGCAGCTATATATGGTGCTAGAGCAGCAAATGGTGCAATTTTGGTAACCACAAAAAAAGGAGCTAGCGGCAAACCAAAAGTTATGTATGATTTTAACTATGGAGCCAGCCAGCCAGCATTAACGCCACAATTGTCCAATGCATCTGAATATGCCAGCATTATGAATGAATTAGGCATTTACAACGGGTTAAGAACCCTTCCCGGAGAATGGCAAGCCGCTTCAGCCGCAATTAAGCAAACCGGAAGCTATAATTCACCAACGCCTGATATTCAGACTATAAATGCTCAATACAGTCCCGATGATGTGAGAAAGTTTGCTGACGGCAGCGACCCCTGGGGACATCCAAATTCTGATTGGTTTGCCGATGCTTTTAAAACATGGTCGCCGCAGTCAAGACATAATCTCCAAATAAGTGGTGGGAGCGAAAATATAAAATATTTTTCTTCTCTTGGATATGTTAGCCAGGATGCCTATTATAAAAATTCTGCTACCAAATATCAGCAATATAATTTTAGAACAAATTTAACAGCCAAAGTAAATAATTATATCAGCACCACCCTTGGTATTATGGTAAGAAGAGAGACAAGACGTTACCCTACTGAGAGTGCAGGTTCTATTTTCCGTATGTTAATGAGAGGTCGGCCTACGGAGCCGGCAATTTGGCCAAATGGTTTGCCGGGTCCGGATATTGAAAATGGTCAAAACCCCATTGTAATTACCACCAATGCTACTGGTTTCAATGATAATCCAACAGATTATACACAAGCAAACGGTTCAGTAGATATCACCAATCCATGGATAAGTGGATTAAAGCTTACTTTATCAGGAGCAATAGATAAAAATAGCAACACTTCAAAAACATGGCAAACGCCCTGGACGTTGTATAGCTGGGACAAAGTTACTTATGAAGCTGATGGAACAACACCGAAATTGGTGGGCGCAATCAGATCAACTTTTACAGATCCAAGGCTTTCACAACGATACAGTTCGGTTTTAAACACCAACCTTACGGCCATGCTGAGCTATGATAAAAAAATCGGAGCAAACCATAACCTGAGTTTTTTAGCTGGTGTTACCAAAGAAACATTTAAAGGAGATTTTTTTCTTGCCAGCCGCAGAAATTTTATTTCGCCGGCTGTTGATCAGCTTTTTGCAGGTGGGTCATTGCAACAAAACACTGATGGTAGTGCTTATGAAAGAGCCCGCCTTGGTTACTATGGCAGAGCACAATACAATTATAAGGAAAAATACCTGGCTGAGTTTATCTGGAGATATGATGGTTCGTATATATTTCCTGAAAATAGCCGTTTTGGTTTTTTTCCGGGAATATTGCTGGGATGGAATATCTCTAAGGAAGATTTCTTTAAAGTATCTTTTGTTAACAACCTTAAGTTGAGAGCATCTTATGGTGAGATGGGAAATGACCAGATATTTTTTGATAGAAATAGAGATGGAGCTCAGGAATTGCAGGAATACGCTTATCTTCCTACTTACGGCTTTGGTGCCTACCCAATTAACAGCGTGGTTGCTACAACTTTGTTTGAAACCCGCCTTGCCAACCCTGATTTTACATGGGAAGTTGCACGTAACTATAACATAGGTTTAGATGCCACTTTGTTCAATAACAGGCTTGATGTTACACTTGAATATTTTATGAATAAACGGGACCAGATACTGATTCAAAAATCTGGCTCAACACCAGGTTCAACGGGTCTTACTTTACCACCGGTAAATGCCGGTAGGGTTAACAACAGCGGTTTTGAATTTAGCCTTGCTTACAACGCTAAAGTTGGTAGAGATTTGCAATTAAAAGCAGGTGTAAATGGTGGCTATGCAAAAAACAAAGTTGAATTTTTAGATGAAATACCAGGTGCACCAGGCTATCAATTACAGGAAGGAAAGCCCATTGGCGCATTCCTTGTTTACAAATCTGACGGTGTATTTAGAGACCAGGCAGAAATTGACAAAAACACGGTTGATTACAGCGGAGTTACAGGGAAATTACTTCCCGGCGACATGAAATTTGAAGATTATAATAACGACGGTAAAATTGATGCGGATGACCAGGTACGTTTAGAAACAAACACGGTACCTACTTTCAATTACGGTATTACATTTGATCTGCGGTATAAATCATTTGACTTAAGTGTTCTTTTCCAGGGAGCGGCGGGTGCAGCAATCCGCATTCAAACAGAATCGGGTGATATCGGTAACTTTCTTAAATACTCTCACGATAACCGTTGGAGTATCGACAACCCAAGCAGCGTACATCCAAGGTTAGCCAGCAGGGGTGATACCTATTATACAGGTGGAAATTTTGGTTCAAATACTTATTTCTTATTTAGTAAAAATTATATGCGGTTAAAAAATATTGAGCTTGGTTACAACCTGCCTGCAGATTTATTGACCAAAATGAAAATAAACAATCTTAGGTTTTTTGTAAACGGACTGAATGTATTTACAATTGCCAAAAACAAAATTTATGACCCTGAGGCAACTGCTCAAAGTGGTGTTTATTATCCACAGGCAAGGGTAATTAACGGTGGCTTAACCTTAACTTTTTAAACTTTTAAAAATGAAAAAGATACAACTAACTATTGGATTTTTAGCAATGTTGCTAATTATTACCATATCCTGTAAACGGGATTTCCTTAACACAAAACCGCTTGATCAAATATCTGCAGGTGCCACCTGGGCAGACGGACCGCTTTCAGAAGCATTTGTCTTTGGTGTATATGCATCGCTTGGCTATGGCGGATTTGAAGAGCAGGCCCTTGCAGCCTATACCGACGAAGCTATGTTTACACATGCGGGTAGAAATGTTAATACATTCACCCAGGGTACCGAAAATGCTTCGAACGTTGCATGGGTAAGCGATACTTATGGATGGAATGCTATGTATATAGCTATCCGCAATGCAAATATTGCCATTGCTAATTTACCAATAGCCACTTTCTCAAACCTTATTTTAAGAGATAAACTTTTAGGAGAATCCTATTTTTTAAGAGCTTATTATTATCAGCAGTTGCTAAGGTTTTATGGCGGTGTACCTATTATAGATAAGCCTTATGGGCTAAATGAAGACTATACTGTTGCAAGAAGTTCTTATGATGATTGTGTAAAGTTTATTATAAGCGATCTGGATAAAGCTGCAGCGTTATTGGATGGAAAAAGCACTATATCCGGCCGTGCCACAAAGTTGGCAGCGTTGGCTTTAAAATCACGGGTATTGCTTTATGCTGCCAGCGATTTACATGACGGACCCACTGCAAAAACAAAGTCAACTACTTTGTCAGGTTATGCAGCTATTAATTTACTGGCTTACCCTACCGGCGACAGAACAGCAAGATGGCAGGCTGCAAAATCAGCGGCTAAACTTGTTTTAGATGCAACTGTTGGCTACAAACTGGATTTAACAGCTCCGGCATCAGCAACGGAAGGTACCGCTAATTATAACTCCATTGCAATGGGTGGAAAAAGTGCCGTTGGTGCTGCAGGTGCAGCTGTTGAGCTTATATTTGAAAGAACAAAAACAGCGCTTTTTACACAAGAAGATAACTGGCCGTTGGGTGGCATTCACTATGGAATTAATAATGGCCCCAATGGGTATAACAACTGGGCAGGAAACACCCCCATACAGCAGTTGGTAGATGATTATGAAATGATGGATGGCAGTAAATTCGATTGGAATAACGCAGCACAAAAAGCAGCTCCATATAGCAACCGGGACCCTCGTTTTAAGGCTAGTGTACTATACGATGGCGCAGATTGGAAACCAAGACCTGGTAGTGTAGCGGCAAGAGACCCTGCTAACCAGATACAAACCGGCTATTATGACAACGGTTCCGGAGGAATTGTAAATGGGATTGATACCCGTAAATCTGAAGTAGAAAACTGGAATGGCAGTCGTACGCATTACTATACAAGGAAATTTATTGATCCAAACCCTGCATTGCCCGACAATCAGTCGAATGCACAGCTTATCCCATGGCCATTTATTCGTTACACAGAAATGGTGTTGAATTATGCAGAAGCCTGTATCGCCCTTGGTGAGGAAACAGAAGCAAAGAACTGGTTAAACAAAATCAGGTTCCGTGCTGGTATGCCTGCCCTTACAGCTTCAGGTGCAGAACTGGTTGACAGGTATCGCAATGAAAGAAGAATTGAATTAAGTTATGAAGAGCACCGCTATCACGATGCCCGCAGATGGATGATACCCGCCCAAACAGTTGGCCGTGGAATTAAGGGAATCAACATAACTGCAACATTAAAACCAGGTAAAACAGCATTGGTGCCTTACAGGCATGATATAAGTGTTTACACTTACACGTATGCACCGGTAGATAACACCGAAAATGAAACCAGGATATGGTCAGATAAAATGTACTACAGGGCTATCAACAGAGATGAAATAAAAAGGAATGACAAATTGGTGAATAATCCGGGTTTTTAAATTCAATTTAGTTTAATAAAAAAAAATCTATTCCTGATCAGGAATAGATTTTTTTTATAGTTTACCTTTTCCAAATGAATAAAAACCGCCGCTTAACATACTCAATTCTTATTGTGTTTTCGTTGTTTTGGGGATGCAAAGAGCAAACTGCAGCACTTAAAGAAGATACTGAGCAACCTCTTTTTGAACTGCTAGGTCCGGAGCAAACAAACATCAGTTTTCAAAACACACTTACCGAGGCATTGAATACAAACATATTAATGTATGAGTATTTTTATAATGGCGGTGGAGTGGCTTCCGGCGATTTTAATAATGATGGAATGGTAGATCTTTATTTCACTTCTAATATGGGGGAAAATAAATTTTACCTCAATAAAGGCAACATGCAATTCCAGGATATTACTGCAATATCAGGAGCAGGCGGAAGGCCGGGCCCATGGAAAACAGGCGTGAATGCAGTTGATATTAATGCCGATGGAAAACTTGATGTATACCTGTGTTACTCGGGTGCTTTACCACCTGAAAAAAGAGCCAACCAGCTATTTATTAATACCGGAAATGATGCACAGGGAAACCCAATTTTTGAAGAAAAGGCAGCGGCTTATGGCTTAGGCAGCACTGGTTTCAGCAATCAATCTTACTTTTTAGATTACGATAAAGATGGTGATCTTGATATGCTATTGCTGAATCATAATCCCAAAAATTTGCCGTTGTTAAATGAAGCAGGTACCGCACAATTATTTAAACAGGATAACCCTGATAAAGGGCTTCGGATATTCAAACAAACCAATGGTAAATTTGAAGATGTAACGGTGGCCTCCGGCATAAACGGCTCGGAATTGAGCTATGGTTTAGGGCTGGGCATTTCAGATTTTAATGATGATGGATGGCCTGATTTTTATGTGTCAAACGATTACTCGGTTCCGGATTGTTTTTACATCAATAATAAAAACGGAACCTTTACCAATCAATTGAAAAACAGCATTGGGCACACCAGCCAGTTTTCGATGGGCAATGATGTGGCCGATATCAACAATGATGGCCTTACTGATATTGTCACCCTTGATATGTTGCCGGAAGACAACCATAGGCAAAAGCTGTTGCTTACCCCTGATAACTATGATAAATTCAATGAAAACTTACGCAGCGGATTTTATTACCAGTACATGCGCAATATGCTGCAGTTAAATAATGGCAATGGTACTTTCAGTGAGATCGGTCAGCAAGCTGGTGTTTCAAATACTGACTGGAGTTGGTCGGCATTGCTGGCAGATTATGATAATGACGGATGGAAAGATTTATACGTAACCAATGGCTACTACAGGGATTATACCAACCTGGATTTTATTAATTACATGAATGATTATGTAAAAGAAAGAGGCAGGCTGCAAAGGGAAGATGTGATGGAATTGATAAAAGGCATGCCTTCTTCCAACGTTACCAATTATATTTTTCAAAATAAACAAGGCCATTCTTTCCAAAACAATACCCAAAGCTGGGGAATTAACCAGGCGTCTAACAGCAATGGTGCTATTTATGCAGACCTTGACAATGATGGAGATTTAGACCTGGTTGTAAATAATATTAACCAGCCAGCATTCATTTACAAAAACGAATCACAAAAATTAAATACCAATCATTTTCTTCAACTGAACCTTATCGGCGAAGCAGGCAATACGCAAGGCATTGGTGCCAAGGTTAAAATTTTCAATGCGGGACAAATACAAACCCTGGAACAAAATCCTGCCAGAGGTTATCTTTCCAATGTTTCTTTTAACCTACATGTTGGTTTAGGTAATGCAGAAAAAGCAGACTCACTCGTTATTACATGGATAAGAGGAAAAGTACAAAAACTTTACAACGTAAAGGCTAACCAACTATTAACCCTTTCAGAAAAAAATGCTGTTGATAAATCACTACCCGTTAAGCCTGTAGCAAAATGGTTTGCAGAAACGCCTTCAAATATAAAATGCGAAAACATTGATACCATCATGAATGACTTTAACAGGCAATTGTTATTGATCAGTCAATTTTCTTACAGTGGACCTTGCATGACGAAATATGATTTGAATAATGATGGCCTGGAAGATCTGTTAATTGGAGGGTCTGCAGGTGAAGCAACCCGACTATTAATGCAACAGAAAAACGGCTCTTTGGTATTAAAAAATATCCCGGTGTTTGAACAAGATAAAAAGTGTAAAGATGCAGCTATAACAGTGTTTGATGCTAACGGGGATGGTAAGCCTGATATCTATATTGCAAGCGGTGGTTATGATAATCTAACACCAACAGATTCGTTACTGCAGGACAGGCTTTATATCAATGACGGCAAAAACAATTTTATTAAATCTAACGCTCTTCCGGATACAAGGGCCAGTAAATCTTGTGTAAAAATCCAGGATATTAATGGCGACGGTGCTCCCGATATTTTTGTTGGTGGAAGAGTAGTGCCCGGCAGATATCCCGAAGCACCTAACAGTTATATTTTAATAAACGATGGCAAAGGAAACTTCTCCGATCAAACAGAAAATATCTGCCCACAACTTTCTAAATTAGGCATGGTAACCGATGCCGCATGCGTTGATCTTGATCTTGATAAAAAAAATGAATTGGTAATTGTAGGCGAATGGATGCCGGTAACTGTTTTTAAACTGGAAAGCGGAAAGCTCGTAAATGCAACCAACAAATTTTTCGACAAACCTTTTTCAGGTTGGTGGAACAGCATTACCGTTGGTGATTTCAATGCAGATCAACGGCCAGATTTGATCATAGGTAATATGGGATTAAATACACAATTTAAAGCCACCGAAAAAGAGCCATTGGAAATGTACTACAGCGATTTTGATCAAAATGGTTCTGTTGATCCTGTTTTTAGTTTTTACATCCAGCATAAAAGATATCCCTACATAACAAAGGATGAATTGGGCGCTCAATTACCTGTTATGAAGAAACGGTTTTTTACTTTTAAGAGTTATGCTGATATAACTATGGAGGATCTTTTTCTGCAAGACGAATTGAAAGATGCCGCTCATCTTTCTGCTGATGAAATGGGCACTACCTGCTTTATCAATAATCCATCCGGAAAATTCACCACAACCGCATTACCAAACGAGGTACAATACTCGCCTGTTTATACCATCAATCTACTTGATTTTAATAAGGATGACAAAACAGATTTACTCCTTTGTGGAAATAACAGCCATACCAAAATCAGGTTGGGTAAATTTGATGCTAACTACGGCGTACTGCTGGAAGGAGATGGAAAAGGCAATTTCAAATACATTAAACAAAACGAATCGGGCTTTAATATTTGGGGTGATGTAAGAAGTTGCGTTCAGCTAAACCAGCAATTTTATTTTGGCATCAATGGAAAGAATTTGATTGCTTATACTTTATTGAATAAAAATAAATGATACACAAAAAATCTTGGACAAAACTTTTACTAGTCAGTCTCATAATTATAGGGGTTACATCTTCCTGCAAACAGGAAAATAAAAAATTACCTGAAGATTATGAACTTGCAACTGCATGGGCAGATATGACCAATTACATTACCAAAACGACACCTGCCAATACACCCACTTTTGCGTCCCGCTGTTTTGGTTATATTGGTTTAACCATGTATGAATCTGTTGTAAATGGTTATCCAGAATACCAATCTGTAGCTACACAATTGAATGGATTAGGCAGCTTACCCTTGCCCGAAAAAGGAGTTGCTTATAATTGGCAGCTGGCCTTAAATGCAGGTCAGGCAGAGATGCTACGAAATATTTACATCCAGACTTCTGATGATAATAAAAAAAGAATTGATTCTTTGGAGGCGTCTTTTGTTAATGTGCTCAAAACAACAACACCAGATGAAGCGGTTGTAAACAGATCAATATTATACGGAAAAAAAATAGCGCAACTGATTTTCGAATGGTCAAAAACAGATGGCGGCCACCGTGGATATCTCACCAATTTTGATAAAAAATTAATGTTCCCCAACAAGCCGGGAGGATGGAAACCAGCCTTGTATGCACAGTCTTTCAGCCATTCACCGCTACATCCGCATTGGGGAAACAACCGTACTTTTATAGCCATTGATTCGGCCATTGATGCCCCCGAATTTATTCCATTTGACACTCTTGCCGGCTCTGCCTATTACAACCAGTTTAAGCAGGTGTACGAAAAAAAAAATTCATTAACGCAAGCCGAAAAAGAAGTGGCAATATGGTGGAGTGATGACCCGGACGTAACCTTTACACCACCCGGACATTCCTATTATTTTGCAACAATAGCTATCAGAGAAACCAAACCCGGTTTAATAAAATGTGCTGAAACTTATGCCCGTGTTGGCATGTCTGTATCAGATGCTTATGTGAACTGCTGGAAATGGAAATTTCAGTTCTTTTCAGAGCGGGCAAATACGTATGTAACAGAACACATGGATCAGCAATGGGAATCTTTCTGGCCCGACCCGCCCTTTCCTGCCTTTCCTTCCGGGCATGCCATACAAGCTGCTGCATCTGCTGTTGTGCTCACCAATTTATTTGGAGAAAATTTTACTTTTACAGACAGCGCACATGCAGGCCGGGCAGATGATGAAATAAGAAATACAGCATTTAAAATCCGTCATTTTAATTCATTCTGGCAGGCCGCAGAAGAAACCGCTAATTCCAGGTTTTATGGCGGCATTCATATTCCGCAGGATAATGAAAAGGGCCTTGAAAAAGGAAAAATTATTGCCAATAATATTAACGGGTTACACTGGAAAAAATAAAATCATTTTACACAATGCGTCATCGTCAAATTATCCTGTTAATTATAATAAATTTTTGCATCAATAAAAGTTTTAGCCAAACACGTTTTACAGATGTAACCACGGCATCCGGAATTAAACATGTATTTAAAGTGTATGAGGGAATGTTTGGCGGCGGAGCCTGTGTAATTGATTTTAATAGAGATGGTTTTGAGGATGTTTATATTACCGGTGGAATGAATGATGACATGCTGTATAAAAATAATGGCAATGGTACATTCACCAATGTATTTGAACAATCCGGCATGGCGGTTACAAAAAATTTTGTAACGCAAGGAGTTACCGGGGCTGACGTAAACCGGGACGGTTTTGTCGATTTGTTTGTAACAACCATCACCCGCAGAGACAAGCAGGAGATTATTCCACGGGCAATCAATCTTTTTTTTCTTAACAACGGAAATGGCACTTTCCGTGATGCCACCAAAGAGTATGGACTCGATCAGCTTTTCTCTTTCAGTACCTCCGCAAGTTTTGGCGATTTTAATGCAGATGGATGGCCTGATTTGTATGTTGGAAATTATTTCAATGAGTATAAAGGAAAGCTGAGTGTTATCAACGACAATACAGTTGTGGAAGCCAACCAGATAGCAAAAGGGAATTTGTTGCTGAATGAAAAAGGTAAAAAGTTCAGAGACGTTTATTCCAATTACGGCCTGGAACATCGTGGCTTTGGCTTTGGAGGCATCTTTACAGATTTTGATAATGATGGAGACCAGGACCTGTTTGTAAACCATGATTTTGGTTATAAACGGACACCGGATATGTTGCTGGAAAATAATTATCCACGAAAAAAATTTACAGATGTTGCTAAAGAAAAAGGAATAGACCTTAAGATAAATTCGATGGGAACTGCAGTAGGCGATTACAACAACGATGGGCTGATGGACTATTACATGACCAATATTAAGTTCAACTATTTTATGGTTAACCAGGGTGTAGGTAAGCCATTTGTAAATAAGGCACCCGAATTGGGAATGCAATTTTTTGCAATAAGCTGGGGCGCTAATTTTGCTGATTTTGATAATGATGGTGATGTGGATTTGTTTGTTGCCAATGGAGACCTTAACCCCAATTGTGTTGCAATGGCTAATTTTTATTTTGAAAATATGGGCGGAAAATTTGAAGATCATGCCCGAGCTATCGGCTTGGCAGATTATGGTATTAGCCGTGGTTCGGTGGTGTTTGATTATGACAATGATGGTGACCTTGATTTACTGGTAGTGAACCAGGAACCTGTTATAGCTGATTACCCGGTGCCTTCTGTTACAAGGCTTTTTAGAAACGATTCTACCAGGGGTAATTGGATAAAAATTATCCTGAAAGGAGTGGATGCAGAAAGCCATGGAATAGGATCTAAAATTGAAGTGGAAGCAGGTGGAAGAAAAATGATCCGTGAAATTGACGGGGGCGCTTCCAGCATTTTTTCACAGAGTTCCGTGATGGCGCATTTTGGTTTAGGCAATGCTGCTAAAATAGATAAGATTACGATTAACTGGACGGGGGGAAACAAACAAACAATCAGTAATGGTTCCATTAATCAACTGATGACCATAACAGAAATCCCTGAAAAAAAATCGAATCATTTATTTCTATACCTGGTGATTGGCCTTGTTGTTTTAATCATTGCAGTTATTGTTTTAAAGAAACGGATATGAAGCCAATCAATTGTTTTTAAAAATTCCGCTAATTATAAAGTTTAAGTAATCTCAACAACATAATTGCTTTAAATAGCCATTTCTTTGTTGATAGATTTCTAGTGATTATTCGCAAGCAGGTATAACCTTGGTAATTTATTATAATTATACTGTTGAAGCTACATTAAAATCTACTGTAGAGCCGTAGTGCTGGCTTCTATGTTGTAAGCCCGCCTTTGGCAGGAGATTGCAATCCCCGCCTGTACGGGCAGGCGTTGTGCTTTGACAAACAATCTATCAGAAAGCCGTAGGCTCGGCACATTTCTTTGGGATGCTGCTATTTATAAAGTAGCAATAACAGTAACGCCACCCTGTACCACCTGGTTCAGTTGCACATTAATTTTGGTACCCACCGGTAATAACATATCTACCCGGCTTCCAAATTTAATAAAACCCATTTCTTCGGTTTGTTTTACCTGTTGGCCTACCTGCAGATAATTTTCAATTCTTTTGGCCAATGCTCCGGCAATTTGTTTTACTAAAATTTCGGTGGTTCCCTTTTTTATAACAATGCTGTGTCGCTCGTTTTCTGTAGATGATTTGGGATGCCATGCTACCAGGTATTTCCCTTTGTGGTATTGGTTGTACACCACTTCGCCGCTAATGGGGTTGCGGTTTACATGAACGTTTGCCGGGCTCATAAATATAGATACCTGCAATCTTTTTACTTTAAAATATTCTTCATCCACCGTTTCTTCTATTACAACCACTTTGCCATCAGCAGGTGCAATTACCTGCCCATCGTTAATGGTTAATGTGCGGTTGGGAATACGAAAAAATGAGATAAGGAAAAGTAACAAAAAAAGTGTACCAAAAAATACCAGCCAGCTTAGCAAAGGAAATGAAGGGCTTAGAAAATTAAACGCAACGGTATTTATAAAAACAAAGATGATAGTGCCGATGGCTATAGATCTGTATCCTTCCCGATGAATGGTCATATTAGTGGTTTAAGCCGCAAATGTAGGCGGAAATATGCAGATAAGTGAATGCAGCGATTCAGAGAGTAATATTTTTTTAGTCAGGTTGTATTGGATGTAGGGTTACGGTCATAGCTTCGCCCATCAACCTTTGTGGGCTGTTATATATTTGCGTTAATTTTATTTTGTTGTTGGTAAT
>Ga0163154_10001377_pt1 | contig 37722 bp, 30 predicted proteins | sample OliLakLV19MP9P1_FD_148649 | JGI IMG/M metagenome (GOLD analysis project Ga0163154, IMG submission 148649) | Freshwater microbial mat bacterial communities from Lake Vanda, McMurdo Dry Valleys, Antarctica - Oligotrophic Lake LV.19.MP9.P1 | ecosystem: Environmental > Aquatic > Freshwater > Lake >... | reverse complement strand
GGATAAGGGGGCTGGGGGGATAGGGGTGATTTAAGCTGATAATTGACTTGAAAATGCTTATCCATTGAAATTTGAAAATCATTTGAATTCAAAATAGGTGTTCCATAAGCTATAATCACTCAGATAAGGGAATATTCCAGCCCAATACGCTGTACGGTTATAGCGAGATAATAAGATATGGATGAATTGATTCAGAAAATCGAAAATAACCGCAGTGAAATCATCATGCGGAGGGAGTTTTTATAGGGGGTGTCGGGTGATTCGCTACCCGACTAGCGGACTTGTGCCTTTATAGGTTGTATTTTTATCATGCGGATACTATATCTTGGATGGGTGGACAAGTCAATATGAAACGATGAGGATAATGCGGATATTGTAGGGGACGAATAACGAAGTGTATGTCGTCCCGTTGCTTATTATAGAGACGGGTTAGGCGAAAATCGGCATATCGGCAATCACTTCCGCCGCCAGTTCATACCGCCCAAAGGCGGGGATAATATACGCCCCTGCCACCAATGGACGCACAGCACGGAGCAATTCTTGGGCAATTTTCACACCCTCTTGGGGAGCATCTTCACCCGCATCTTCCATGCGCTTCATGAGGCTATCTGGAATCGAAATACCAGGGACTTCATTATGCAAAAATTGGGCTTGGCGCAAGCTATACAACGGCATAATGCCCATGAGTACAGGCAATTTGAAATGTTCCCCCGTGACGGCTAAGAATCGTTCTAGGAACAAATCTATCTTGTGGGGTTCAAAGACCGCCTGCCCTAGAGCAAAATCTGCACCCGCTTCCAATTTTTTGATGGTGAGTTTGACCTCATGGTCTAAATCATCGGCAAACATATTCAATGCACAACCAACATGGAAGGCAGTCGGCTTGCCGATGCTACTACCCGCCAAATCTTGCCCATGATTCATCTTTTGCTTGATGAGTTCTATCAGTTTAGAGGGGGCAATATCAAAATTATCCATCGCTTCGGGATAATCACCAATTTTGGTGGGGTCACCCATTGTCACAAATAAATTCCGCAAATCTAGCGCGTGTGAGGCGAGTAAATCGCCCTGAACCCGCAACACATTGCGTCCGCGTGTGGGAAAATGCAACACGGTTTCCATGCCCACTTGGTCTTGAATAATATGCGCGACTGCCCACGGACTCATCCGCATACGAGCGGCGGGGGTATCTGCCACATCCAAAATATCTGCACCGGCTTCGCGTAACAAACGGGCGCTATTGACCAATTTTTCCACGGCATAACTCTTTGGTGGAGCAATCTCTACGGTGATAGTGAACTTGCCATCTGCCAAACGACGCGCCAGCGATGTGGGGTTATCTGACGTGAGGATTTCAACCTCTTGGGTGGCTTCTATCACCTGAATCGGTACTTCAACCGCAATCGGCTTTTGTAGCGCAAGGCTCATGGCATTGATATGCGCGGGGGTTGTCCCACAGCATCCGCCGACAATTCGTGCGCCAATGGCTTTGAATGTTTGGGCATAATCACCAAAATAATCGGTGGTAGCGGGGTACATCGCCCGTCCGCCGATGGTCTGTGGATAACCCGCATTGGGCATAGCAGAGAGCATCGCATTGGGCATAGCTTGGTGCATGGTGGTGAGGATGGTCGCAATTTGGCTGGGTCCCGCGCTACAATTCACACCGATAATATCCGCGCCAGCCTTAATCAGTTCATGCGCCGCCCGTGCGGGAGAATATCCCAATAGGGTGCGGTCATCTTGGGCAAAGGTCATCTGCGCGATGATAGGCAGGGTTATGCCGTCGGTTTCTTCTATGCTTTTCACCACCTCAATGGCAGTAAATAATTCGTTGTGGTCGCTAAACGTCTCGAATAAAATCGCATCCACACCTGCGTATGCCAATGCGCGAATTTGCTCCACAAAGCCTGTCCGCAATTCAGTCGGGTTAATTTTGCCATAGGGACGCAAGCGTAGCCCGATGGGACCCACAGACCCAACGATATACACACTATCGGCGGGAATATCGGTCTTGGCAATGGCTTGGCGAATATTTTCGACAGCCGCGGTGTTAATTTCTGTTACCAATTCACCGAGTCCGTATTCCGCGAGTTTATACCGATTTGCCCCAAACGTGTTCGATTCAATCAGGCGAGCGCCTGCCAGCAAATATTCCACATGCACCGATTGCACCATCTCTGGCGCGGTGATATTGAGATGTTCAAAACAGGCATTGAGCGCCACTCCATGCTGATGGAGAAGCGTCCCCATTGCACCATCGGCAACAAGTGTGCCACCATTTTTGAGAAATTCTAAAAGCGGTTGTTTAGACATTTGGCTTTCATTCATAGATTTTTTTACCGTTTGGAAACTACGCCACTTGAGTGGCAGTAGCGGAAAACGGCACGCCTTTCGTATAGGTATAACAGGCTAAATATCCCCGAAGGGCGAGGACTTTGCTGTAAAGCAGGTGTCCTCTGACCCACTCCGCTTGCGCGAGTTACGGTTACCTCGTCAATGTTATCGGGTGGTTTTGTGTGCATGACACTGGCTTAACCACTTACGCCTTTTTAATCATGCACCGCAGAGTTCCGGGCTGGTGAAGCACCCCGAAGTGCCTATATATTCACCCGTAACGGTGCCATTGCTGGCTTAGACTGGTCAGAACAGGCTTTTACACAAGCCACTACCTTTTAAGGTAGGTGGTATCTGACCTGATAGATATAGGACAGTAATTTTTATTGTATAAGATAACGTCTAAAAAATGTATACATAAGCTAAATTAGCACAACCCAATGAGCAAAAATTACGTAGAATGGTGTATGGTTATAGGCATGTGTTTATACTGGAGAGAAAATCATCAATGAGTGAGCAAATTGTCTTAGATGTTAAAGATGTCAAAAAAGACCTCAAAATGGGCGAGGTGACAGTTCATGCCCTACGCGGTGTGACGATGAAAGTGAAACGTGGCGAATTTTTGGGGATTATCGGTCCTTCTGGTAGTGGAAAATCTACCCTACTGGGCATGATTGGCGGGTTAGATAACCCCACATCTGGCACGGTAACGATTGACGGCATCAATATCACCGATTTATCGGAACGCGCCCTGACCACCATCCGCAACGAAAAAATTGGCTTTGTATTTCAATTTTTCAACCTCATCCCCACCCTTACCGCCCAAGAAAATGTGGCATTGCCGATTCAATTCGCCAAAAAAGGACGTGGCGGCGCACAAAAACGCGCTAAAGAATTGCTCGAAATGCTCGGTTTGGGCGATAGAATTCATCACCGTCCATCACAACTCTCTGGTGGTCAGCAACAACGGGTGGCACTCGCACGCGCACTCGCTAATAATCCGCCACTGCTTTTGGCAGATGAACCTACAGGCAGTTTAGACACCACCGCCACCGAAACTGTCATGCAGGCATTACGCGCTGTCCAACGCGAAATGAATACGACCATCATCATTGTGACCCATAGCCCCGATATTGCCGCCAATGTTGACCGTGTGATTACCCTCGTAGATGGCATGATTGCCGAAGATACCAACCCGCTTGCCAGCGCAGAACTCGCCGCCATTAAGGTGATAAAAGAAAAACGCGCAACGGGCGAGTGGCAAGGTGTGACCTCATAGGATACCCAATGATAGAAAAATTCAGATTCTACTTTAAGCACTCAATAAATGACCTACGGGTCAATGGGCAACGCACCTTTTTTGCGTTGCTGTGTATTGCCGCAGGTGTGGCGGCAATCGTGAGCCTGCAAACACTAGCAGTCATGATTCAAGATACCCTGCGTGAAAATGCCCGTGAAGCCAATAAAGGCGACATCAAAATTGAGAATGGGGTTCGTTTGCGGGATATTGACTTCAACGACCCAGAATTTCAGAATGGCAATTTTAATTTTGAAAATTTTGAGCAAATCGTCCGCACAACCGAAGCAGAAGCCATCGCCAGTGGCATCTTAGAAGAAGTCGAAGGTGGGTCATCATTCTTCCCAGGGATGCCCACTAGCAAATTTATTGGTATGCGTGGACGTGATATTTTGCAGGCATGGGCAGATGCCAATATTGACCAGCCCGTGACGTTTAGTTATTTGTATCAGGTACTCGATACCCTACAAATTTTCACAGGGTTTGGCAAAGGGTCTATCCTCAATTTGGCGCGTACCGATTTACAGAGTAGCCAAGTCAGCCCATTCATGATTGATGGGGCAGAATACCCACTAGTCGGTGAAATTCGTTCACAAGATGGCAAGCCATTACGTGAATTATTCCCCACACCCAATAGCATTGTCATCAGCCAAAATGTGGCAGATAACCTGCAAGCCCAAGTGGGCGATAGCATCCGTCTGAGCGGTATCAGCGAAGAATTTATTCTCACGGGCATCGTCCCTACAGAAGAAGAAGCGGGACTAACGAATCCGTTTGCGGGAATTTTTGGCTTTTATTATATAGATAGAAGCGCCATGCCCATCTTTGGGATTCAAGACCGCGTAGAAGAGGTCTATTTGCGGATTGATGAGCCAACCGATGAACTTATTGCCGAATTGACCGAAAAACTCCAAACCGATTTTCCATTTTTGGCATTTGTAACCACCACTGATGTACTAGAAATCAACCAGATATTCTCCGATATTATCGGGCAATTGGTGACTGTCATCGGTATCGTGTCGTTATTGTTAGGGAGCATCGGCATTGTCAACACCATGCAAGTGGTCGTGCGTCGGCGCACATTAGAGGTCGCTGTCCTCAAGACATTAGGTTTACAAGCCGACCAAGTGACCATGCTGTTTTTGGTGCAAGCCTTCATCATGGGGGTAATCGGTAGCCTATTTGGGATTCTCTTAGGCTGGCTCATGACTTTCGTCATCAAAGGCTCGGCAGAGACATTTTTAGGTGAAAGCCTGCCCTTCCGTATCGCCCCAGGTCCCGCCATCGCGGGGTTGGTGGTCGGCACATTGGTCACGACCGTATTCGGGTTTTTGCCCACACTCAGCGCGGGACAAGTCCGACCGGGTATTGTGTTGCGCCCCAATGACAATATTATCCCACGCACAGGCTGGTTGCGTACTATCGGCGCATTGTTCATCGTCATGATTGCCCTCACCGTCATTGCCACCGGTATTTTGGGCAGTGTGCAAGTAGCGATAGGTGTGGTCATTGGCACATTCTTCATGGCGGGGTTTTTCTATTTTCTGCTGTTGTTGTTGTTATGGATTGTGGGCAAGTTCTTTCCGTCTTTTGGATGGATAGATTTGCGCCTATCGCTAAAAGCTGTGCTGGTGGGGCGAAGACGTGGTGCATTTACCCTGTTGGCATTGGTGGTTGGGGTGTTTTCGTTGAGCCTTATCACTCTGCTGGCAGATTCGATTAACCAAACCCTGAATAATGTCATCTCCACCGGACTCGGTGGCAATGTCATCATCCAGATGATAGGCGAAAACTCGGCAGATGAGGTCGAATCGGTGTTGCAAAATCAAGCGGGGGTCAATAGCTATACCCTCACACGCACCTATCCACTCGATTTGGTGTCTGTGACGAAAAGCGATGGCACAGTCCTCACCGCCGATGAAGTCTATAGCACCGTCACCGCCAACGAAGGCAATATGAACCAGATACAAAACTTATTCCAGCGCACCATAGGGCGGGATGTCGCCAATAATTTGCCCAATGTCGGCTTCCTCGCTGGCAACGGGAGACAACTCACCGCCGATGATGCGGGGCAAAATGTCATAGTCATCCCACGCAACGAGACGGTAGATGCCTCTGGCTTGGCGGTGGGCGATGTCATCACCATGACCAATGGCAACACCGAAATTTCATTCACGATTGTGGGATTATCCGAACCCCCCGCCATCGTCACAGACCCCCCCGCGCCATACGCCCCTGTAAGCGCCTTTGGGGAAATTTCTGCCCAGACGGTGGGGGTGATTGTGGATATTAACGAAGAAAATGTGCCACAACTACGAAGTGCCTTGTCTGGGGTGATGGGTGTGTTTATGCTCGAAGCGAAAGTGCTAAACGCCTTTGTGGTGGGCATTTTGGGGCGCATCACCGCCTTCCCCGTATTGGTTGCGGCACTTAGTCTCATCGTTGGCGGGGTGGTCATTGCCAATTCGGTGGCACTCTCGACCATTGAGCGGCGCAAAGAAATCGCCGTGATGAAAACGGTTGGTGTGCATCGAGAGCGCGTTTTGGGCATGTTATTGCTCGAAAACGGCATCATGGGCTTCATCGGCGGGTTATTGGGAGTGGGATTGGGTCTGTTTGGATTATCCCTCTCATTAGCCTCACTCAATAGCGCGGGGGGCGGTGGAGGCGCAGTTATCCCATACGGCACAGCTTTATTGCTGATGGTGCTGTGTGTGCTAATTGCGTTGGTCGCCGCCGTGACCACCGCGTGGGGCGCATCTGGCGAAAAACCGCTCAACGTATTGCGCTACGAATAAAAATTATCACAAAAAAGCCCCTGTCCGTGTGGATAGGGGCTTTTTTATTGTATCAACGCGGATTAAGGCGCATGTTGATACCAAATTTAGGGCGCATGGTGACGAGTGGCTCAATTTCGATGCGCTGATTGGGCATGAGTTCCAGCCGATAATTTTGGGCGATGGTCGCCACTGCGATTTGCAATTCCATCATGGCAAAGCTATTGCCAACACACACCCGCGGTCCACCACCAAACGGCAGATAGTGATATTTGCCAATAGACTTGGCATTTTCCTCGCTGAATCGTTCTGGGTCAAATTGTTCTGGATTAGCAAACCAGCGTGGGTCACGATGCAAAACATACGGCGACATCAACACCATATCCCCTTGCTTAATATCATAGCCACCGATGCGTGTATCTTGTGCAGAGAAGCGCGGAAATAACCATCCTACAGGGTATAAACGCAAGGTTTCGTCTATGACCATTTTCAGATAGGGCATTTTTCGCAAATCTTCTATAGTGATAGTCCGCGTGCCCAGAGTGGTATCAATTTCCTCATAGAGGCGTTGTTGCACATGCGGATTTTCTGCCAATAGGTAAAACAGCCATGATAACGTGAGGGCGGTGGTCTCGTGTCCTGCGACAAACAGGGTCAATACTTCATCCCGCAATTGCTGAAGGCTTATGCCATTGCCATCTTCATCCCTGGATGCCATCAACATCGAGAGCAAATCACCTTGTTCCACATCACCAGAAGCCTCGCGCTTTTGGATGATGTCATACACAATATCATCCACCACTGCATTGAGTCGTTTGATTTTCATATTTTGCAGTGTGGGCATCCAATGGGGCAATTTCAGAGGACTTTTGAGCATTTTTACGCCCTCATGTTGCATTTCCGTGATGGCATCTGCCATATTGTCATAATAGCCAACCTCGACATTAAACAGGGTTTTGGTGGCGATATTGAGCGTGAGTTTCATCATTTCGTGTTCGATTTCGCGCACATCACCCACTTGCCAATCTGCCAGCATGTGGTTGGTGTAATGCACCATCGTATCGGCATAATTGCGAATGTATTGGGTATGAAATGACGGCTGGATGAGTTTGCGTTGCGATTTCCAAAAACTACCATCATTGGTCAGGAGTCCTGCGCCCAAAAAGTACCCCATACCCACATGGCGCGTATTTTTGGTGATGGGTGCTTTGCGGAACACTTCCCAATCTTGCAAAATCTCGCGGATGTCCTCTGGATTATTAAAGAAAAATGCCCGTTGGTTGGCAATCGTAAAGGTATACGCATTCCCGTATTGGCGGACGCTATCCAATAAAAATTGGGCGAAATTGTCGTTAATGGCTTTTATCGGACCAAAAAACGGCGTGGCTTTGAGACTTGGTGGTAATTGACGTGCAACGGCTGTTTGGGTGGTGTTCATCATCATATCCCTTCTAATTGGCAAAATATGGTACACTATGTATCATAAAGTGATTTTAGCCGAAATAGGTCATCCAATTTTATAGGGTATAACATAAGTAACAGGTGTATCACAAAATGAAAAATCCAGACGAAGATTTACGGGTACGGCGCACCGAAAAAGCCCTCCGCAACGCACTCATTAGCCTCATCCTCAAAAAAGGGTATGATGCCATCACCGTCCAAGATATTGTGGATGAAGCAGAAACCTCACGGGTGACATTTTATCGGCATTACAAAGATAAAGCGGAATTGCTCACCACCTGCCTCGATGTGGTCTATCAAGATTTAGTAACTCACATGGCACCCTGTTCGTTGATAGATTTTCATAGCGACCCGCCACCCGTACTCATCCTCTATAAATATTTAGAAGAAAATATGGCTTTATATCAGGCAATTCTGAGCAGTCAGGGAAGCCTCATGGTACAAAAGCGGATTCGGGATTATTTGATATATGTCGTCCAACGCGAAATAGTCGAGGCATTTCCGCTACACAAATTTCCCCTGCCTGTAAATTTGGTGGCGCTTCATATCGCAGTGGCAGAGATGGGTATGTTGCTGTGGTGGTTAGATAACCCAACGGCATATAGTGCCGAATATATGGCAAGGGTGTCGCACACGCTCAATTTTGGCGGGGTATTAGAGGGCTTAGGGGTGAAATTACCCCTAATGCCCTAATTCAAGAGTTCACAAGTAAGATGCTATTTTCTCCAGCCAAGTAATAATGTCATTATTGAGGTCTGAACTTTGCAGACGGGCATAAGTCATTTTTTGTATAACTTCTTTATTTAGTGGATGCTTTTGTTTGTTAGCAAGTAATTTTTTATGTTTATCGCCCAATCCTGACCATCTTTTAGAGTTTTCCATAGCTTGAGCAACTAGCATTGGTACATCATCAGTATCTTGAAAAGGAACTGTTACATTTAGTACATCATAGATTGCATCTTTGTGTAGATAGTTCTCAATGGTTCGTTTTGTTGTTAAAGTAGCCCATGAGCCATTTGTACGTTGGTTGACTTTATCACATTCTATTTGATATTTTGCTAAAGCATCCTTGTCATAAATATGTATTTCAGGGATTTTAAAATTTTCAAGGTAATGGTATTCAATCCAATATTTTAGATTGCCCCCACCTACTGCCACAGTAACAATACGCGAATCTGTTGATAAATCAGGTAAATCAGGGCGCGTTTGATGGATTAATTTACTAATTCCATACCAGAAATTGACATCATGTATTCCCTCGACACAGAAAATGACTTTGGGGTGATGGGGTGATGGCGAGATTCCCAGAGTTGTAGCAATTTTTTTGAAAACATCAGAATTGTTTCTTATAGTACCATGCTCAATCTTAATCTGATCATCTACCCGCTCAATATAACGTAGATATTCTATTGGCACCATACCTGCTAATGCTGGAACATGTGTAGTGATAATAATTTGACAGTTTGGTTTTTCAACCAAATCCAAAAGTGCCTCAATTAACATTTTTTGGTAATCTGGATGCTGAGATGTTTCAGGTTCTTCAATGGCATAAATAACAGATTGTTTATTGTCGGTGTTAGCCTTGCGCTCTGCCTCTGCTCGAAAGAAATTAAGCAAGATAAGACGGCGAATACCACTTCCGCGTTTATTAATAGGAATACCATCATCACCTTCTAATTTGAATACGAATCTATCCCATTGTGGTTCTGTGGTGAATATTGGTTTTAAAGATTTTGCCAAATCAGAGTCCATCTCGGCTAGTTTATCTAAGGTTCTTGTAGCAACGTCTGTAACTTCTTCTTCTACAATTTTTTTAATTTCGTCAATCTTTTCTTGGACTTTTGCAATTGCTTGTTTAATTGCAATTTTCATGGGATCTTGAACTTCTGAATCGCCATCGTTACTAGAACGGTCAGATTGAAATAAAGCATAGAGAGGGAGATTCTCACTAATTTTCCCCCATATATCCTTGCTATCATCTTTATCTAATGAAATTTTTCTAACTTTCAGTTGTAAGTCATCTTGATTAAGATTTTTCCAAATTGCACGGCGAAGTTCAGAATTCTTTCTTTGGTCTAAATTGTCAAGATTAATACTGAGTCTTTTACACCTTTCTCTTAAAGCAGATTGTTTCAGAGACAATAAATCATGATATTCGTTAGTAGTTGGATGATATGCTATAGCAAATATTGAAGCTGAAATTTTACCTTTTGTACAATCAAAAATCTTATGGATTTCTAAATCTCCATCCTGATTTAAAAGATATTCATCTCTAAGATTTGTTTCAGATGTCGTATCTAAAATCAATTCATCAGGTAATTCGTCAAATACACATCCAATCACAACATTACCCGTATCCCCATGTATACAAGCATCATTTTTATCTATTTTTATAGTCCCACCTTCAAAGAAAATATCAAGTGCTTCTAAGATGGTCGATTTTCCAATATCATTACGCCCTATAAAGGCTGTAAGATTGCCTAATGGTATATAAACTTGTTGGTGATAAGCCCGAAAATTTTCTAATATGATTGCTTTGAGTCGCATTATATCCTGCCCCTTTTAACTGGAATATTAAAACATAACTATTTTAATATAATACCACATTCTGCTGTGAATTTATCGGCTTTTGCCACCAATTTCACCGTCCCTGCGGTTTGTTTTGAGCGCACATACACCGCGCCCTGCCCGCCCATCAGCACCAACGGATTTTCGCCGTAGAGGGTCGCTTCGCCATGCACCTCAAACGCCACGGCATAAGTCGCAAACGGCAATGGATTGCCGAAATTATCTTCTATCTGAATCACCACACGAGTCATATCTATGCCGTCTGCGGTGAGTTCTGTGTCATCAGGGGTGATAGTCAATTTCTTGGGGAGGGCATCGGTGCTAATGCGTTGGGTCGCCACAATTTGCCCACCGATTAACCCCTCTAGGCGCAAATCACCGTTGGGACGCGCCACCGCCACACCCAATCCATCTATATTAAACGGGGGATGCGGTAGGTGTGGGAATTTTTGGGTATCTGGATAAAATGTGCCGATTTTTTCATCACCTACATACGCGGTTATTTGCTCACAATTGCTAAATACCCATATCGCATTGAGCAATCCCTCGCTAATATCCCCCGGTTGCCAGCTGGAACAGGCTTGGAGTACCACCCGCACCGCAGGACTAATTTGACTGGCATAAAAATGGGCGGCATATTTTGGCAAACGGAAAATATCCATCACGCCGTGATAACAAATTCTATCGCCAGCACCGAATTGCACATGGGTGTTATAATCAAAGGCACACCAGCCAATCGCCCCAGACACTTTTTCATTCGCACCCGCCAAATTTTGCACTTTCACATGGCGCATAGCATGTTCGATTTTGCGTTCCTCACCATCATACGACTTGGTGGGGTACATATGTCCGTTAAACTCGGTCACGAGCCATGGGGAATAAGTCGGTTCTATAATACCGTTGGAAAAATCGTTCATGGTATAGACATCTTCTAAAAATTCACTATCGCTCAAATAGCGCACACCACCCGTTGGGCGGGTATTATCCAGTTCACGCGCCAATGTGTTGGTATCACAATAAAAATCGTGGTCGTCTTGGCTTTCGTTGATACGCACACCCCAGATAATGATGGATGGATGATTCCAATCGCGTTCTATCATCACGCGCAAATCGTTTTTAGCCACCAATTTCCATGCGTCATCACCGATATGTTGCCAACCGGGAATTTCTTCAAACACCAGCAAGCCAATTTCGTCACACCGATTCAAAAAATATGTGCTTTGTGGATAGTGCGATGTGCGGACGATATTGCATCCTAGCTCATATTTCACAATATCGGCATCTTTTTGTTGCAACCGTGCCGATGCCGCCGCCCCAATATACGGGTAGGTCTGATGCCGATTTAGCCCGCGCAATTTGACCCGTTCCCCATTGAGAAAAAATCCATCGGCTCGGAATTGTGCCTCGCGGAATCCAAAGCGGGTGCGGATTTGGTCTACCAACACCATTGGGGTATTGGGTGCTTCTACCCCTAAATCCACCACACAGGTATATAAAACAGGGTTGTCCATTGACCACAAATCAAATGTGCCTTTGGGGAGTGTGAGTGTCCTTTTCATCAGGCTTTTGGCGGGTATAACCAATTCGGTGCTACTGGCAAATTCGGTATCCCATTCACCATCAAATTCGGCGCTAATATACACTTTATGGGGTATATCGGTAGTATTTTTTATCCACACATCCACCTCTGCGTAGGCATGGGCGGTGAGGGCATCATGCGTGCGAATCCGTGTTTTTTCGATATAGCACGGCGCGACATAACGCAGATGCACATCCCGATAAATCCCACCAAATGCCAAATAATCCACCATAAACCCAAATGGGGGAATATCGGGGCGCTCGGTAGAATCTAGCGATACTTCTAACAGATTATCGCCATTTTCTTGCACATAATCGGTTATATCAAACGAAAATGGCACATACCCGCCTTTGTGTTCTGGGAAGGTGTGTCCATTGAGTGTGACCGTTGTCCCCATCATCGCGCCGTCAAAATCCAACAGCAACCGTCTGCCATTGAGGGGTTCTGGCAGGGTAAAATGTTTGCGATAGGTGCTAATAAACTGATAGTCTGCATCATCAAAATTCCGATGTGGGACAAGTTTGTTGGTATGGGGCAAAATCACCCGCTCAAAGGCGCTATCTGGCATATTGCCTGCCACTTTTTGGGGGATAAACAACCAATCATGATTAAAAAGGTGTGTGCTACGCATAAAATTTTCTCCTATAAATGATATTGAGGTGGCATTGCCTAAGCATCTATCGCCGTGACCAAAATCGGCTTATTTTTGGTGATAATCACGGTGTGTTCGTATTGAGTCGCCAAACTGCCATCACTGGTCTTAAGTGTCCAGCCATCGGGCATCGTCATAACCACCCGTGTGCGTGTGGATAAAAACGGCTCTAATGTCACCACGCCATTTTCTTCTAATTTTTGGCGCATGGTGCGGTTATACCAGTTGGGGATAGATGGTGCTTCATGAATCCCACGCCCAACACCATGCCCGCCAAGTTGGTCGAGTACCTGATAGCCGTTGCGGACGATGAATTTTTCCACCGCACGCCCCACCTCAAAGACAAACATACCCGCCTTTGCCGTCTCGAATGCCACATCAAACGCCGCACGGGTAGTATCTAACATTTTTTGGCGTTCTGGGGCAATCGGGGGCATACAAATACTCATGCCACAATCTGCCCAATAGCCGTCTTTTTCTGCTGATACATCTATATTGACCAAATCACCTGCTTGGATAATTTTATCCTTGCTAGGGATGCCATGCGCCGCCTCATCGTTGATACTAATGCACGTATGACCAGGGAAACGATATGCCAAGATGGGGGCAGAACGGGCTTTGTGCTTTGCCAAAAAACTAGCCCCAATCGTATCGAGTTCCGCCGTAGACATACCGACTTCGGCGTGTTCTATCATGTGCTGAAGGGTGAGTCCACAAATGCGACCAATCGCCATGATTCCCATCAGGTCTTTTTGATTGCTAATGACCATAATAACGAATTCTTTCCGTTTACGCGGTTATCTATATCTAAAATATCGTCTCCGATTTTACCTCATTTATCCCCACTTGTGATATGTGCCATGTTCCAATTGAGGGTTATTTTTCGTTTATCATAAAATAGTGAAAATGCTCACAAAAAACTCATTGGCAAACAAGCAGAACTATCAGCATAATGAGTTATGGGAGTGGTACTATATCATGCAAACACATTTACCCTAATATAAGGAGCAACTATGGACAATTTATCGGGGCGGATTTGCCTCGTAACAGGTGCAACCAACGGCATCGGTGAAGTAACCGCGTTGGAACTCGCTCGTATGGGCGCAACAGTGGTGATTATTGGACGCAATGAAGATAAGGCAAAAGCGACTATAGCCAAAATAAAATCGGCGGTAGCAAATGCGGATGTGGATTATCTGATTGCCGATTTATCGCTCATGCGTGATGTCAAACGAGTGGCAGAGGCGTTTCGTGCCAAATATTCCCGTTTGGATGTCTTGGTCAACAACGCAGGAATGGTGTTTGATAAACGCATCGCCAGCGCAGAAGGATTAGAGATAACCTTTGCGCTCAATCACATGAATTATTTTTATCTCACAACCTTGTTGCTGGATATGCTCAAAGCCAGTGGCACATCATCGCAAAAATCGCGGGTGGTGAGTGTCTCATCGGGGGCGCACCAACTCGGCACACCCAATTTTGACGATTTGCAATTCGAGAAAAAATACAGCTCATTTCGGGCGTATGGTCAAAGCAAGATGATGAACATTTTGTTCACCAATGAACTTTCACGCCAATTGACATCAGAAAATGCGAATGTCACCGCCAATTCACTTCATCCAGGGGCAGTAAAAACGGGTTTTGGTGCTAATAGTTCAGGCATCATGCGCTCCCTGATTTCGTTGGTGCGTCCATTTTTTCTCACACCCGAACAAGGCGCACAAACATCTATTTATCTGGCGAGTTCCCCAGAAGTTGAAGGGGTCTCTGGTAAATATTTTTCCAAATCAAAGCCTACCAAAACACATAAAAATGCCGATAATACTGCTTTACAAACGCAATTATGGGCATACAGCCAAGATACCCTCAAAAAATTGGGATTAGAGGCATAATAATGATGCATGAGCGAGTTTGTATGGTGACTGGGGCAACCAACGGCCTTGGCGAAATTACCGCGTTGGAACTCGCTCGCATGGGCGCAACCGTGGTGATTATCGGGCGCAATGAAGCAAAGGCACACGCGACCATTGCCAAAATAAAATCGGCGGTGGCAACTGCCGATGTGGATTATCTGATTGCCGATTTATCGCTCATGCGTGATGTGAAAAAAATAGCAGAGGCGTTTTTTGCCAGCTATGCCCGTTTGGATGTGTTGGTCAACAACGCGGGTCTCATGGTAGAAAAACGCATCCTCACCGCAGAGGGATTAGAAATGACCTTTGCCGTTAACCACATGAGCTATTTCTATCTCACCCACTTGTTGCTAAATACGCTCAAAGCTAGTGGCACACCCTCACAAAAATCGCGGGTGGTCAATGTATCATCTGGCATACATCAAATCGGGAAATTTGGTCTTGATGCCATACAGCTAGAACACGGATACAACTCATTTAAGGCATATCGGCAAAGCAAGATGATGAATATTTGGTTCACCAATGAACTCGCCCGCAGGTTAGCATCAGAAAATGCCAATGTCACCACCAATTCGCTCCATCCGGGGACAGTCCGCACCAATTTTGGGGCGGGGGTTAAAGACATGAATGGCATCGTGCTATCGCTCATAAAACCATTTTTTACCACACCAGAAAAAGGCGCACAGACCCAAATTTATCTGGCGAGTTCTCCAGAGGTAGAAGGGGTCTCTGGGGGATATTTCGCTAAATCTAAGCCAGCCAGAACCAACAAACATGCCGATAATACCACCTACTGGTCACAACTCTGGGCGTATAGCGAGGCGATAATCCAAAAACTAGGATTAGAGGCAGAATAAAAATACCCGCGCAAATGTTGATACTGCCAACATTGTTTGATACAATACAAAAAATCAACTATGGAGGTATTGTGATATGCAAGGTCGTGTATGTATTGTAACGGGTGCAACCAACGGGATTGGCGAAGTATCTGCGTTGGAATTGGCAAAATTAGGCGCAACACTCGTGATTATTGGGCGCAATGAGGCACGAGCAAAAGCGACACTCGACAAAATTAAATCGGCTGTGGCAACCGCTGATGTGAATTATCTGATTGCCGATTTATCACTCATGCGCGATGTGAAAAAGGTCGCAGAAGAATTTCGTGAAAAATATTCCCGCTTGGATGTATTGCTCAACAACGCAGGGATGATTTATGAAAAACGTATCATCACCGCAGAGGGATTAGAGATGACCTTTGCGCTCAACCACATGAATTATTTTTATCTGACCCATTTGTTGCTGGATATGCTCAAAGCCAGTGGCACACCCGCGCAAAAATCGCGCATTATCAATGTGGCATCAGAGGCACACCGCCCATGGAAACTCAATTTTGACGATTTACAACACGAAAAAGGGTTTTTTGGGGTGCGGGTGTATGGTCAAAGCAAAGCGATGAATATCATGCACGCCTATGAATTGCATCGGCGCTTATCCGCAGACGGCGCACATATCACCGTCAATTCCCTGCATCCAGGGACGGTACGCACTGGATTTGGACAGAATAATCGGGGTATCATGAAGTTTGTGACACAGGTCTTAGGACGATTTGGGTTAAGTGCAGAACAAGGCGCGAGTAACTCTATCTATCTCGCCAGTTCCCCAAAAGTCGAGGGTGTGAGCGGTGAATATTTCATCAAATTCTACCCCAAAAAACCCAACGAATTTGCGCTGAATCCAGAAAATTGGACAAGCCTGTGGTCATATAGCGAGGATATTCTGCAACAGATAGGCATCTGATTATGGCGCATGTGGTGGTTATTGGCGGTGGCATCACAGGGCTTGCCGCCGCCTATGAACTCGAAAAGCACAACATCCCCTACACATTAATAGAGGTAAAAAAACGGCTTGGTGGGGGTATCGAAACCATCCGTTGCAATGACTTTTTATTCGATAGCGGGGAGATGACTCACACCCTCACTGATAAGGCGTGGATGACCAGTTATCTGGCGCATATCGGCTTGTCTGATGGTTATTTTTTCACCGATGATGACCAGTTGGTCTTTCATCGTGGCACAGGGGCGCTGGCGGATGCGCTGGCAAATCAAATCACCGCGCCCGTCATGCACCGTATGGCAGTGAGTACGTTGGGGATGTTGGACAAAAACCGTTTTGGGATTTGCATGGAAAACGGCTTGTTGCTCGATGCCAAAGCCGTGATTGTGACCGCCTCTGCCAAACACGCAGAACGCCTATTTTATCCGCTAACACCCCCCATATCGCATCTGCTCCTCGATTATCGCTACGATACCATCACCCGCCTGTCATTTGGTTATGCCCATCACCCCCCCATAACCACCACCCCGCCCGATGAAAGCCCGATCAGCACGGTGCAACATATCTCACAGGGGGAACGCCTGCCGATTGGGGGACAAATCGCCCAAGTCGCGCTCCGTATGGCAGAGCATGACCTCCCCCAAGACCCCATTGGCGAAGTAGCGATGGCGATGGGCTGGCAGATTAACCCCGATGCCGACCATATCACCACATGGGAAACATCCGACCCGTGCATGTGGCGCGAGGATAAACACCCCACCACACAGACCACCATCCAACACCTACTCCCCGATGGTGTGGCACTCGCGGGCAGTGATTATATCCCCACCAACCGACCACCACGCCTCGATGAGCGTCTACGGATGGGCATCCAAGCCTCGCAACGCATTTTGGCATACTTAAATCAAGCAAAGTAGGAAAAAATATGAATTTTTTGATGTTAGGATTATTGGTACTATGGGCATTTTTACTACTCGGCGGATGGGTTATGGGGTCATATAACCCCGCACAAACCCACAAAGTTGCCACATGGCGACGCATGGGGTCATCGGTCACACTGGTAATAGCAGGTTGGCTATGGATGGTTGGGCATGGCGGAAATTTGGCGATGTGGATTGCATTAGGCATGTCGTTTGGATTTTTGGGCGATTTGTTCATGGCGGGATTGGTCATCAAGGGCGAAAAATCGGTATTAGGCGGGATGAGCGCGTTTGGGCTTGGGCATGTGTGCTATATCATCGGCATTTTAGGCATGAACTCGGTCAATATCGCCGTTTTGGTGGGGATGTTGATGGTCGCGGTTGCCCTATGGTATGTGGTGGTGTATCGCACCGCCAAAGAAATCAGTGTGTTGCATTATGCGGCATTACCATACGCCTTATTATTGGCAAGTACGGCGGGATTCGCTGGCGGGGTGGCGCTCACCAATAGCGCCTTCATCCTAATGGCAATTGGCGCAGTGTTATTTTTGATAAGCGACCTCATCCTCGCCACACAACTATTTAATGGCGTGCATTTTAAGGGGATTGGTGATGTCGTCTGGCTGACTTATGGACCCGCGCAAATGCTCATTGTGTATGCCATCCCGCTATCAGTTGGGTTTGTGGCTTAATCGGCATACCACACAGATTCACCATTCAATACCGTGAGGATTTGATTGGGAAATAACTGAAAATTGATGGGCTTGCTGATATACCCAGAAAAGCCCATCTGACGCGCTTTGCCCATTGATGTAGACGCATTAGACGCAGAAACGGCGATAATCGGCACACTCCCTAGCAATTCTTCTTGGCGTAATTCGGTGAAAATATCAAACCCGCTAATACCATTGGGGAACATCAAATCGAGCAAAATAATATTGGGGGGTGTTTCTTTGATGCGCCGTAGCGTATTTTTGCTCCAGCCACCAAAAATCACATCTGCCCCGTGTTCTTCTAGCAACACCTTAAATACGATATAATTATATTTTTCGTCCTCTATCACATAAATCCGTTTGTCTGTCAATAGCATCGTCAAAACCTCCCGATTACACCCATGATTATCTATTATAAGCTATGTCGTACCCAGCGCCATTATGGGCAACCGCACAAAAAAAGTTGTGCCACTATCAATGACACTTTCAAGCCAAATTTTGCCACCATGCGCCACAACCAAATTCCGTGAAATGGGCAATCCCAACCCCGTGCCAGCCCCATGTTGCTTGCCCGCATCCGTCTGACGGAAATTCTCAAATATTTTATCAAAATCTTCTGAGGGAATCCCCGCGCCCGTATCTTTGACCGTGAGCAGAATATATTTATCGCCATCGGTTTGTGTGCGAATGGTCACACTGCCTTCATCGGTAAATTTACACGCATTGGTGATAAGATTCATCATAATTTGGCGTATCCTGCGCCTATCGCCTGTTATATGGGGCAAATTGGGCGCAAAATCGCGGATAATGGTCACATCCACATCACGCTCATTGAGAAAAGATTGTCCAGAAAGAATCGCCTCTTCTATCTCTTTGGTCACATCAATATTTTCTTCTATGAATAATTCCAATGCACCCGATTCAATTTTAGAAATATCCAACACATCATTAATAAGCGCCAATAAGTGCCGTCCGTTGCTCACGACAATTTCGAGCATCTCAACTTGTTTGGAATTCACCGCGCCAAACATACCATTCGATACAAATTGACTAAAATTGAGGATAGCGTTGAGTGGGGTACGCAGTTCATGGCTCATATTGGCTAAAAACTGCGATTTTATTTTATTGGCACGTTCCGCTTCGGATTTTGCCAGCGATAAATCGTGTGTGCGGGCTTCAACGATATTTTCGAGGTCACTCACAAACACACGTAAACGCCCTGTCATTTGGTTAAAGCCATCGGCAAGCGTGGCAAATTCGTCTGGATTAGGGACGGTGACGGGCGGATGGTCTAAATTACCCCCATCCAACCGTTGTGCCGCAACCGTGAGCCGATTAAGTGGGATAAGGATGCGTCGCAATAAGGCATAGGCGATGAGCAAGCCCATTAATAACGCCACTAACGATGTCCCCACCAGCGCCAATAGGCTCTCGTTATTAATTCGTTGTTGGTCTAGGCGCGTTTGCGATAGCGATACTTGTGCGACTTGGTTTAATTGAGCGGTATACGTGTTTATATCAAACGCCACATCACGCCCCAATTCGCTGTTGGCGAGGATATCTTGGTCGAGAATAACCAATTCATTCAGTGTGGTCTGATAATTTGCCAAGCCAGATAATACCGTCTCCAAATCGGGCAAGAGGGCGCTCATGGTCAATGCTTCAAAATAATTGGGGGCGAGGCGCTCAAATTGCAATGCCAACAGGCGGATATTATCCAAAAAGGCTTGTTGGCGGGTATTAAAATAGGCTTGCTCATTCACTTTGATAAGCAGAAGTAACTCATATAAATCGCCATTGACCAATTCATCGGTATAACGGCGCACCCCATCCCAATAGCGTTGTAGATTCTGCTCCATCCCGCCCGATTCACTCCGCGCCCGCACCGCCTCACGGGTATCTAAAAATGTCATGACATATATATCGAGCAGTGGGGCAATCTCGTTTACCGTTGGGCTAACCGATTTAAGTTGTGGGGTGTTAATTTGGGCAATAAGCGCCGTCAATTCAATCAAATGGGTCTGTGCAGAGGCAATCGCCATAGTATGCCTAGAGACAAACTGGTTTTCTGCCTCATCAAAGCCTAGCAGTCGCCAATTATCCAAAAAATTGGCTTCATATTGGCGTGCACTCAAAAAATCATTTTCCAATTGCAGGCTAAAATCGCGGATGCGTACCGCCTCATTGAGCGCAGACTCGCTACTCGTCTGCAAATTTCGCAGGCTAATATAGCCAATAACCGCAATCAACAATGATAAGCCCAATATCACCGCAAATCCGAGCAACAAGAAAAATCGGATGGAGCGTAATTGACGTTTTTTTCCTATATTATTCATTCTTGTGTTTGCTCACTCGGTAGTTGGATACTTATCTGGCGAAAATTTTCCCAAATATCGGCATAGAGAGCATCGGTTTGGGCATCTACAAAGGCTTGATAAAATAGGCGTTTTTGGACATCTTCTGGCGGATAAATCACGGGGTCAATGAGGTCAGATGCGTTCAAAAAGGGACGTGATGCCAAGTTTGGCGAGGCATAACGGATTTCGTTGGATAACGTTGCCCCGTTTTGGGCATCTAAGATAAAATTGATGAATAATTCGGCAAGGTTACGGTTGGATGAGCTGGTGGGGATAACCATGCTATCCATCAAAATATACCCCCCTTCATCGGGGATAATGAAGCGTATATCAGGGTTATCGCGCATAAGCTGGGCAATATCGCCATTAAATTCGACTACCACAGCCAAATCGCCATTCGCCAGATAATCTTGCCCCAAATCGCCCGCCACAACCACTTGATTCGGCTGACTCATCAAAAAATCACGCACTTCATCTAATTCCACCACATTGGTAGAATTTGGCGAATATCCAAGCATCAACAAAATCGCCCCTATCATCAAATTATGGTCATCAAAAACACCCACCCGCCCCGCAAACATAGGATCAAATAAATCTTGCCAACTGGTCAATTCACGTCCTGTTGCACTAATATTATACCCAATTCCCACCGTTGCCCATTGATAGGGTACACTATACCGATTTTTTGGGTCATAAGTGGGGTTGATAAATTCGGGGGCGATATTGACAAAATTGGGGATATTGGCGTGGTTGATGGGCGCAATCAGTCGTTCATTCCGCATGAGTGGGATGAGGGTATCACTTGGGATAACAAGGTCATACGCCGCCCCAGCGCGTAACTCTGCGAGCAAGGCATCATCGTTATCAAATTCATCATAACGAATGGTCACGCCATATTGTTGTTCAAACAATGTGAGCAATTGCGGGGCAATATATGTCCCCCAATTATAAATTGTCAATTGGCGGGTGCTGGTGGCGGTTGGCGTGAGAATAGAGGCAGTTTGTGATGTGCATCCCACCACTATCCATAATATGACCCATGCTAAGACTCTCATCTGACCCACATCCGTTCAACGATTTGGTTGCATCCATTTTGTTTTCACCATTATAATAAGAGATGCAACTTTTTGCGAAATTCTTAATGGACGGACAATATTTCGATGACAAAAGACCTTGTACTCACCATTGATGTCGGCACACAAAGCGTCCGCGCATTGGTATTTGATGCGAATGGCGACCTCGTTGCCAAGACACAAATTCATATTCAACCCTATTTTTCCGATAAACCCGGTTGGGCAGAACAGCATGTGAGCGTGTTTTGGGATGCCATTGGCGGAGCGTGTCGGTTGTTGTGGGATAAAATTAGCAAGGAGCGCATCGCGGCGGTGGCACTCACTACCCAACGCGGGACGATTGTCGTGGTAGACAAAAATGGTGAAGCCCTACGCCCGGCTATTAGCTGGCTAGACCAACGGCGCACCGAAAATCTTAAACCAGTTGGTGGCAAGTGGGGATTTTTATTCAAACTAGCCCGTGCCACCGCCACCGTTGCCCATGTTCAGGCAGAGGCAGAAGTCAATTGGATAAAGACCTATGAACCCGATATTTGGGCAAAAACCCACAAAGTGTTATTGCTCTCTGGGTATCTGACCTACAAGCTATGTGGGCGCTATGCCGATAGCACCGCCGCCCAAGTCGCCTATTTGCCATTCGATTATAAAAAGCACGATTGGGCGAGTGATAGCGACTGGAAATGGGAGACCATGCCCGCCGCCCGTGACCAACTCTATGATCTTGTGCCACCCGCACAGACCATCGGGCAAATTAGCGCCCATGCCAGCGAAGCCACAGGTATTCCACAAGGGCTACCGCTTATTTCGGCGGCGGCAGACAAAGCGTGTGAGATTATTGGCTCTGGGGCGCTAAAACCGCATATCGGGTGTCTGAGTTATGGCACAACCGCTACTATCAACACCACCCATGAGCGTTATGTCGAGGTGATTCCCCTCATCCCACCCTATCCATCGGCTATCCCCAACCACTATAGCCTAGAGGTACAAATTTTTCGGGGGTTTTGGATGGTGAGCTGGTTTAAGGGGCAATTTGGTCAACATGAGCAACGAATCGCAGAAGAACGGGGTATCGCCCCAGAGGTATTATTTGATGAATTGGTGCGCCAAGTGCCTGCGGGGAGCGATGGCTTGTTATTACAACCCTATTGGACACCTGGGGTACGCTATCCGGGACCAGAGGCACGCGGGGCAATCATCGGCTTTAGCGATATTCACACACGGGCGCATATCTATCGTGCCATTTTGGAGGGACTTGCTTTTGCATTGCGTGATGCGGCAGAACGCACTGTCAAACGTAGCGGTGTGCCTATCACCGAATTACGCATTTCTGGGGGTGGCTCACAAAGTGATGAAGCCATGCAACTCACCGCCGATATATTTAATCTGCCCGCTTCGCGTCCACACATCTACGAAACATCAGGATTGGGTGCGGCAATTGATGGCGCAGTCGGGCTAGGATGGCATAGCGATTTTGTGACAGCGGTTAGTAGCATGACACGTATTGAGCGTACATTTATGCCAAATTCCCAACATCGGGCGATATATGAAGAAATGTACCAAAATGTTTATCAAAAGATGTATAAACGTCTGAAACCTTTGTACGTCCACTTGCGTAATCATCATAAATGAGAGTATGCTAGTGAATGGTGTTTTGCGATAAAGCATATTCACGAAAAAAGTAAATGGCTGGAACTATACTTAAATTTTGATAAATTGTATTCTTGAATAGGCATTAGATTATTTTTTTCATTCCATGCCAAACTTTTATCTGAATATGTATTATCTGAGGGAAATTCATGGGCAATCTCGACCTATTGAGTTACGAAACGCTGTTGGAAGAATCATTTCCGTTAGAAATATCGGATAAGCAAAAACATCACCGCCAACCACAACAACGTGTGTTGGAAAATCAACGAAAAAACCGAAAATTGGCATTAGACGGCATCACAGGGTGGATGGCTTGGGTCTCTATTATATTTGTGTTGGTTGCGACCGTCATTTCACCACCATTAGTCTTTAGTATCGCCTCGATTGCAGGGATTTATATGGCGGGGCGGTTTGCCATTGCGAGCTTCAATGCAGTCCGTGGATTGTCGTTTATCAAAGCGACCGAAAAAATAGATTGGCGCGGAGAATATACCCGTCTGCGTCGTGCCGATAGCCTCGAATGGGAAGAAATTATCCATGTGATGGTCATCCCAAACTACAAAGAAGATTATGGGGTGTTGCAAGATACCCTAGAACGCATTGCCCAGTCGCCACTCGCCAAAACACAGGTGTGTGTGGTGTTGGGTATGGAAGAACGCGAAAAAGATGCCCATATCAAAGCCAAATCATTGGTGGCGGAATTTCAATCGCGCTTTTTATATATCCTTACCACCTTTCACCCCAAAGACCTTGTGGGAGAAGTGGCGGGAAAATCGTCTAATGAAGCATGGGCGGCGCGTGAAGCCTATAAAACCCTCGTGGTGGGGCAAGGCTACGACATAGACAAGATGGTAATCACCATCCTCGATGCCGATTCGCTCATTCATCCACGTTATTTAGAAGCCGTGACATCGCGTTTTGCCACCACACGGAAAAAAGACCGTTTTCATCGCATGTGGCAAGCGCCCATCCGCTATGATAACAATATTTGGAAGGTGCATCCGTTTTTTACCTTCCTCCATGCCTATTCCACCGTGTGGTATTTGGCGGGACTCTCTGGCAAACACCCCATGCCCCTCTCGACCTATTCGCTCAGTTTTCGGCTGGCGCATGAGGTGGATTATTGGGATACCGATGTGATTCCAGAAGATTGGCACATGTATATCAAATGCTACTTTAAGCGCAAAGGTAATTTGCAATTAGAGCCGATTTATCTGCCATTTTCTGGCTATTCGGCAGCAGTCGGTGAAAATTTTGTCTCGGCATTCCGCAGTCAATACGCCCAAAGTGTACGCCATATGTGGGGTGCGGAAGATGTGGGCTATATCATTGACCAATCGAGCAAACACACTATGATGAGTCCAATCCGAAAACTGACCATTTTATGGCGTGTCGTCCATAATCATGCACTATCCACAACAGGCTGGGTCATCACCAATTTGGGTGTGCAATTGGCATTGTTGCTCTATCCCAACCTCATCAGCAAAGGCACAATTCTCACACAGATGACCATTTTGCAAGGTGTGATACAAGTGATTATCCTCACCAGTGTGCTATTTTGGGTGGTGGATATGCGGATGCGTCCACAGAAAAAATCATGGCGCATAGATGAAGTCATTTTCACCGCCATCAGCTTTTTTATTATGCCCGTCACCACGCTCATTTTGTCCATTTTACCTGCGCTAGAAGCACAAACCCGCCTGATGTTGGGGATTCCCATCAATTACCGTGTGGCGCGTAAGGTGTAGCGTAGTAGGACGAGTTAAACTCCCCGATTTAGATTTTATGGGCATGAATCGTCATGCCCATTTTGCCATTTTCATCGCCTTTTTACTCATTGCCATTCAACCCATACACGTCATATCCGCCGATTATGAGCGACGGCGGTTTTTTGCCTGTGCCAATTGTGCAAGGACACGCTTATCTGTGCCATCAGGGTTGAGGATATGGTCACTGACCCACATGGCATAGGGCGCATAAGTAATTTCTGCCAATTGACGCACCACCGAATCGTAATTCACCCGCCAACCAGAAAAATCGCGCCAGCATTGCTCACGGTCGGCATATAACAGAATACCCGCCTCCTGCAACTGGTCATAGGCTAGATTAAAATCATAACGGTCAATGGTAATCGGGTCGGTGGAATAGGGGTCTGGCGCATAATCCATCCCAAAAAAATCGGCAATGCTCCGCAAAGCAATATAGCCCGCCCGAACAGACACCGCCAATGACCGAAAATGGGGAGCATCAATGCACGATATCATGAGCGCAAAGCTATCCATCACCACACCAGATGCCGTCACCCATGAACGATTTGGCTTGGGAGAACGGAAAAAATTGAGTGCGCCAATAGAGGTGTGATTTTCTTCTAATTGTGCAAACCAATCTTCCCATTCCGCACCAAATGCCTGCATCTGTCCCTCGTTCATCAATACTCGCACCCGATTGAGGCGTAAAATCATCTCTACAGGTGAGGGTGGTGAGCCAGCGCGTGTTTCGAGCTTAGAGACAAATTTCTCACGGGCAGAAAACGCGCTATAGATGGTTGGTAAATAGCCAATGAGAATGGCGGTGAGCATCATCCCCAACGCCGCCTCGACAAATCCCAAGATGATAATGGGCAGTTCATCGGTAAACTTAAAGCCGAGTGTCATGAGCGATGAGCCACTCATAATGAACGACTCGCGCAAATCTAATTGGGCAGATAGGGCAAAATCCATGAAGGCAAATCCAATCCACATCAGAAATAGCCATACCAACGGGGTAGTAAGCAACGCCACGGGTGCAAAATAAGCTAAGATACGGTCACGCTGGGCATAATTGACCATGCGCTTCATCCATATTCGTTGAAGACGGGCAATATTGATAAAAATCACCCGTGTGAGGGGGGCATTATCGCTCCTCGGCATGACAAAAGTGCGGATGGCTTGGAAAATTGTCCATATTGCCAACCATCCGCCCATTATCAGCAAAAATAGCCGTATCATAATTTCTGCTATTGGCTCAACTGACAAATTGTTCTGCCCACCCTGCACCATTCACCGCCGAACACACATAAATTTGTGGGACGATATGCGTTTGTTCGGTATAGGCACTCGCTACGGATTGGCAAAAATCGTCCACAGCATCGCTGTCTACCAATGCCACCGCACACCCACCAAATCCCGCGCCCGTCATGCGAGCGCCATAACAACCCGTGTGCTTGCGGGCGCATTGCACCATAATATCCAGCGCATCTATGGGGCGATGTGGCATTTTGGTGACTTCAAAATAATCACGCAGGCTCATATGACTTTTATACATCAAATTTCCCAGCCGTTTGGCATCCCCCAGCATCATCGCGTCTAATGCCTCTAGGGTACGCTCATTTTCAGAGACGATGTGCGTGGCACGTTTAAGCGTGGTCGGGTCTAATTTTTTGGCATTGGCTTTGAGCTCTGCGGTGGATATATCGCGCAATGCTGTCACACCCAACAAACGGGCGGCAGTCTCGCATTGTTCTCTGCGCTCATTATAGAGCGAATCCACCAATTCACGGCGCGTCATGGTGTCCATCACCACAATACGGGTATTGGGTGGCAAAGGCGCGAGTCGTGTCTCTAGGCTACGGCAATCTATCAATAGGGCATGGTTGGCTTTGCCATTGGCAGAAATCATCTGATCCATGATGCCACATTTCACCCCAACCCACTCGTTTTCGGCTTTCTGCGCGAGGAGTGCTATTTGCGTTGGATTCCACTCAAAATCAGAAACTTCCACAAATGCCCGTGCTACCGCCAACTCTAATGCCGCCGATGACGATAACCCCGCGCCGATGGGAATATCGCCTTTCATCACGCCTTCCCACCCATTGAGCGGATAATCTGCACCCATCAGCGCCCACGCCATGCCTTTAATATATTCGGCGGGGCTGGTCGCCTCTTTTGAAAAATTATCTAAGTCAAATTCAATCGTGCTATCAAAATCAAGCGCATGGACACTCACTTTGCGGTCTTGTCTGGGACGAAGGGCAATCCAGACAGCATATTCGATTGCCATGGGCATCACAAATCCATCGTTATAATCGGTATGTTCGCCAATGAGGTTCACCCGACCGGGTGCGCGGACAATCACCGATGGATTTGTGCCGTACCGTTCATTAAAAGTAGTTCTAACAATTTCATGCGGAGACATTTTTGACCATCCTTCAACATTAGGCTTGTTTATAGTGAATATCAGAAAGCGCCCGCAAACGGTCTGCGGCTTGTTCTGCGGTGAGGTCGCGTTGGGCTTCTGCCAACATTTCATAGCCCACCATGAACTTTTTCACAGTGGCAGAGCGCAATAACGGCGGATAAAAATGGGCGTGCAGTTGCCAATGATGATTGGCTTCCCCATTAAATGGCGCACCATGCCATCCCATTGAATAGGGAAATGACACCTCAAACAGATTATCATACTTGCTCAAAAATCGTTTGAGAATATCGGCAAGGCTATTGCGTTCTGCATCGGTCAAATCGGGCAGGCGCAATACATGGCGGCGGGGCATGAGCAATGTCTCGAAGGGCCACATCGCCCAAAATGGCACAACCACGACCCAATCATCGTTGGCAATCACCACACGTTCATCACGTTCTAGTTCTAATTGGGCATAATCAAGTAATAAGGGTTGGTCATGTGCCATAAAATAAGTTGCCTGATATAAATCTTCTTTGTGTATTTCATTGGGGAGGCTATTTTGCGCCCAAATTTGCCCGTGTGGATGGGGATTAGAGCATCCCATAATTTCGCCTTTATTCTCAAATACTTGCACCGATTGATACATTGCACCCAATTCGGCGGTTTGTTCTGCCCATACATTCACCACTGTGCGAATATCACCCACAGGCATTTCTGGCAAAGTCCAATCGTGGCGTGGTGAAAAACAAATCACAAGGCTTGTCCCGCGCACACTTTCTACCCGCAACAACGGATTATCTGGCGCAGGCGAGGGCGGGGTATCTGGCAATATAGAAGCAAAATCGTTGGTAAACACATAGGTGCTGGTGTAATTGGGATTTTTTTCGCCGTTGGCACGGGTATTTCTGGCGCATAAATAACAAGTGGGGTCGTGAGGAGGGCGTTGTTCTTGCGAAATACGCTCCACTTTACCCTGCCATGGGCGTTTCATGCGGTGTGGTGAGACGAGGACATACTCACCAATAAGTGGGTTATACCGTCTGTGGGGTTGGTCGGTGGGGTTAAAGGTCATTAGAATCTCCTAAAAGTGTTATTCAAATAACGACAGTTGGCGGTCATCTACCAGTTGGTGTTTGGGGTGACAATCACACGATTTATCAAATTGGATGCTGGTAAAATCAATTTGCTCAATGATTTCTGGGATATGAAAGCAAGGGTACAATTGTTCCCAATCGGTATCGCGCAGGGTGACAATACGACCTAAATATTGGCTCACCCATACCTCATTTACATGCGAGTCTGATGGGGTATTATTTAGTTTTTGGCGAGATATTTGTACATATTGTGGGTCTAATTCAAGCCCAAGATAGCGTCGTCCAAGCCTTTTTGCGGCAATTGCCGTTGTACCAGTGCCACTAAATGGGTCAAGCACCACATCGCCTTCATCGCTCGACATGAGGATAACCCGTTCTAAAAGGTGAATCGGCAATTGGCATGGATGCTCATCACGGCGAGTATTGTGTTTGATGCGATGCAAATCTGTCCATACATCCGAGACAAGGGGTCCAAACGGGTGTAATCCCGCTTTTTTGCCACCATAATCTTTATGCAAATAACCACATTTACGGCATCGTTTATGTGGATAGCGCAATTCATAAAATTTATTTTGTGGCTTAGATTTGGCATAATACAAAATGCCATAATGAGACGGCATAAGGCTTTTACCCAATGGGGTACTCATCGCATCCCACGCAATCCAATGCTTAAAATCTGCCATTTGGTTGAGGTAGGTCGCATAATACGTGAGCCATTTGGGGATATTGTGAATAAATATGCTCCCTGTGGGTTTAGTCACACGAACAAGTTCACTAATCCACTCACGACACCAATCTAAATAAGCCTCTAGCCCGCGTTGGTCTTTATAGCTGTTATACTTTTTGCCCAAATTGAATGGTGGGTCTGCAAAAGTGACATCCACGCTATCATCTGGCATATTTCGCAAAAGTGCTAAACAATCACCTTCTAAAATCTCATCCCATCTCATTATAACAATACCTCACCTAACAATTGTCGAAAGCGTGCAAGTTCATCTTCATGAAATGTGAATACATCATCGTATGCGGTTATCATCCGTCTTAAGTCTTTTTTACGAACATACCACCCAATGCCATCTACAAAGCCTATAAACTTTGCATTGGGATAGTGGGTTTTTAATAATCGGCGGATGTTAATCTCCGTTTTCGATTTATCCCCCTGACCAGAGCCTGTGGTGCTTAAAAATGAACTCTCAATGATGATTTTGGGGTCATGTTTATTGGGGATAATAAAGTCTAGTGTGCGTTTTTCATCATTGCTGTGTGTTTGTAAAAGTGGCAAATCACCTTGTTCATAGGGAATATTTCCATTTTTGAGTATTTCTCTGTTAAGGTTTTCGGCGTTATTCTTACCAGATGCCTGATTTGCACCCTTTTGCTTATAGCGCACCAGTGTGTCTATTATGGCAGACATCTCAAATTTAAGTTTGAGAATGGTCAATTTATGCAGTTCAAAGGGACGCAAAATCTTGGCTAAGGTTGGGTTAGATGCCCCCTCAAAAAATAGGTTAATGACCCCATGCCGAAAAGTTTCATTTGTTTGAACAAGTCTACTAATTTTGATACTGCTCCATTCTTTTAATTCATCGGTTGTATCTAATAATTGTCCCCATTCCGCTTTTTTCGTCAAAATATTTAAGGATTTATCATCTATAATGCGAATAATGGTGATAATTCGTTTGAGTGTTTCATCAGATAGCCCATTTAATGCCAAAATAGCCTGTAGCCCATGTGGTTTTTGCATGAGGTCATCAAACAGCCCTTTTTGCACACCCTGTTGTTGAATTTTTTCATAAAGATTATGAAGTAGGTTGGAGAGAACACCAATATTCTGTGCCTCATTTTGTACTTCAAAGTCGGCATCAAAAAAATAAAATGTGTTTTTTTGAATAACCGTTGTATATTTTTCGTCAGATGTTCGCATATCATGTCACTTTATCCATAGGCTCATAGATTAATTTTACCCTTAAACAGCATAAAAAGAAAAAATTTGATACAGGTCATGCCAATTAGTCCACCGTTGCTTGTAAAACCCTAACGGCTCATGTAAAATCGAAATAAGTCTTGTGTAAATTAGCACAAATCACGATTCTACAGGAATAATACTTATGGATTATGGACATTCAAATAAGCCTGAAGGTGGCGTTTCTGGAACGCTCATCGCAACCGTAGGGATAGTCGCAGTTTTGTTGGTAATTGGGGGGTTTTTAATTGCCCAGTTTACGCCCGTACTGTTCCCCACTCAAGCCTCTGCCGAATCTTTGCAAATTGACCAGCTTTTTGCCGTCTTACTCGGCATCGGTGGCGCAATTTTCTTGTTGGTAGAAGGCGCATTACTCTATTCGATTTTGCGTTTCCGCATCAAACCTGGTGAAACAGGCGATGGACCGACCATACATGGCAACACCACGCTCGAATTGGTGTGGACAGGTATCCCCGCCGTGATTGTTGTCTTTTTAGCCATCTATAGCTTCACTGTGTGGCAAGATATTCGCGCCCCAAAAGACAACGAATTGGTCGTTACGGCGGTAGGCGCACGTTTTGCATGGACATTTAGTTATGATGTCCCCATCACAGGCGATACCCTAACCGCCTTTGAAGAAGGCGAGCGCATGAGCACCCTCAAAACTACCGATGACGGTGGCTATATTTTGACCGTCACATCCAATATCCTCTACACCTATGTCGGCGATTCGGTACGGATGAGCATGACCACCCAAGATGTAATTCATGCCTTTTGGGTGCCAGAAATGCGTATCAAACAAGATTTATTGCCCGGTCGCATCACTGAAGCGCTGTTTACCCCCATCGCGGTAGATGATGTGGCACGTCAGCGCACATTTACCAGCCGTGCCGATAGCGCCCTTTCTGCGTATCGTGCCGATGGCGATACACGCGGGTTAAACGATGTATTTGGACGGCGGGCGGTGGGTGTTATCGCCCTCAGCACCACCTATGACCAAGCCACATTTGATGCGGCGGTGCAAGCAGTCCGCAGTACCCGCACCCAATACCCCACCATCGAGCCATACGCCACTCAATTTTTAGAATCGGCGCGACTTTCCCTTCCCAATGACGATATACGCGCATTGGTAGATGATGCCACCCTACAGTTGTTTGCAGAAACCTTTGTCATCAACTATAGCCAATATCGTGTGGTGTGTACCGAATTGTGCGGTAGCGGTCATGGCAATATGTATGCCTTCATCCGTGTATACGACAGCGAAGATGCCTATCTCCGCAGTTTTATAGACCCTGCTGTCAGTCAAGCGATTAATCCGCCAGATAACCCTGTTATTCGTGGCGCACAAATCCTCGCATCGGGCGCGTATGCGTGTGCGGGCTGTCATATTCTCCAAGAATCGCCCACAGACGACGCTGGCAACATCTATAACATCGAATGGGCAGGTGTGACTGGTCCCAGTTTAGAGGGAATTGGTGATAGAGCCACCAACGCCCGCGCTTCATCCACTGGCGAAACCGCAGAGGAATATCTCTTCCATTCGCTATATGTCCCTGGTAGCTATCTTGTACCCGGATTTGGGAATCTGATGAACAATTTCCAATTTTCAGACCCAACCGCACCCAATTACATGCCCAAAGACGATGCCAAAGCCATTGTTGCCTATTTGTGTGCGGTCAACGACACGGGCGAATCGGTATGCGATTTAGATAATCTCGATGCGTATGCAGAGAATTTTACAGACGATAACTAATCTGGGGGACGCACTATAATATAGCGCGTCCCTACCTAACAATATGTGGGCGTATGACCCTCTTAAAAATAAAAATGTGACGTAATGTAAAAAGTGAAAGGGTTTTTGTATGGCAACAGCAACATATCCGTTAGGAGGTGCATTAGCACCTACCAAGCGACCCGCTTTGAGTGAGTATTTACGCTGGTCAATTGACCATAAAATCATCGGTGTGCAATATATGGTCACATCGTTGATATTTTTTATTATCGCAGGCACGATGGCGATGCTCATCCGATGGGAATTGCTCACCCCAACGATTGATTTAATGGCAAATGGCTCATCGTATAACACCCTATTTACGCTACACGGCACCATGATGATTTTTACATGGATTGTGCCGATGTTCGCCGGATTTGGCAATTACCTCATCCCCCTCATGTTGGGCGCAAAAGATATGGCGTTCCCATGGCTCAATGCGTTTGCCTTTTGGCTCATCCCACCCGCAGGGCTTTTGCTCTTGGCAGGATATTTTGTGGGACCCGCAGAAGCAGGTTGGACAAGCTACCCCCCATTGAGTACCATTTATAGCCCCGATGGACAAACCCTCTGGGCGTTGTCTATCCACTTGTTGGGTCTATCATCCATTTTGGGCGGGATTAATTTCATCGTCACCATCAAAAATATGCGCCCGCCCGGTATGGGATGGTTTCAGATGCCCCTATTCGCATGGGCGACACTTGCCACATCTATTATCGTAGTCTTGGCAACTCCCTTCTTGGCTGGCGCACTCACATTGCTCATCCTAGACCGTGTGGCTGGCACAACCTTCTTCAACCCTGTTGCAGGTGGTGATGTGTTGCTATGGCAAAATGTGTTCTGGTTCTATAGTCACCCTGCCGTGTATATCATGGTCTTGCCCGGGTTTGGCATCCTCTCAGAAATCCTCTCGGTACACTCCCGCAAACCCATTTTTGGCTATCGTATGGTTGCCCTATCCAGCATGGCTATTGCTATCGTTGGGTTTACTGTGTGGGCGCATCATATGTTCACCAGTCTGCAACCAGAATTGCGGATTCCGTTCATGATTACCTCTTTCATCATCGCTGTGCCAACTGGTATCAAAATCTTTAGCTGGATTGGGACGATATTCGGTGGAAAAATCCGCCTCAATAGCGCTATGCTATTCGCACTCGGCTTTTTGTCACTGTTCGTCATCGGCGGGATTAGCGGGGTGATGTTGGGCGCTATCCCTGTAGATATTCACATGCACGACACATATTTCGTGGTGAGCCATTTCCACTTTGTGTTATATGGCGGGAGTGTTTTTGCCATCTACGGCGGGATTTATCACTGGTTTCCAAAAATTACAGGGCGCATGTTGAATGAACGTCTGGGCAAAATTCACTTTGTCCTCACTTATTTCGGCTTTTTGTTCACCTTCTTCCCAATGCACATCTTAGGGATGCAAGGGATGCCCCGCCGTGTTGCCGAATATGACCCACAATTCCAAAATCTGAACATCCTCGTGGGGCTATCGGCATTTGTGCTAGGCATTTCGACCTTTGTGATTATCTACAACATGCTCGTTAGCGTGGTTCGGGGCAAGGTCGCAGGTGCAAATCCTTGGCGTGCGCTCACATTGGAATGGCAAACCAGTTCTCCCCCACCTGCCTATAATTTTGTGGGCGACCCCATTCCCTTTGAAGACCCATACGGCTATGGTACAGATGCTTCTAAAGCCTATCTCGATGCGATGGAAGCCCGCTTTGGCGCATCGTATAATCCAGAAAAACCAAAGGCATTGCCACCCACCACCTCAACCCCCGCACTAGAACCATCGGCGGGCGATTAGAACACAATCATATCATGCAAGGGCGTGACATATTGCGCCCTTGCATACGGTTAAATCTGAAAAATTCTTGTGATGATGGCTTATTGGTAGATAAAAAACGATGCAACGTGATTTATTAGAACTTGGATTAACAAAAGCAGAAGAACAAGCCTTACAAAATAGACGTACAGGCATTTTTATTTTTCAGGTAAGTTGGATTCTGACCTTCGTCTGTTTGGCAATCGTCAATTGGCAAATGCGCTTTTCTTCCAATTGGATGCCCAACCCCGATGACCGTCTGGGGGTGATTATCGCCAGCATTGCGACAGGTGTGTTAGGTGCAAGCGCCTTATTGATACGGCGGAGTGTGATGGTGGTCAACAACCACCATCTGAGCCGATTTTTACGCTTATGGCTCATGGTAATTGGTTTGGGTGTGGTATTTGTGGGACTCATCGGCTATGAGTGGGTAATTGTCCCAACAGGCACACAATACGCGCAAGTATTTCGTCTGATGACAGGCTTTCATATTTTTCATGCGGTGTGCATCGGGATTTATTTAGGTCTTGTCTATGTGAATGGGCGCAAGCGCGTGTATAATGCAAATGATTATTTATGGGCTGTAGAAGCTGGGGCAAAATTATGGTATTTTGTCTTGGTGGCGTGGCTTTTATTCTATGTCGTCATCTATTGGATTTAGGCTTTTGTAGAGTGAAGGAGTTGGCGTAAGCATCCTCATGCCTAAAGGCAGGGCTTTTGGTAGCCCCAATGCTTACCAATCTCAGCCAGTGTCGTTCACATACAAAACCACCCGATAACAGTGACGCGCTGAAAGTAACCCGTGCAAGCGGTGTGGGTCAAGAGGACACCCGCTTTACAGCAAAGTTCTCTCCCTTCGGGGATATTTAGTCAGTTATACCTACCTATACCTATACGAAAGGAGAAAGGGCGCTCCTCCTCATGCCTAAAGGCAGAGGTTTCCGCGCCTGACATTTCGATGATGAAACCCGGATTAGCGCGTGCCGTGCCGATGGGCATAATCGGTTTAATTGCTGGATTACTCTTTGTAATCGTGTTGCGAGGTTTGCAAGGGGTAGACCCCGTGTGGGATTCGCAAATAGGTTTTGTGGTTGGTGCATTCAGCGCCTCATTTGCTTTTGTATGGGGAATGGGCGCAAACGATAAGCGGATGAGCCAACATCCTCATGAGCCAGAAGTAGATACAGAAACAGGCTTAGTTCTCTATGAACCTCATGAAGAACATGCCGATGAAGAAGCAGAATTTGAGCAAACACCCCCCGGTCGGGTATTGAGCTTCAATATTTGGCAAGTTACCTATTGGCAAATTTTATTATTTGTCGGGTTATTCGCCTTTGCAACCCTGCCCACAGGCTTAAATTTGCAAATAACGGGCGAAGCAGGTGGCAATACTGCCGCCATTGGCTATTTTGAATTTTATATTCCCTTCACAGAGACCCCTGTGCAAGTGAGCCAATTCACCCTGTTTGCGTTTTTTGTCTTTTTTACATTGGCATCGTTGTTTGCGGTTTCGTGGGCAATTGGTCGGATGTTCCTCTCATTATCGAAAAATGTCAACGAAGCCCGCACCGCCCCCAATGCCGTTGGTCGCTATACCTTTGCCCCAGAAGGCGTAAAAAGTCGCCAAGTACCCTTGCCTATCCAACTGATTGCGTTGGTGGTGGTATATGGGATATTCATCGTGGTTGGCTATAACTTTGTGTTTGGCGACTTTTTATCGTTCTTTAGCGACCCCGATATTTTGCGTATCATGCTGACGGTTTCGTTCACCCTGCTGGGTGGCTCACTGGTCTATTATGCCATCTTCCAAACAGACCTCTCCAAAAATTTGGTCATGGTGGGTGTGCTATTTACTTCTATCTTCATGACCTACATCATCTCTTATCATATCCTTGTGGGATTTGTCCTCTATAGCCCCGATTGGGAATTGATAAAGATTTTTGCCTCGTTGGGCAATGCGGTGGCACTTGGCTCGCTCATTTTCTACCTTATCTATCCCAAAAAGGTCAACCTGTGGGTGGGGAAAACAGCGCGTAATTTGCTCCGCATGGCAGAGCCAGAGTCGCCCCGCGCAGAATCGGAATCCACCGCCATTGTGCCACAATCATCAGAGGGAAACTAACCTATGAGCGAATTAACCGCGCATCATCATGATGCACACGCACTAGAGAACCACGCCCTTGTGAGCGAAAATACCAAATTTGCCATGTGGCTTTTTATCGCCAGCGAGACCATCATTTTTTCGGTGTTCATTGGCATATATGCGGTGTTCCGTTTTCAAAACAAAGATATTGTCCATGCAGTACATGAGGCATTAGGCTTTGGCGGGATATTAATCGTTACCTTAAACACCTTTTTGCTCCTCACCAGCAGTTGGGCGATGGTCATGGGCTTGCGCTCGATTCAGTTGGATAATGTCAAAGGCGGGATTCGCTGGTTGGGTATCACTGCCCTGCTAGGGGTGATATTTCTCGTACTACAATATTATGAATATAGCCAGCTTGCCGAAAAAAGTATCACACTAGGGTTTGCCACCGATGCCTATGAAGGCTTTGGGATGTACTTTTATGCCCCCACCTTCTTTCATGGCTTCCATGTGTTTGTGGGCGTATTGTTGTGCCTAGAAGTCATCCGTCGCGCCAGAAAAGGTCACTATAGCAAAGATAACGTCATCATGGTCGAACTCTTTGGGTTATATTGGCATTTTGTGGATGTGGTCTGGATTTTGCTATTTACACTCATTTATTTGGTCTAGGAGGGCTACTCATGTCAGAAGAAATGATGCCAATCGAACATACCGAACACGCGCATGATGCCCATGCCGAGACACTCGCGCCGACCACAACCATCTTGGGGATGACCTTCCCTGTGCCGTTGTATACCGCCGTATTTTTCATTTTGGGTGCATTGACCATCATCGAGGTATTGCTGGCAGAAATCATTGACGGCGACATCAAAATCCCGTTGCTACTCGGCATTGCTGTGGCAAAAGGAACATTGGTGGTGATGTTTTATATGCACCTCAAAACCGATAGCCGTGCGTTTGCATTGGCATTTATCGTCCCCTTGATATTGGCAATCCTGTCTATCCTATTTTTGATTGCGGTGCCATCGGGTAGCAGTAGTTACGTTGCGACATAAGACGATAGTCCCGATTCATCAATTATTCATGTAAGACAGCGCCTCACTATCGCTTCGGATAAGTGAGGCGTTTTTTATATAGATAAGGATATAAAATCACATGGAAAAAATAACACTCGGTGGTGGCTGTTTTTGGTGCCTAGAAGCCGTTTATGACGAATTACGCGGTGTGACCGATGTCGTATCGGGTTATACAGGTGGCATCACCACCAATCCTAGCTACAAACAAATTACCACTGGCACATCGGGTCATGCCGAAGTGGTGCAGTTGACATACGACCCCACTATCATCAGCACACACCAAATTTTGGATGTGTTCTTCACCATCCACGACCCCACCACCCTCAATCGGCAAGGGGCGGATGTTGGCACACAATATCGCTCGGCGGTGTTTTATCATACTGATGACCAAAAACGTATCACAGAAGAAACCATTGCCGAATTGACCCAAAATCAGATGTGGGCAGACCGCATCGTGACCGAAATCACCTCCCTAGACACATTTTACACCGCAGAAGATTATCATCAAGAATATTTTGAAAATAATCCCAATGCAGGGTATTGCCAAGTGGTCATCGCGCCAAAAGTGGCAAAATTCCGCTCAAAATTCTTCGCAGAACTGAAGAAATAACGG
>Ga0163154_10001376_pt1 | contig 37735 bp, 42 predicted proteins | sample OliLakLV19MP9P1_FD_148649 | JGI IMG/M metagenome (GOLD analysis project Ga0163154, IMG submission 148649) | Freshwater microbial mat bacterial communities from Lake Vanda, McMurdo Dry Valleys, Antarctica - Oligotrophic Lake LV.19.MP9.P1 | ecosystem: Environmental > Aquatic > Freshwater > Lake >... | reverse complement strand
TCGCACGTGATCGCGCACCGCATCGGCCTTTAGGTTGTGCGCCCCCAGCTGTACCAGGTGATAGTAAAGCGCGCGGACGTAGTCGGTCTCGATCGGTTTACTCGATCCCACCGGGTCGACCAAGTAGCCGCGAAAATCGGCCTCGGTCCCTACGCGGACCCGCTCGGGCTCCAGTTCGCGCTGGATCGTCTTGTCGCCGCGCTTGGTCTCGAGTGTGAGGTGCGGAAAATAATACGGGTTATTGAGGTGATCGGCTGCGAGGAGTTCGCGCCCTTTGAGGTCCGCACCGATCTGCTTCACGAGCGCCATGTGCCGGTCGACCGATTTCGCGATGGCGGCTTTGTGCGGGCTGGCCTCGATCTTCGCCCCCAGGGCCTCGAGCTCCGCGCCGATTTCTGAGCCATTGATACCGTTGGGCAGTTTGATCGGGTTCCCCGCGCTGTCCTTCAGGTTCCGGTGGCGCCAATCAAGATCGAGTGCGAGAACGAACCGGTTGAAAAGGACGTACGGGTTCCCTTCGAGCTTGCTATTGAGGGCGGCGAGGTCGGCTTTCGCTCCCCGCGGCATGGGCTTGCCCTCGGCACGCAGAGCACGCAACTGCGCCTGCCTTGTCTGGAGTTTCTTCAGGGTGGCCGCCGGAAACGCCCCGCCGATGTCGAGCAAGGGTTTGGTGATCGCCGCTACCTGCTCTTCGGCCGTGCGCTGCACGTAGTCGTTGCCGGATTTGAGCGCTCGGTAGAAGGCGCGGAGGCGGTTATAGAATTGATCGCCCTTTTCACGGATAAAGCGGTCGTTGCCCCGGGCGAGGGCCGGGAACGTCGGCAACTCGGGAATGGATCCCCGGATCCCGACGGCCGTCTTCCTGATATAGTCGACCGACTGTTCTTTGAACGTTGGAATGTAGGCCGTGTTCCCATAGAGCCCATCGATCTTGCCGTCGCGAACCGGCGGAGCCGGGTCCTCGATCGCTGGCGCGTCTTCGTCGTATTCAGATTGTGGTTCTTCGGGCAGGTTGCGCCCGTCGTCTTCTCTCCGAGCACTCGGCGCGCTGCGTGTGTCGGGAGTTTTCCGATACCCGTCCTTTTCCCAGTCCGGAAATTCTTCATCGAGGCGCACTTTGATCCGGTTGACGAGCGTCTGCCCTTCGGTTTCCGCGGTCTCGTTTCCGGTCTTGAGCCCCTCGTCTCGCAGTGCCTTGCCACGGCGCCACTCTGCGAGGAGTGCCGCCTTGCGGTCCACGACCGGGAGCGCCGTCACCCTGGGCGCGCGCGCAATCGGATCCGCTTCCGCGGCCCGGCGCTCGACCTCCGCTTTCACGGCGTCCACCCGCTGCCAGAGCAACGCCTTCGAAATGTTCGAATCGTCGACGTTGGCGTTGAAGAATTGCCCGATGTTCTCCTGCTCCTCGCGCAGCTGCTCGGGCGTCATCTTGTTGACGCTCGCCCAGGCTTCGCCCGGTTCCACGGTCCCCACGGCCGCCGGGTGAGACGACTCCCGCGCGCCTTCGCTGAGCGTTGACGCCGGTTCGTTTGCCCCGGCCGCGCGGGTTTCCCGCTCCTCGGCCTTCGCCTCTTTCCTCAACTCTTCGGCGCGCGCCTGAAGCGCTTTCCCGCGGGCCTCGAGTTCGGTCGGATCCGACTGGTCGACGCCTTCGGTCATCGCCTTTTGCTCTTCCTCGATTTTGAGAAGCTCCGCCTGGGCGTCGCGCTCGGGCTTGCGCTTGCGGCTCGCCATTTGCACTCTGGAGCGTTGCCGCTGCGCGTAAGCCGTCGCCTCCGGAGCGATGTTCGCCCGGGTGCCGCTCGCAAGCCAACCCTGGAACGTATCGGTGAAAAGGTCATCATCTTGACGCATGCCGCGCATCTGTGCCCAGATTTTGCGCAAGCGCTCAAGGAGTTGGCGGGCTACTCGAGCAAGGAGTGGCCGCTCGCCAAATGACATCCGGCCATCAAGCCATGCCTCATTTAGCCGACGCGTGCGCTCGGCGAACCATTCCTTGACCGGCAGATCGGGATCAGCTGCGACACGAGCCCGCGGCAGATCGTCCGCGGTGATCGCAATGTCGGTTTGGAGTTCGCCGTCTTTGTAGAGAGGGCCGGTGCGGTTCTCCGTCTCCTCCTGGTGCATCTCGCGTAAGACCGCTTTGGTCTCGCTCGGCAATGAATCAAAGAAAGGGTGAGCTAATTCATGGAGTAAAAGCCCCGGTGCCTTCTGTTCTTTGGCGGCATCGGCCGCGATCACGATGAATTGCCGCTGGGCCTTGGCCTCGGTGATTAGTTCCCGCGCTCGTGGCGCGGTGGCCGCTTGGATGGTGCCGATCTTGCCGGCACGAAGTAAACCCGCCTCGCGGGTGTAGCCTTCCTCCTCGAGCACCTCAGCAACGATACCCAGGTGTAAATCAAATTCCTCGGCAACGGGGCCGAGCGCCGTCTTCAGGGTCTCCCACTGACGGGAAACCTGTTCATCGGTCAGGATGCGCGGGGCTGGCGCACTGCGTAGGGTCCCGTAGTTGGCTGCGGGGCCGGATCCGCCAGGGCGTTCCGATTCAAGTTCGCCAGGCCTTCCTCCGAAAGCTTGTCCGCGAACGCCGCGAACTCCGCGTCCGTCATCGGGTTCAAAGCCCTCGCGCTGCGTCTCGCTGAGGCCTGTCCGGGCGCTGTCGAATTGCTGGCGGGCTCTTTGGTAAACTGCGTTTTCACTGCTGTAGAGTACGACAGGCGAGCGAAGGAAGTCAACCGGATTGGCCACCCTGTACGCGGAGCCCTCGGGGCCGGAGTTGTCCCACGCCTTCAGAACGACTCTCGGGTCATTGGTGTAGCGCTCTGCCACCGCAAGAAATGTTTGCTGCGCTCCGTAATGCGCCCGGGCGAGTGTCTGCAGTGGAACCGTGCGGCCGTCACTGGGTTTCTTGGCGCGGAAAATTGCGCCTGTTATCGCTCCTTCGATCGGCCGGTGTACGTAGTCTATCAGGATGCGGCGGCCGGACTGAAGGGCCTCGTCTATATCGGCAAACGCATCCTTTGTACTGGAAAACGTGGTGTCGTAGGTAAGGACGCCATTCTGCATTGACCCCGGCAGCACGCTCGATTTTCCGCTCCCTCCGCCGCCGGAAAGGAATCGAACAACGGGGTTTTCCGCCGGTGTCATCTTCTTGAGTATCCGGGAAAATCGGTCCCGGATATAACGTCCTGCCGGCCGGTGCGTCGCCCGGCTTAGCTCAGCCCTCGCCGCCCCTTTAAATTCCGGATCCAGTTCCCGGCCGATATCAGTATTGAGCACCCATCCGCCTTTGCTTTCCGGCAAGGCATCGTATCGTGCATCATTTTCCGCATCGGTGGCGGCGTTTAGTTGCTCCGCAAACCGGGTTTCGTGGGCACGCTCTTTCTCGGTGAGCCCCTCGAGCGGCTGCACCTTCAGCCGGTTTTCCGTGGCATAGCTCACATCCCCGATTTCATCACCGCCTGATTGGTTCGCCCGGATGTCTTCCCCGCGCAGAGCGCGCTGCGTAAACGTGATCACGTCGTCCGGTGTCAGAATCTCAGTGAAGCCGCGGCCGCGGAGCGCTTCCGCTGTCCGGTCGAGACTGTCGCCCTTCTTGCCAATCAGTGCCCGCTGCTGGGCCGGCGTCATGTCCTCGCGAAGGAGCTTAAGCTCGGTGCCAAGGCCGCCGTCGGTCGAGGGCAGTTTGACGCTCGCCAAGGCCGCCAGAAGGCTTTCGCGTGGATCGTCCTCGCGCTCGGCCCGCTGCATGAGTTCACGCTCCGCCCGCTTGTCGCCGGCGACGGCGCGAGTCTCGAGGTCAATGTCCTTTAGCCGGGCATAAACGATTTCGCCGGACGCACCGATCCCCTGGGCGGCCTGCTGCTTCACGGCCGCACGGTCCGCTTGGATCCGGGCGCGCTTCGCGAGTTCCTCCTGCTGCGCTGCGATCTTGGCCGCATCGGCTCGCTGGGATTGCTCCGCCTCGAACGCGGGCCGCATGGCGGCCGCACGGGGTTCGAGCTTCGCGATCGCTGCCAGCGCCTGGTTGCGCTGGTCCTGCCGGATCCCTAGGGAATTGTCCTCCGCGTAGGACGTCAGGCTTGTGAGAGCACCGGAGATTTTCGTGTAGTCGGCGTCCTGATCCGCGGCGAGCGCGCGCGCGGCCGCCATTGTTGAATCAAATTGGTTTTGCTTGGAGCGCAGTTCCGCCTGGCGTTCGTCCCGCTGGCGCTCTTCGCGCTCCTGCGTTTCACGCGTTCCTGCCTCCTGGGCGTCGATGTCGGCGCGGATCCGTTCGAGGATCGTCTGCCCCGGCGTTTCCTTGCCGATGGTGTTGCCATTAGTTTTCGTCCTCTCAAGTTCGGCCATTGTCTGCGCGGCCATGGATTCGTTTCCGGCGGCGGCGCGGACTTCGTTTCCTTGCGCGTCGCGCTCGGTGATCGACACCAAGGGATCCCCCGCGGCCGCGCGTTGCATGGCCTCTGGCTTCGAGACCGAGCCCAGGTTAAGGATTTCATTTTCGCGGCCGGCCGCGCTGAGTTCCTGCACCTTCTCCGCGGAGACGAGCGCCGGGTTATAGTGGAAAATTCCCCGGGGCGTCTGTACGCGTTCGAATCCGTCGGGTAGGTCGAGCGCTTCCTTTGTTTTTGCAGGAAACATCATCGCCGGGCGCTTGCCCTCGAGGAGCTGCGCTTGCTGGGCCTCGAGCGTCTTTTGCGACTCCTGCACGTTTTGGCCGGTGTCGAGGAGTGCGGACACTCCCTCGGCTCCGCCGCGGATCCCGCCGCCGGCGATGCCGCCGACAAGCGCCGCTTGGCCAACTCCCTCGGTTAACGTGCGGTCCCGCTCGTAGAGCCCCATGGCTACGGCGTTGCCTGCCACCTGCTGCACGGCTTCGGTGCCGGCCTCGGTTGCGGCCGCACCCATCACGTTGCCCGCGACTTTCGAAGCGGTGCGCGCCCCGGCCTTGCCTTTCTTCAGCAGGTCGAGCACGGGCCCGAGCTGCATTTTGTCGGCGGCGAATTCGAGGGCCGCTTGCGGCATGTTACCCAGACCGGACACGGCCGCCGTTCCTTCGTCCGCACCGTGTTGTTTCGCGTCGTGGTAGCCCTGGTCATACATTTGACCGATGGCGGTCGGTAAGCCCAAGCCTGAGAGCATGGCGGGGATCTGGCTGCCGATCTGTCCTACGGCCGCCGTCACGCCCCCGAAGGTGCTGCCGGCAAAGTCTCTATCGATCGGGAGGGCGGCGTCGACCTTCTGGCGGCGGGCCTGCAGGAAGTCGGCGTCCTTCTTTAGGTAATCCATGCCGGACGTCATCGCCTTTCCGATCACGCCCGACTGCTCGAGTGCGGGCCGGATCTGCGCGGTGTTCGTCCGGATCGTCTGAAGGGCCGCCGACTGGTCTTGCGGGGATTGGCCGCTGTCCGCTCCGCCGGCCTGCCGGCCTTTCGTGTAGAGTTCGGCGATCTTACCCACCATCTCCGGCGCGGAGGACAGCATGCGCTCGCCTCCCTCGATCGCTCCGGTCCAGCCCTCGTGAGCCGAGCGCACCAGGGTGTTTACGGTGTCCTTCAGATCGCTCTGCGTATCGTAGACTCCGTTTCTCTCGATGTACTCGTCCGGATCGAACGCTTTCCGCTGCGGTTTCCCCGCAAGGTAAGCGTCGGGATCGAACGTCGATGTCGGCGCGGTGGTCGGCTGAGGCTTGCCGGCCAGATACAAATCGGGGTCGAAACTCATCGGGCACTATTAAAATGCTTCTGGAGAATGGCCTGGGCGCGCGGGTCATTGGGATTGGCCCGAGCCCACTGAATTGCTTGCTGGTCCTCGGCAGTGAGCGGTTTCGCACCGCCTTGCACCTGCGCGGTCCCGGGCCCCACGCCCGGGGACATCGGCGGCGTTTGCTGCGCGGCGATCATTCCCACGGCCGCTTTGATTTCGTCGAGCGGTAGCCTCATCTTCGCTTTGCCTCCACGTCCTGCGACAATGTCTTCCTCGCTACCGTAAGGCATTTCCAGTTCCCCCATTTCTGGCTTTGGCGTTGCCGGCTTCAGTGGATCCATGGAGGTGATTCGCGAGAGCTTCTCCTGTGTGGGCGTGATCTTCTCGATGTCGCCCGTGTCAAGGGCTGCGACGGCCTCCTGAATCCCTGAGCTCTTCATCTTGTCGTATAGGTCCAGGTCGGAGGCCATTTTCCCGAAGGGCGTGGTCGGTGCATCCGGCCTGACTGGCGCTTGCGGGCGCGGCTGCCCCTGACGATCGAGGGCCCCTACCTGCGCGCTCAGCAATCTTTCCCGGCCGCTGCGGTCCTGCGAGCGCTCGATCGTTCGATCCATGTCGTCCTCCATCTTGTAAAGGCGTTGCTGCCGGTCGCGCTGCGTGTCCGCTTTGATGCGCTCGGCAAGCTGTTCCTTTTGGAACCGGTCCTGCCGCTCTTCGCGCTCGAGCTGGAGTTTGATCTCCGCCGCGCGATCCTCGCGGCTCTTCGCCCGATCCTCTCGGTCTGCTTTGAGCCGTTTGGCGCTAAGGACCACCCCGGCGCCCTGAGAAAATCCGTCCATGAAGCTCATATGTGTATCTCCTTTGAAAGTTACATGAACATGGCGGCCATCCCCACGGCCCCGCCGATGGCACTGCTCATTTGTTTGTTCGATTCGGCGACATTCGCCGATTTCTGCTGATAGCTCTGCTGCGCAAAGCCGGTCGAATTGGTCCCTGCATTCCCATTTGTGAACTGGAACGGCGAAGCCCGGGAAATCTGCGTCGGGTTGAGGTTCGGTCCGGCCGTCGTCGTGGCTTGGAAGTTTGGAATGTTCGGCGAATACCCCCCCGCCGAAAAGTTCGGCATCAAAGGATTGACCGGCTGAGCCGCGGAAATGTTCGCTCCGGTGAACATCCCCTGCGGGTTCGCCCGGTTCGCCCCCGTGCTGTTGGGCGAAACCTGCTGAATCGTATTGTTTACCCCGACCGCTCCCACGTTCGAATTGGGATTATAGAGTGCGGCCGAGTTCCCGACCGACATTCCCGCGTACTGCCCACCCTTCGCGGTATCCGAATTAACCTTAAATTGCGCCATCGGATCGGCCACGCCGTAGGCCTGCACTCCGCTTTGCGCCTGATAGGCAAGCGCGGGGTTCGAGACGTCGGCCCCCTTGTATCCGGTTTGTGGAGCGAACAGCTGCGGAGCCAAGTCCGCACTCATGGTTGAGGCAGCCCCCCGGTTTACGGAAAAATCCCGGGTCGGATCCGAAATCTGCGAGGCGTTAAACTGGCGATTGGTCGAAAAATCCCGCATCGGGTCACTGGCGCCCATGGTCGCAAACTGCGGGAGGATGTCGCCCGAGTTAACGAAGTCCTGGGCGGCCGCCTGGCGCTGCGCCTTCATCCGGTCCTGGTAGTCGGTCTCGGCCAAGATCTCTTGCACCGCGGCCGCTCCTCCAAGGACATTGCCTCGGGCGCCCTGGGCGCCCCGCATCTGATTTTGGAGCCGGCTGCGCTGCGGATCCGATAATTGATCCCCGAGCGCCAGGTCAGACATGACCTGCTGACCGAGCTGTTCCCGTGTATTGTACCGCGTGGCGTCCGTTTCCTTGATGCTCGCGAGGGCGGACCGGCGGCCGGCCGCTTGGTTCTCGAGCCCGGTCGCATTGAGTTGCGGCAACAGTTCATTCTGCAGCGCTGCACCCTGGCGGACAGCATTCACGCTCTGACTCATCCCTAGATTATCCGCCTCTCTTTGCATGCCTAGGTTCGCCCGGTTAATCTGCGGCATGAGCTCCTGGGACATGTTCGCCCCCATACGCATGGCTTTCCCAGACTGGGACAGGCTTTGATCGTCCGCGGCAAGCTGCCGCTCCAAGTTGGACGCATTGAGCTTGTTCCCGTAGTCCATCGAGAGATCCATGCCCGCTTTGTAGGCGGTGCTCGAATCCTGCAGACTGGCTTTGTTTGCTTGGGACTGGTTGGCCATGTTCATGGCCTGCGTCTGCGGATTGTATTTCGCCATAAGCTCCGCCATCTGCTCGGAATTGAGCGTGGCGTCGGTCCGGCTTTGCGCATTTGCCGCCCTCTGATTTGCGATCTGTATCGCGGACATCCGGGGATTGATTTGGTCGGCGAGGTCTGCCGCGCCTAGCGCCGACTGCCGATTTTGTCCGTAATTGGTCTGGTAGGCGCGCGCGTCCGCGCCCTCGTTCTTCGATTGCACCTGGTCCTGCATCCCGATTTGCAGTTTATTGAGCATCGGCAGGATGTACTGTTGCAGTCCGGCCTGTTGGGTCGCGGCCGTGATTGCATTCTTTCTGCCGGAGGCGTTCGCATCGTCCTGCATATCGATCCCGAGCTTATTCAGGATCGGAAGCAGACTCGTCTGCATGTCCGTCGTCTGCTGCGCGCCTACTCGGTTCTGAACGGAATTCTGCGTAAAGGCCTGCTGCTGATCCTGGAGCGTTCTGTTGTTGATATTGAGGTCGTCAAACAAGGAATTCGCCGCCGTCGCCGCTTCCTTATTAAGCCCGATTGCCGAGCGAAACGCCTCCGACTGGGAATCGATCCCCAGTCTATTCATGAGCGGCATGAGTTCCGCCTGGAGATCGGCCACCGAGCGAGTGCCGACTTTACTCTGCGCCAAGGACTGATCGAACGCCTTTTGCTGGGATGTGAGCTCCGAGTCCGTAAACTGCGGACGGTACTTCAGCTCCATGTCGAGCCGGCTCTGCTCGCCCTTCGTCGCCGCGTCGAGCTGGGCCGCATAGCCCTGTTTCTGCATGTCCAGATTCAGGTTATTGAACTGCGGCAGCAGATCGAGGCTGTCGGTCAGCCGCTGGCGTTCGTACTGGCTCGCCATTTTGGAGCCGGCTTCCATGAGCCGGGTCTGGTTTGCGATATCCAGTTCCGCGCGGCCGGCGTCGCCGGTTCCGTAGTCGAGGAGTTTCCCCGGCGGCGGCTGCTGTCCATCGCGTGCGATGTACTCTTGGATCAAGGGGTTCTTGTCCCCTGAGTCGGCCTGATAGTCGTTGAGGTATTGCGGAAAAGTCCGCGTGTCACCGAGCTTGACCTGGTCGTCGTAGCCCTGCCGGTAGGCGGGGTTTAGGGAGGGCACGGGCGCTTGCTTGGTCAGGATGCCCGAGTCGTCCATGTAATACTTGCCGCCTGTGCGCGAAGCGTTCTCGGCGCCAAGCCGAACTGGAACGGAGGCTGCGTCCGCCTTGACGCCCTCGGAGTAGGAGCTGCTGTAGTCTGGTGCGGGAGGAGCGCTTTGTTTACCCATTAGAGTGGAAGTTTGCGGACGTTGGAATTGAACCGTGAAAACGAGTGAATGGCGGTGCGGTCGCCGTATTTGAGCCTGCGATAGGCGATCCACTCGCGTGGGCCGACAATCGTGCAAAGCGTTTCCCAAACGATTTCCCGAGCGGCGGGGGTGTCGGCGATCACCATATCGACCGCCATCGTGTCGCCCCTTCGGTCAATGCTGTAGTGTTTGTCCGCATCGGATTTTCGGACGGGTCGACCGAGCGCGATCGCCGCTACTTGGCCTTCGGCGTCCGCGAGCACGATCAAGAGGCGCCACCGCTGGAACCATTGCAGATACTCCTCGAGCCGGCCATCGGGCCATTTCTCGAGGTATTTCCCCAGCCGCTTGCGTGCAAACGCCGCGACCTGATCGACCAAGGGATGCACCGGCGTGGCGTTCACCGCAAAACCTCCACGGTATCGATAAACGCCTGAAATTTGATTTCGCGAACGCGCAGATACCCGGCAGTCGAGGTCAGCCGGAGGCGCACTTCCCGGGCCCGGGGCTGGTCGCGCAGATGCCAGGAGCGGCGCAGGTGGGTGTCCGCCTGCAAAGTGAACGGCAACTGCACCGGTAGTTGCGGCAATTGGTTGGTGCGCGCATCCGCCTCGATCATTGCTGCGGACCGGCCGTCGCCGATCAGTTCGACGTCGACATTGCCCGTCGAGCGCTCGAATTGGACCGCCACGGTAAAGAGCTGCTTGGGATTCTCGGGCGCTTGGAAGTTCCATGCCTTCGTCTCGAGGACGGTCTCGATTTCGACGAAGGTGCCCAGCGAGGTCTGATCCCGCGAAACACCGGCATCGATCCGTAGCAACCTCCCTGCGGTGTCGCCCAGAATCGTCCGCTTGCGGTTGGCAAATTCCGTTTCCACCGCACACGTCGGGGAAAGCCCCGTCCAATATCCACTCCAGCGCCTTGTGACGGTGTTATAGGCAAGGACCGCGTTAGGGACCAAGCCGGCGTCGAGCGGAACCGACAGGAGATAATAGTTATCCCAGACGACCGCATTGCTCGTATCCGCCGCTTCCCAGTTGATCCGGTCAATCGTCGGCTGAATATCCGCGGAAATATACACAGACTCGTTCACGCCGTCCGCTTGCTGGAGCCCGCGCAGACTGAGCACGCCCTTTTGCGACAAAAAAAGTACCTCCTGCCCCAGCATCTTGCACGTTGCGCCGGCGACGCAGCCCACGCCCTCGCTGATCGCGCGCATGGTCCAGTCTGCCAGGGTGGGCACGGTTGGATCCACAATCCAAATGCTTTGCCCCTTGGCAATAAACAGTTGTCCCGATTGGCCGGCAACGATCGCCCGGATCGGATCGCCGTTTCCGCGACCCACGCGGACGTAATTGGCGGACGAAAACTGTTGACCGTTCAGTGAGGTCGAAACGTAGAGGTAGTCATTGTCCACCGTATTGACCCCGGAGCCGATCACACGAAAAGCGGCGCCACCGGAATTACAGGTGAGTAGGATCGTAAAATCGGCGAGGGGGCTCCCTCCGCTAAAGTTGGGAACGTGGGTCACCGTCCAGACAAGCCCGTCCCAGAACACTTCATAGTAGTTCAGCCCGTCGGACATGTAGACCTTGTCCACCAACTGACAAAACGAGACCGCGCGCGCGCTCGAAAGTGCCGGGCTAATCCCGGTTATCTCCGTTGCCGCTGCATTGATCGCGACCGAAGCGAGGTTATAGAGCCTCCCTGCCGTCACCATGAGGATCCGCTCGAATCCCGGGAGGTCGTAGAACCATTGACCTTGCACGGCGGAGGCCTGCGGCCGCGCGACCCACGAGGTTCCGGGCCGCGAGGATGCGGTCGCCGAGGTATCGAAGACAGCGTTGACCGCGGTGGTCAGCGACGCGTCGTCGAGCAGTGCGGGCGTCAGGGATTCCCTGACTCCTGCAAAAATGATCGTGCCCGCGGGCACGGTGGGATCGTCGAGGAGATCGTTGAACATCGCTTAGCGCCACGGGAGTTCGCCGGGGTAATCGTTGCCCTCGGGCGTGAGGCGCTGGCTCGCGGCCGATTGGTTGGTGTCGTTGTCGATCATCGTCTGCACGTGGCCCCCGGCCTCCATGTAGTGTTTGTCCGCTTTGCCATACTGGCGGAGCCACTGGCACAGATCGCCCAGGACGTAGGCCTGCATCGCTTGGTCGACCCCCTCGAGCTGGGGTTCGGAGAGATCGGTGGTGAGCTCGGGGCACTTCCTCTTGCAAAGGCAAAGGAGATCCTTCCCCACCTCCGGGGCCGGTACCAGGCGGAGCACGATCCGCCCCAAGCTGTCCTTGGGCCGTTCGATGTAGGCGACACTTTTGCCCACGGTGTCCCACGCCGCCGGATCCGTGCGAAACGGCAGATCGGCCGCGACACCCTCGAGCGATTCGGTCTCTCCCCACCGCGCATTGACCATTTTGCCGAGGGTCGTGTCGGTGAGGGTCACTTCCGAGGTCGCGGCCGGGACGGCTTGGGAGTGCGTGACCAACGAGCCCCGCCAGGTTCGCAGGTCCCAGATCATTTTCCAACGCAGACGCGCGTAGGCCTTGGCCTCTTCGCGGGTGAGGTTGTCGTCGATCCCGACCTTGCGCGCGCAGAAACTGGCGTATTCGGCGAGTGTCATGAGGGAATTACCACGTGTGCTGCATGCAGGGGATCACCACCTTGATGCTCCCGAGGTAGGCCTTGATCCACCGGGGGGAGCCGGTCGTGGGCGCGTTGGTCGTGCTCATGGTTCCCGACCCGGCGGACACTTCGGAATTGGCAAAATCGATCGCGGCTTGGCCGCTGGCCGGGTTGAGGTGGAGCGCTGCGTCGTAGGTCGACCAGTCGATGAGGCCATCGTCCGGACTGATCACGATCCACGGATTTCCCGAGGCTTTCCGGCCGCCGTGTAAAACCGGAAGTCCACCGACCGCCATGCCCAAGCGACTGGTGATGCCGACGCCCACGGTGGGGCGGTACATGCCGCTGATCGAGTCGGCCTGCAGCGGCAGGCCGGGGCTTGCCGCGGTGCCGCTGTTCATGTTGGCCAAGGCGCCGGTGAAGGTTCCTGTTACGGCGAGGTTTCCGGTGATGGCAACACTCCCGCCGATAGTCGCGGAGCCGGTCACCGCAATCCCCTCGGCGAACGCCGTGTCTTGCGCGATCCCGAGCGAGCCCGGGCCGAAGGTCATCACGTTCACGCCGTTCACCGCGGCGCACATGTTATTACTCCCATCGATATACAACCCGTAATTGGTCTTTCCTCCAAACGAGACGCCCGGGGCCGAAACCGATCCTACGACCGCCTGGACGGCGCCCGCAAGCACCTTGCCCGTCTCGAGGGTCACTCCGGCGGCGCTGAGCGAAACAATATCGGCGCCACCGGCCGCGAAACCGAGCACCCCCGGCGACTTCCTGTAGAGGCCAGTCGTCATTTCCGTGGTGAGCGCGATCGACGGCGCGGACTTCGTCCCGTCGGCGAAATGCGCGATCGAAAAGCCCAGCATTTTACCATCGGGACACACGACGCCCGGCCCTCCGAGCAAGTTCAGGTTCGTCTCGTTGACCGTATCTTTGGCGGCATACGTCTGACCCGCTGTGACTGTGCAAGTAATGGCCATATTATGGTTTCTCCTGGAGTTGCGCCGTGCGGCGATGGATGTAGTCGCGGATGATCCACTCGGCGACATCGCCGCCGGTGACGTTCTTGCCGTTGATCTGGAAACTCTTCACTGCCGCGTTCTGGTCGAGTTGAAATTCGATGGTGCCGGCAGGCGATTGCTTGCCGGGCGCGCCGTCCTTGTACTCGACGGTCTCCTGGTGATAGCGGATGAAAATCGCTCCCCCCAAGGGGTTGTCGATCTGCACCTGAACGGCACGGTGCTTGCGCTTCGTGACGTGGCTTTGCTGATCGGTGAACAGCTCGAGGTTGGGCAGGTCGGGCATGGTCAGGCGGTTTTAATCGCGGCCGCTTGCGCGAATTGCTTTTTCGTGAAATCTCGTGGCAGTTTTCCGCGGCGCTCCAAGGTCCGTAGGCCCTTGGCATATTGATTGTCGAAGGAGTACGGATCGGAGGCGGCGCCAGCGATCGCGATGCGGTCGGGTACGCCCCGGCGTTCCACCGCGATGGGTTTGTCCCGATCCTTCACAGGCCGGAGTAAGGTGACGGTCTGACCTAGTTCGGGGATATTATAGTCGTAGGAGGGCATGACTTAAAGTTTCCGGCTGATGGCACGCAGTAGTTCTTCGACGCCTCCGAGTTTGGCTTCCACCGAGCTTAGGCGCTGGGCGACCGCGCGCTGCTCAGCTCGTTCCTGCTCCAAATTGGCTACGCGGTTTTCGGCAGATTGGATCTGCAGCGCTAGCATCTGCAACTTGAGCTCCCGCTCCGCTCGCATACCCTCCATGCGGGCGTTGGTGGCGGCATTCAGGGTGAGCAGCTGATTCCTGATTGCCTCGGATTCCGCGGCTATTTTCTGCCAGCCAATCCCGAGGCCGAAAACAAACACCGTCATCATGACGATGTGCTCAAGCGTGAGCGGAAGGAGGTTTTCAAACAGCTTTTTCATGTGTTGTTTCTCGCTCTGCTTTGCAGAACGGCGACTTTATCCGAGATGAGTTTTTGAAGGCGTGGAGAAAGTTTCCCGTCCATGGCAGCGATCGGGTCTTCGCCGTCTTGAACCTGTCGCGCCCACATCGTGAGGTTCTTGAGACTGAGGCCGTTCAGCCGGGACCAGGTCCAGCCGGCCGCAACGAGGCCGACGATCCCGATCAGGACGAATTTCTGGCGGCGTTCGGCGAGTTCGGCCGAGGCCGCTTTCTCGATCGCTAAGTCGACGCGCTCTCGCTCGTCCTGGGCTTTCTTGAGGGCGGCGTCTTTCTGGGCCACCTGCTTGAGCAGTTCGCTCGAGCGTGCCGATTCCTCCGCGTAAAGGGAGCGCGCAAAATCGCGTTGCCCTTCCATGAACGCAACGCGGCGGCGCTCGGCCTCGAGCAGGGCCAGTGGATCCGGCGCGGGCAGTTTCGCCATGATCGCGGGCACCTCGGCACGGACAAATTCGGTGGCGGGGGACTCGGGGAGATCTGCCGTTGCCCGGCCAATCGTCGCCACGCCTGCGGCCGCGCTGGCGTGGCGGGCCCGGTCGGCCTCGATCCGTGCCTGCGTAGCGGCCTCGAGTTGGGCGGTGGCTTGGGTCGATTGCTTGGCGCGTTTGGATGAGCCCCACAGCTTGGGACCGAACCACGCGATCCCACCGCCGGTCACAAGGCCGATGACGATCAGCAGAGCGAGGGAGATTTCGGCGCGGGTGGATTTCATGCGGGGGCGTAGATTAAATTTGTTGGGGCGAAGGGCCTTCCGGCGTTTTCGCCGGCGGTATTGACCGTGAGCACGCCGGCTGCACTCGTGGCGTTGCCCTCGGTGTTAGTTGCTCGGCAGGTGTAGCTGCCCGAGTCTCCGGTCACCGTGACGATCGTGTAGCTGGCCGATGTCGCACCGCTGATATTGTTGCCGTTTTTGCGCCATTGATAAGTGGGCGTCGGGTTGCCGGTCGCGGTTGCCGTGAACGTCGTGCTCGCGCCTGCTGTTACCGTGCGCGATGTGGGATCGAGGGTGAACGCCGGAGCGGCGGGAGCCCGCAGTGGATGCGGGTACTCGTATTTCAAGTAACCCGACTTAGCCCCATTGATCCAATCGCGGCCAACTTGGAAATAGTCTCCGACTGAATCCGGCGTGCCCTGGTTGTATCCTGATGCTTCGATGCTTGGAGCTGTGAAGCTAGCACCACCGCTATTTCCCCATTGATACCAAGGGCACAGGTCACCGAGGTAAATGCCATTGCTGTCGAGACCGGTGACTAGGTTTACCGATCCCGCCGCGTAGGTCACGTCGTGGTCGAGTAGACCCGTGTTTGCGTGACCCATGCCGATCTGACGCGGGCACGGATACTGCGCACCGGCGACACCTTGGCCCCATAGCCCGAAGGGTCCGGCGTTGCGGTCTAACATCTGCACCTGAAGTTTGAACTCCGGCTTGTCTCCCCATTTTCCGGAGTTGATTGCAGCGATTACGTTGTCAGCAAATATCCCGGTTCCGCCACGAGACTCAAAAAACGTTTGCTGATTCAGCGTGTCGTCACCAAGGGACTCAAATATGCCGAGGTTGTTGTAATACTCGACATGCTGTGCCCCGTGGTAGCTGGTATCTGGACCGTGAGACGAGCAACTCGCGTGGTCGATCACGCAATGGCGAAACACACCACGTGCATTGTCGTCCCAATCTGTGCAACTAATTCCAGAGAAATATGAAGACTCTACGTAGGTGTTTTTCGTTCCGGACGTATCATCAGCACCCATCGAATTTACTTCGTTCCAGCCCTTATCATCGGGACTGAACGACTTGACTCGGATAGTGCCGAGCGCCTGACCGGCCGCAAAATTAAAACCTAAATCCCCGAAGATATTCCAGAGGAGATGGCCGTTAGATTTGAATGTAACCAACCCACCGTAGGTGACGGTGTATCGCACATCATGGATCAAGACTGGCTTACCGCCTGTTACGGGCTCTACGATTATTAGATGCGCCGAGACACCATTATTCTGCACCAAACGCACCCCGCTCAGCGTGGTGCTGCGTGTCGTTCCGGGCGTGATGTTAAGCAGTTCAGCGTTTCCGGATGCATTGGTGTTGGTGATGGTGGTCAGCGCGGGAGCGACAAACACCCACTGGGTGAACGTGCCGCTTCCGCCCGTCGAAGTCGCGTTGAGCACAAGGACTGTGCCGTCCCATGATGTGACGGTGCCGTCCATGTATTTAGTCCCATTAGCCTTGTATGTAGCTCGAATCGTTTCACCTACGGTGAACCCGGACGTGACAATGGAGCCTGCTAAAATCGTGAATGTCTTAGTGCCCGTGCCGATAAGGACGCTGGTGCTGCTTGAGCCTTCCGCGCGTCCGCCGCCCGCGCCTTCAATGTCGATTTGCTTCGTGATTGCGACGACAGATGGCCATATGAACGCGCCTGCGGGAAACGTGATCTTGTCTCCGTCGCTAGCAAGCGCGTGCTTCGCTACGAAGTCTGCCGGGGAGCCGTCTGATGCGTACGTGGCCATTATGGGCAGTCTCCGCCGAAAAAGCCGTATACTTCTCTTCCATTACCTCCACCGCTAGCGCCCGCAAATCCGATGTAAAGCCCGGTGTCAATTGGAGAAGCCGGATCGTTGGTGAAGGTAATATCCGGTGTCACGTCGCCATCCCAATTCGACGGCGAGACGGGCAGACCCGTGGGATTCTTCCAAACGCGCACGATGGTGCCGTTTCCGGTCCCGGTGATCGTGACTCCGAAAGTGTCATTGTTCGCAATCCCACCCGGCATAGCTGTATCAGTCCCTTCCCAACTAAAATTCCCCGACGAGCCTGGAATTATTACTTGGTACCCTCCCGTCCCCGACGAGCCTGCTCGAAACCTCACCCCCATATTTCCGCCATTGGCGTCGATTGTTTGAAATTTGGCGTACTGGTTGATCGACGTGCAAGGTGTATTATGGTGAATAAAATCCGTCGCCCAACCGGTGGTGTCTTGCTTAAGTTTTGCGGCGGCAATTGACCAGCTCCCGGCATCCGTCGTCCAGTTGCTAAGCGTGCCCGAAAAGTCATCGCTGAAGGCTGCGAGGCCGCCGGACGTCGTCGTCGTCGCCGTATTACTCGGAGCCGTCTCCGAATCCGGTTGCGACACCGCCGCGTTGCTATTGTACGCAACCACCCGGAAATCGTAGGCGGTCGCCGCGATGAGCCCCGTCACGCCCAAGGTTGCCACCCCGGCCGCCACCGTCCCCGCAGCTGTCCACGTGCCCGCCGCGGCCGGCGAGCGGTAGACGCGGTAGCCGGTGATCGGCTCGACCCCTGGCAGAGTCCAGCCGACGTTTGCCGTCGTCGCCCCGGTCGCTGTCGCCGTGCACAGGGTCGGCGCGGCCGGCGGGGCGGTGTAAAGGATGATCGGGCCCAGCGCCAAGGACTCCCCAAGCCCATTGAATGCGGCGACCTCCACGTCGTACTGCGTGTTAAACAAGAGCCCACCTATCGTATAATTTTGCAGATTTTTCCCGATGTCCACGGCAATGATGGTTCCGCCCGCGGTCGGATCCCATCGTATGCGGTATCCGTCCTCGATCGCGGAGTTATCCGTCCAGGTGATGGGCAGCGATGTGCGAATCGGCGTAGCCGGCGGAATACCGCCAGCAAACTCACGCACTCGGATCGATAACTGAAGGCCGAGGATCATAGGATTGGTCAGGACAGCAAACGACGCCAGAGGCTTTTCTTTTGCAGTTTTGGTTTCACTGTTCCGTTTTCTAAATACCACCCGACCCGCTCCGTCCCGGGTGGAATCGTTTCGTCGACCGGCCACACGCGGGAGGGGTCGACGCCCGCCGGCAGGACCGCGGGCCCCGCGAACTGCACGAAGTCAGAGCCGGCCGCCAGAGCAGTGAGGGCCGCGTCGGTCGTGACCTTCGTCGCCAGCTCCGCATTTAGCGCCGCGAAGTTGTCGTTGAGCTTCGTGCGCGCCGTCACCGCGTACTCGTTGTCAATTGTCGCTAGGGTGGCCATTTCTAGAAGTTATCGAAGGTCCGCGGAATTTCGTCGAAGAGCTCCGGGATACTGTCCCACAGGTGTGGGCCCGCCTTGCGCGTCCTTACGCACAGACAGAGATGGAGCCCGAGGATCGGCATTTTGATTACGTCCGGTTGTAGGCCAAGACCGAGCCCGTCGCTAACGTGATCGCAGAGAAGCGCCCGTGCAGCGTGGTGCCGGCGGCTAGGGTGATCGTGTTGAGGCTTGGCCCTGCAATATTCGGACTCACGAGCACGGTGAAGGTGCAAGCGGTGATCGCTTGGATACAGTTCCAGTCACCGTCGTTTGCCGCGGTCCCCGTGATGTAGAGCCCGCCACCGCTGCCCGTCATCATCGCCTCGAGCTTATCGTCTTGGGCGCTCATTATAGATAGCCCTCCTTTCTGTCTGCGTCCGCACCGAGTTCGCGCATGTCGTCGTCGTCGGGCTCTTTCTCGGCGGCCTCCTCGGGCAGCGGGACGCCGTTGGCGGTGTCCGCGTGCAAATAGATCTTGTCGCCCACGACCCGGGTCACGGTGCCGGCGGTTTCGAAGCTGACCTTGTCGCCCATCTCAGGCACGGGGCCCTCGGCGGCGAGCGATTCTTTGGATACGCAGAGTTCTTTCATAAAAGTAAAAGTAAAGTTGGGAAAATGCGGCCGGAGGAAAACCAAATAACCCCCGGCCGCACCTTATCCCCATAAACTGTCGGTAATGCCTAATTAACCGACAAAGGCAGAGCGTGAGCGCAGCGTGATGCCGAACGTCCGGTTCAGCACCAAGGAGGTCCAGTAACTTTTCCAGGCTGCGATGATGTACTGATTCAGCGGATCGGACTTGTCCGCTTTGTCGTTGATAACGACCGAGGGTTTCCACGGCGAGGCCGTGCCCGCGAGTTTTGGGACGCCGTACGATCCCTTGCCCGTGACAATCGTCGAATACACGAGCCCCAGCGTGTTGGTGCCACCTGCGTCGAACGCGGCGGCATAGGTCCCCTCGGTCTCATCCTCTTGGTGCGGGTTCGTTGCTTCGACACAACGAACTCCCCAGAGGGTGCCGATCTCGCCCTTGTAGAGCGCTTTCGAGTTCGAGTATTTTGCGGTGTCGAGGAAATCTCCATCGCGCATGATATCGAACGAGCATTGCGGGGGAATGATTGCCACGTAGTTGCCGTCGATCTTGGGTGCCCGGGCAATCTTTAGGGCGGTTGCCGCACGCAGCAGGTCGGAGCCGAGCAGCTTGGTCAGGGTCACCGATGCGGCGATCGTGGACGCGAACGACGCTTGGCCTTGCGCGTACATCTTGGTTAGTCCGGTCGTTGGGTGGATGCAGGCCGCGCGGGTGAGTTCGTCCGCGTGCAAGGCGCAATCGTCGCCCATCGTCTCGATGTTCTGCTTGAGCGCATCGAAAAGCCCCGTCATGGTAACGACGTCGGTCACCTTCGAGGCTTCGCCGTATTGGGCAAGGGTCGCTTCAACGGGCGTGTAGGTCACATCGCGAAAGGTCGAGATCGCGACACCTTCGGTCAGGGCAACCACATTCGAGGCCGCCGCGACTGCGGGCCGGAAAAAGGTGATGACTTTACTCCCCAAGTTCTTGGGGAGTTCCGCTTCCGAGGCGAATTCGTTGAGGCGCAATTCTTGAACCGCGCGTTCGAGGAGCTTCTTCGAAAAGTAAGCCCGGTAAGTATTTGAGAGGGTCGTTGAAGTTGTAACTGCCATGATGTTCTAAATCCTAGTTGCGACTAGGCTGCGTCCACTTCGGCCGCCTGGGAGGTCATGTATGCGAGTTGCTCGTTCTCCGTCATTTGTTCGAACGGTTTCTGCGAGCTGCCACGGGTTTCCGTGGTTCCTCCTCCGGGCGACGTAGCTTTGCGCAGCTGCGTCAATTCTTTTTCGTGTTCGGCGATACGCTTCCGCAATTCGGGCGCGGCTCTGGCCTCGAGTCTTAATTTTGCAGCCTGGACAGCCCCCACGATTCCGTTGTTCACGGTCGAGAAGTACGGGAACTCCTTCAAAACCGCGGCCGTCTCTTTGTAGAGATCGGAGTCGGGCTTGGACAAATCCGGGTTCTCGGTCGTGACGTTTGTCAGGTGCGTTTTCCACGTCCCCACGAACTGCTCCTGCGCCTGCTGTTGCGCGTCCTGGTGCTGCCGTTGGTCCGTGATTTGTTCTCCGCGTTGAGACTGGGCGGCGTTCTCGCGACGGTGCGCGAGTTCGTCGCGCACAATGCGCGCGTGTTTCTCGTCCCCGCTCGTCTCGTAGACTTCGGCCGCTTCGTGCAGCTGATCGTCGGAGTACTTGGCGAGTGGAGATTTCTGCTCGATGGCTGCAGCGGTCTGCTCGTGCTTGAGGCGCACCGGTTCGTGATTTCTCAGGCGCTGGAGCTCTTCACGCGCGCGGTTGATCTCCAGCCTTTCCTGCTGGAGCACCTGCCAATTTTTCCCGAGGCGTTCCTTGTCCTTCTGAAACCGAGAGTACTCGCTTTCCTGCTTGGGCTTCGCTGGGTCCGTGGCTGTCGTTGCGTCCGCTGGCTTCTTTTCGGTCGAGGCCGGGGCGGCGCCCGTTTGCTGTTGCGTATCTGTTTTGCCCTCGGTCGTTGAGGTTTCCGCTGCCGCTTCGGTGTCCTGGTTACCGGCGGGCTCTTGAATGTTCAGGACTTCGCCGCGATCGGACGCTTCTCCAAGGGCTCGGAGATCGGCCTCGATCTGGCTGTCGGTGTGTGTGGCTGTCTGGTCGTTGCTCATGATCTGTCAGGGTTAGGGCGCGTAACGTGCGCCGACGGAGTCCTCGCCCTGCCGATCTTCGTCTGCGATTTGCTCAGATACGGTCTGAGCGGCCGAAAGTGTGATGATGGCGGCGGCGCAGCTGCGGAAGCCCGAGGCATACCCGCATGCGTAGTCGCGGCCCTGCGGGTGCGCGTTGTTTACGGCCATGACCGCGGTGTCGTATTCGTGCCTTCGGAGCATCGCCATGACCCGGGAGCCGTTGGGCCCGCGCAGGAACAGGTTCAGCGTGTCGGCGTCCTCCGGTCCCCACGTATGGCCCTGCTCGATGGGTGGCACTGGCCACGGCATGCGCACCTGACGCGCCCACTCCCGGCGGAAGCGCAAAAGGAAAAACCACGCACGGAGCTCGGCAAAGAGGGTTTTCACGGGGCGTTTCATGCGGCAGCCTGTTGGGGCATGAGCTCGGGCTGCCCTTGCGGCGGCGGCGGAAGTTGTGGCTGTTGCCCGGCTTGCTGCATGGTCTGCTCCAGCTCTTGGACCTGCTGCATGAGCGGGGCGAAAAGCTGCTCGGCGGCCTTGCCGATCTGATTCGCGAGCGAGGCGTTTTTGGGGTGCAGCTGCTGGAGGTGCTTTTGCACGTGCTCCATGAGTTTTTTCGCAAACAAGGGCTCGATGGGTCTGCCCATCGTCATTTGCGCCTGGACGAAACCAAAGACGGTCTCGAGGTGCACCTGGTCGTCGTCGGCCGCGGTGACGCGAGCGGAAAAGCCGATCTGCAGGATCGCAATTTCGCCGGCCTGATCTTCGACCTGGCCTTCTTTCGCCATGCCGGGATCCTGCCAAAGCGTTTTAACCAGCCGGGGATCGTCCTCGTCCAGCGCGTGGCGCGTGAGTGCGGCCTGGTTGACACTTGGGTCGCCTCGGTACGCTTGCAGCCTTTGGAGGGCGCGGGCGGCCCGCGCGGCGCGGTTCCATCCGTCGGCGGTGCCGCTCGGTTGGATCCGGTAAGAGGCGGCGAGCGCTTCCTCGGGCACGGCCACCAGTTCGTTGTCGGCGTAGTAGCTTTCCAATTTCTCCCTGCCGAAGTGCTGGAGGAGTTGCCACGCGAAGCGGTACAGCTTGGCCAAGTCGCGGCGGAAGATCCACGCTCGTAGATCGGTACTCTGGCTCATCAAGTTTCCCATGGCGGAAACCTCGGTCGCAGTCTTGCGCTCTTTCGTATTGATGTTCTGCCCTATGCCGAAATCGGGCATGCCGATCTGATATTCCGCGGTCATCCGCGTTTGCGTCATTTCCTGATCGATGTCGAACGGGGTTTTCCCCATGTCGACTTTGCGCAGGTTGTTCGGGACCACCTGCCCGGGCGTGAGCCGGATATTTTGCAGGTTAAGCGCGGTCCCGTCGTGGGTGAAGATCGGCTTATTGAGAAACGTCATCGAGTCCGCCTTCTCGTTCCAGAGTCGGTTCAGGTAGGACTCGTGCGCGGCGATCCGCTCCATAATTCCCCGCGGCGCATGGTAGCCCTTGTCTTTGATTTCCATCTTGAAATGGAAAAACGGCAGGCGGTCGTAAGGCAGAGCCAGGTCGAAGGGCTTGCGCACCGGCACCTCGGGATTGCACGGGGCGAACGTGTATACCCTGATCCCCGTCTTCGACCGTTCGAACACTTCCCAAAGGACGATTTGATCGTCGCTGTCTCCGAACGTCATGCCCTCGCGGTTGTACTTTTCGTCCGTTTTGCCGGCGCTGTCGTTCTCCGCGACGCCCTTGCCTTTGATCCGGCGGATCGTCTCCTCCTCCTGGTCGTAGCGGTCATCGAGTTTGTACTCCTCGACGGACATCTGCATGACGTGGGTCGCGCGTGTCGCGTTCTCCAGATCCTTCGTGCCTTTCGGGACGACGAAAAAGATTGGGTCAATCGCGTCGAATTCGAGGCGACCCTTGGCGGCGTTCCACCAGACTTTCACCGGCGCTCCGCCCGACATTCCCATGTTGTCGATATTGGAGAGGATCTCCTCAAAAAAGTTGGTCTCTTCTTTGACGTGGAAGTCGAACGCGTTGGCGGCTCCGCGGGTGAGTTCGGCGTCCTGCTTACTTTCGGAGATGAAGGTCGCGATTGTCTCGTTGCCGAACACCTGCGCCCAGAAAAACGGCTTCAGTTTGTCGATCATGCCGTCGCCAAGGGGGTAATGCAGATCGGCCGCCCCGGCGAAGGGCTTGGACTTCCGGCGGATTCCCTCGTGGCGCATCTCGTACCAGACGCGTTGCTTGTCCTCCCACCCGGCTTTGCGGGCGGCGAGGTCTGCTGTGACCTTTTTGGCGATTTCGCGGCTCATCGGGTTGGGATCAGGTCGACGAAGACGGCGCTGCCGGCTTGGTACTTATCGAAGATCTCTTTGCGAACGTCGTTCAGGCTGATCGTACCGAGGGGCGTCGTGGGCCATACCTCGTCATTCTCGCAGCGCTCGCGGCGGCGCTCGCCGGTTGACGCCGTGAAATATTTGTTTTCGGCGGGAATGAGTTCGAGGGTGTAAATCAAGCGGCCGCCTTCGTGCTTGGTTTCCGAACGCCTGAGCACGTGGAATTTTGCACGGGTGAATGGCAGCGTAACCTCGATCGGGGTGCCGAAGGGTTCATGGTCGTCGGTTGAGAATCCGATAAACTTTGATTCGGTAACGCTCATAGGTTCAGCCACCGGCATTAAAGCCGGCGTGGATTGATTCCTCGCGCATCTCTTCGAGCTGCTCGAACAGAGCGAACGGGTTTTGTTTTGTGTAGTCCTGTGGCATAAACGACGCAGGCGACGACATGCAGCCGAGGACCGAGTCGGCGCGGTCCGGCGACCGCAGTCCGCGGCTCTTCATATCGGCTTTCGATTCGAGCTTGAGGCGACCGTCGGAGTATTTCTCCCACTGGCGGCCGGTGAGCTGCTCGACGAGGACCGAGTCCACGGGTAAAATGATGTCCTTGCGCTCGATCTTTTGGGCGCCCTCGTACCAGATTTCCGCCGAGCGGTTGAAATACGCGCGGGCCTCGGCCGCCTTTTCGTTCGCGTTCGCTCGGTTCACGTTCCAGCCGAGTTCGGCCAAACGGTCGAGGATCACTTTGCCAAGTCCGCCTTCGTCACCGGTGATCTCGTGCGCCTTCAACCCCAGCCGGCGAAACTCGATGATGAACTCGCCGCAAGCGCGCATCGTGTCTGGCTCGCGCCAGCACTTTTCGAGGGTGATCTTATTTCCGCGGCGAAGGGCGATCACGTTTTCGTCGCCGCCGGCGGCGAAGTCGAGCCACGCGTGGTTTTCCCCGGTCTTCTGCGCGGGTGGGTTGCGCAGACATCCGTTGACTTTCGAGAGTGAACAGACGGTGCCGTCGCCGTCTTCTCCGGAGAATTCCGCGTAGATCGAGGAGCGGACGAACGGGTGGTCGTTGCCGTACCGGACAATGATTTCCGCGATGACGCTTTTTAGGATATGCGGGCAATCGTCGACCGTGATCGAGCGGGTGCGGTACAGTGACTTCTGCTCGGTCTGCGACTTGTAGAACGTTCCCAGCGCTTTGCCGGGGGAACTCATCAGCCAAAGCCACGTCGGGCGGCAGCGGTCGATCGCTTCAAAAATAACTTCGGGAATCGATTTCGCCTCGTCGCAAATGATCAGGAGCGGCGTTTCGGCGTGGCCGCCCGGGCCGACGTGGAAACCCTCGAACAAGCCGGGATCGTCGGTCGAGAACCCGACACAACGGGAACCGTTCGGGGAAGTGATCGATGTGTCGTTAAACACCCAGCCTTTAAAAATGTGACTGAACCGTTTCAGGTTCGGGAAGAGCTGCTCCTTCACTTGGCGCCAGGATCCCGAGGTCACGACGACTTGCGCCCCGGGGAAGACCGTCATCACCCAGAGGATCGCGGGGGCCGCGAGGTAGGACGTCTTGCCCGCTTCGTTGCAGCACACCGTCGAGAGCTTGATTCCCTGCGTCTCGAGGGCGTTTAACTCCTCGATTTGCCATGGGTACAGCTTCAGCCCGAGGATCCCTTGGGCGAAGCCGGCCGGCGTGGCCAGAATGTTTGCCTCGGTGATGTCAGTTCGCATGCGCGAGGCGATTCTCCAAGGGCTTCACGATCGTGCGGCGCTGGGCCACCAGATCGCTTTGGAGCTTCGGGGTGATCAGGACGTGGTTCACGTCGACCGATCCGGACATTTCCACTTTCAGGCTGAGTTTTCCGTGGATCGAGGCGAGGAGGGTCGAGGTCTTCGCCCACTCGGCAAAGGCCGCTTCGCGACGCTCGGGGCTGTCGCCTTGCTGCCAGTCGTTGAAGGCGCGGGCTTGGATCTGGACTGCTTGGTGGATCGTTCCGTCGATTGACGCACCGGACTTTGCCCAGGCTTGGTTCATCAAGGCCTGAACGTTACCCTTCCGCACCAGTTTCGAGGCGGCTTTGCGGATGTATTCTTCGGAGCCGGTTACACCGGCGGCGGTTGCGGCGGCCTTTTGACTGCAGCCTTCGAAAAGCGCTTGCACGAACTTGCGTTCCTTGGCCGGCAATAGGGCATACCCTTGCACGTGCTCGATGGAAAAGAGCTCGGGCTGCGCTGGCTGCGGTTGGGTCGCTGGCTGCGGTTGCACGTGACCATAACGTGAGGCGCGGGTGCTGTCGCCAATCCCTTTTCGGTACTTAGTTCCGGAACTTAGAGGAACTTAGAGGAACCATAGCCTCTTTTTCTTAGTCCGCTTTGTCCGCTTGCTCCGCTTGCCAAACCATCTTGGCATTGCGACGCAAGGTGCATGCCTCGGTGTTAGCTGGGGAGTCAATCCATCGCTTCAGTGAATCGATGCCAGCCGCCTTTAGCATCTCCTCCCAGCCTCGCTCGATTCTCTCCTTGTCACCCCGAGACCATCCAAGCACCGCGTGCGGTCTAAGATCCATCCACGTTTGCCGCGGGCCAAGATCAAACTCAGTGCCGCGCGCATGCATCCAAATCATTTCTTTGATCGTGAGGCTACATAGGCGCGCGGTTAGCAGGTCGATCCGAATGTCCATGGCGCGCGCCGGTTCCTCCACCCAACGGCCTCCACGGCGAACGGATTCTTCGGTTGTTGGGCTCATAGTATGAGAGCTTCGATTGCCTTACTTGTCTTTCACCGCCTCGCGCAACCGAGCGACTTCAGCTTTAAGCGCAGTGATTTCGGCTTTAGCTTCGGCTTCCATCATGTCCCAGATTCGCTCAATTTCAGCCGCCCACTGCTGCACCTGGCGGCCGTGGCGGCCCAGCGTATCGGGCGGAAGGTACGTGATAAGCGAGGAACAACGATTCATCCATTTGTTGGATTCCTTCCGCTCTTCTGCGAGGGCCTCCGCCGCTTTGTTTGTGCTTGGTGTGATCATTTCTGTGTCGGTTTCCGAAAAAGCACGTCGCGTAGTGCGGCGGCAATGATCCATCCCGCCATCTCCGAGACATTATCGATGTCGGGGTGCTCACTCACGAGCGCCAGGAGCAGTTCTCGCTGCGCTGCCGTGAAAGTATCATCGGTCCACGCAAGTGCCGCGTGAATTTCCGTTTCCGTTGGTGTGCTCATTTCTGTGTCATTTTTCCGATTGCTCGTTCGCTTTTTTTCATCGCCTGGGCGATCCGGCGGACAACCCATCCGCCTTCTTGCCGCAGGGCTTTCACGATCTCGCGGCGGGCCGCGACGGTGGCCTGGTCGCGGCCTTGGCCTTGAACGGCGCGGAGCCCGATTTTGAGCTGACCGCAGAGGTCGGCGAGGATCTGGTCGTCGGTCATGGTTCGAACTTTATAACCTCGCATAGCTCCATTAATCGCCGAACGAGCGGCTCTCCTCGGATTTCATCCGCCCTTCCCGATCCCGCGAGTTGGTTGGCGGTCAGGTTCGTCGTCACGAGCATCGGCAAACCTGCACCCAGTCGCTGGTCCAGAAGGGCGAAAAAGTGCGAGCGCGCCCAATCCTGCCGACTGGTCATGACCGCCTCCTGCCCCAGGTCGTCGATGACGAGGATCGGCCGGACTGCGCAGGCTCGCACAAACCCCTGCGCATCGTCCCTCCCGTAGCTCACGTAACTTTGCAACACCGCAAACCAATCCGCCGCAGTCCATACGCCGACGTCGCGGGCTTCTTCGCACATCAAGCGTTTCAGGAGCGCCCACAGGCTACGCGATTTTCCCCTGCCGGTCCTCCCTGCGAGCAGTAGCCCGCGTTGACCCACCTCCCACGTTCGCACGCGGTCGATTTGCTTTCGATACGCAATCAGGTCCGGATGCGACCAGTTGGTTTCCTGCAAACCACTGGGACAACTTCGTCTCCACAGCTCCGTCCGGGCTTTTTTTAGTCGCTCGGCCGTGTCGGCTTCGGGGTCGATCATGCTTCGTTCGGGCACCACTGTCGCGTCGCCTTGCAGCCACGCTACGCAGAGGTTTGCCATCGGTTTTGTGGTTTCCATCGTGGTCAGAACGCGTTGGCGAAACGTCCGGCATTGCCGCCGCGGCCTTCGGTTGGTTTGTCGCAGCGGTTCAGCCAGTTAACGAACCGGCGCCGCGTGGGTTGCTTGTTCGTTTCACGGCACCATGCCGCCATTTTTGCGTGCTCGCGTCGCACATCGAGGCAGGTGAACGCGGGATCTGTCGTGAGGCCATTGAGCCAGTCCTCGTCAGACGTTGGCGCGGCCACCGCCGCGCTTGGACTGACAAGCGCGAGCAGAAGCCCGTCGTCTGACGGGCGTTTGTCCGACTTGGTCCCACCCGCCTCCGTCTCCGAATACGTCTCCGAATCCGAATCCGCCTCCGCCTCCGCCTCCGTGCGCGGATGTCCGTCATGTGTCTGACGTATGACCGCGGGATGCGGGCAAGTGATCACAGGTTGCGGGAACCTGCTGACCATTGCCCGTGTACGCTGCCGAAAGTTGAGAATCTCAAGGTATCGCCCTCCGTTTGCCTCAAAACAGCGAACCAAGCCGGCATTCTCGCACGCAGCGAGGCAACGGGACATGTCGGTGCTTCGAGTGTCTTCCCGGAGAGGGAATAGATTCGACTTTAGCAACTGTGGATGGGCGTGGTAGCGCCCAAAGTCATCCGCTCTCAGTAACAAGCGCAGGTAGAACACCTCGGACTTGGGATCGAGTTTATCGATCCGTTCCGATTCTAACCAACCTTCGCGTATGATCCGATTTGGCATCTGGTTTTTTATCTCTCTTTTGCTTCAAAGCGTTTTTGAGGCGCCAAAGTTGGGGTGGAGGCGCGCGCGATCAGCCGCTAGGCGTTCGCCCGCTCCTCTTCTTCCGCCACGGGGACCGGGTTGGCCCGGTCCACCTTGGCAAATTCAATTGCGGTCACCCGGAGGTACCGCGTGAAACCCGTTATGATGTCGTGTTTCTTGTACGGTCGGCCGCACATCCGGGCGGACACGATCACCGAGCGTCCGGGTGTGAGGAGCGGTTCGGCGTGCGCGATCAGGTCGCGGTCCTCGATCTCGCAGTGCCAGGGCGTGGGTGGGTCGCCGGCTTCGTCTGCGGGCATCATCAGGTCGAAGGCCAGCTTAGGGCGGCCGGTGCGGGTGTAGGCCATGCAGCCGGCTTTCTGGAGCCAGCCTGTCGCGAAGGTCGTGTTCATGAGGTCGGTGTTACGCTGCGAGCCGGGCGGCTTTCACGAGCCAATTGGCCATCTCTGCCGGTGTGTGCTCCCGCTCCGCTTTGCTCACTTCCGGGCGCGCGCGCGCTTTTTGCAGTTGCCGGGACTGCGCAATGACATGCGAAGCCTCGCCGATTTTCATCGGGACCGGCGGCAGGTCGGCCGGCGATACTCCACAAAAGTAAAACGTCGTCAGCTTCTCGGCTCTGTGACCGAACCACCATTGCGGGACCGTGTAAATGAAGCCGCCAAAACGGTCGCGTTCGCCGGGAGCTGGCATCCTGCCCCCTGGGATCGCTGGTGAGCTCCACAAGCGAGAGCCTGCTGGGTGCTCCAATACACCCCCCCAGCGCCGCACCTCTGTAACGGACCACAAAGCCAGGTCGCGCTCTTCCGCCGGCGCTGTTGAGAATTTCCGCAGGCTGCTCCAAAGCCGGCACGGTGGATGCGCGATGCACGGCGTCCCGCCTGGCCACGCGAGCGCGTTGCGCTCGGCGTCCCACGCGTCGACGCCTGGCATCGTCTTGTAAATGGAGTCTGCGCGCACGAAAAGAGCGGCGATTTGCTTCATTTTTGATCGCGCTTGGCGCTCGCCTCGACCGCTGCAACGAGCCGCTTTCTGTCGCGGTCCTCGGCTTCGATGCTTTTCGCGTCGAGCCAGAAAAAGAACACCGCCACCCCGGCCACTCCGGCAATGACCCCACCGAAAAAGATGAAAAAGTTTGCGATCATGAGTGCGCGCGCGCGGCCGCTCAGCGGCGCCAACCGTCCATTGAAAAAATTTCAGATTGATGGGCATGCACGGCGCGGGTTGGCGCCGGCTCCTCGGGTGTGCTTCGGGGTGGCGCTTGTACTGCAGCCACGGGCTTCGGTGCGGGTACGGCCGGGGTGGATTCCGCCGGGCCGTACTGCTCCCACGCTTCTTGCGCCTGGCGGATGGGATTGGCGTGCCACGATTGGCCGGATCCGCGAACGAACCGGTGCGTTTGTAACCAAATTAGAACGGCCTCGAGCGTCTCTACGCGGCGCGGGGCCGGGAGCTGGCTGAGTGTCCACGGGGAGATTTCGCCGTGTAGGAGGAGATCGTCATACACGGCGAGCTTTAGACCGGTGAGGCCACCGAGGACACTTTGCCAGGGAACAGTCACGGGGCTTAGCCTCCGACTCTGGAGAGGTCGACCGATCCCTGCAGGACAGGGAGCCCGGTGCCTGCTTCGATCTTTGCGCGGAGACCGGCGAACGCGAGTTCGACCACCTTGTGCGTGCGCTCGAGCTCGTAGCGCAGGCCAAGCCTGCCGGCCGGGCTGATTCGGTACTTCAACCGGGCGCGCACTTCGTAGCGGTCGGATCCACGGAAGGGGGACAAGCCGAGAGCGAACCGCTCTGGGATCGCCATTTTTCCGTCGGCTCCGGTCGTCGCGTCGATCTTCTCGACGTACGTCAGTTGTGTCTGGCCGTTTTGCAGTCGGATCCCGGACGAGAAACTCACCTGGCTTTTCGCCTCGAGGTAAAGCGATACCTGAATCATCTGCTCAGCGTTGGGGTAGCCGGCGCCGGCTGTCGAAGGAACGATGATGTCGGCGCTATTGTCTTCGAGGAATTCCGCGAATTCTTTCTGGGGCACGTCGCTCGCGTTCCACGCGAGCCATCGCTTCCACTCTGGCGAATTCACGAGCTCGTAGACGGCGTTGTGTTCGCCCCACCCTGCGTCATTGAGGCAACCGGTGTCACCGGAGGATTGCGCGGCGGCCTTCTCGGCGTCTTCGTACTGCGTTTCCGGGCGGTGGTAGTCGAAGATCGCGCGGAAGCTGCCGCCGATTTCGGTGGCGATTCCCAAGATGATCGTGCGAACGGTCGCGTGAGCTTTCACGTAAGCGCAAAAACTCTCGGGGTCCGTGAGGCACACGACCGCCCGCTTGCGCCGGGGGAATGCGTCGAAGCGCTCGAGCGATTCAATCCTCTGGTTTTTAGGCCAGATGAGGAGCGTCGTGTTTTCGTGATCCCGGGTGATCGGGGCCTCGTTGGAGCTGCGTTGCACGATGTCGGCAACGGCGGCGGCTTCGGTGGTGGCGGGGGATGTGGTGGGGGATGTGGTGGGCATGAGTGTTTGGTTGCGGGTGTAGTGGATGTAGCCGGTACGATCGGCTTCGCGGGCTAAATGCCGGAGGACTCGCTCGGTCTCGGCGTCTGTGGGGTGTTCGTTATCGGGCATGGCTTATGCGGAAACGGAGATCGGTTTAGTGAGCGGTTCGTCGGGCACTGCCACGAGCCCCGGGAGGTCCGGGCCGTCGGGGTTATTGCGCAGCAGGGCGCCGTGCTCGTTTGTGTAGAAGAAGCTCTCGCCAATGTCTTCTTGGGGAATCTTCGTTTTCACGTCGTCGACGATGCGCATGCCGCGCTTGGCGTTGCGTTTGATCTTGAGGGTGTAGGTGAGGGTGCCGGGTTTGCCGGTCGCGCGGACGGCTTTAACGACTTCGGCGAGCTCGCGGTCGAGCTCGTGCAGTGAGACGCCGCCGGTTTTACCCTGCAGCATCGCGATGAAATTGCCCGCGGGGGAAACGGCGGGCGCGTCTTTAAGGAGTGGAATGGGCATGTTCTGAGAATGGAACGTTGAGGGAAAGGCCGGACGTGGATCCGAGCACCTGGAGCGCTGCGGCCTCGGCGCGTGTGCGAATGGGTTTTGGCTTCCGCTCTTCGCGGGCGATCGCTTGCTCCGGGGTCGCCCAACGGCCGCACCATTCGCCACAGCCGACACGCGGCCACCGGTAATTGATGATAGGCGGCTCGGCGCGGCATTCGCCGGTCAGTGCGGCGACCGAGTTCGGGCCTGCGCCTGGAGCTGCTGCGAGGTAGTAGGCGCACGAGGCGCAGGTCTTGGCGGTGAAAGTGGAAAGGGCCATAAAGTGAAGAGCGCCGGCCGATCAGGCGGGCCGGTCCCGGGCGAGGCGCTGCAGTAGGGCGTCGGTGAATTGGAGCGCGGTTTCGGCCATCAACTCGATTGCGAGCGCGTACACGTCGTCACCCAAAGGCGGCGGACCGGCTTGGTTCTTTGCCATGATCCGGTTGTGCGCGGAGTGCATGTGCGAGTGGTACACGGACGGATTGGAGATGAGTGCGCAAAGTTGCTGAGCGGCGACCGCGTCGCGCTTGGTCATCTGCGTGGCGAGGCCGCCGGTGCGCACGGTCTCCGTCACTTCGCGGCCTCCTCGTCGATCAGGGCGCGGAGTTCGGAGTGGAGGTTGACGAGGTCGATGGCGGCGGAGGGCTCGTCCAGGTACACGTACACTGTCTGGTCTATCCCTAGCGGGCCATTTGGCCGCCGCCCCTTGAAGTGCACGGCGAGCGAGCATGCCAGCGTCTCGAGCACTGGGTGTGCGAAAAGATGAACGTTGATCGCAGGTCCAGGGCCATGAGGCATACTGTGCTTGAGTGCCGTGTTCATGATCGCGAGGACCAGCTCTCGAACTGTGATGCTCACGTGTGCGCCTCCTCGAATGGCAGTACCGCCCGGCGCCGGGCGTGTGCGTCGATCAGGGTGCGCAGGTGGTGGTGCAGGTTGACGAGCTCGGCAACGGCGTCGGGTTCGTCGAGAAAAACAGGCATGAAGCGCACGACCCGGTCGGCTTTGTACCGCCCGGTTGGGTGCGCGCGGAGATCCAACCGGGAAACCAAGCCGTTGTACTCGCAGACGATTGCGGGGCCGGGCGACCCTATGCAGTTATGCGCCAGCGCTGTGTTCATGATCGCTGCGGTGAGGGACCGCGCAGCCGGAGTCATGACGCACCGCCTTCGAAATTCTTGGCCGTGGCCCCGGCGATAAATTGCAGGGCCTCGCACATGCCGGCGGGGCCGCGGGTGCAGGTGTTGATGACGACACCCATATCCAATTCAAGGATACGGGTGGTTTTCGTGTTACCGGCGTTATCTTTGATCGTTTGGAGCGATTTCCAAAGATCCTTGCGGCCGATGATCACGGCGGGGGCGGGAGCTGCGGGAGCGGGTTTCGCGAGCACCGGATTTACGGGCTCTTCGAGTTTCCGGTAGGACGAGCGCCGGAATGCGCTTTGATTTTTGTAGGCCATGGGAAAAGTGGGAAAAGTGAGGCGCGGGCTGCGGGGTCAGAGTTCGCCGCGGAGTGACATGCCGGCGACGCCGCGGAGCCCGTAGAGCCGGATCAGCCGGCAGATCCGGTTCGGGATGAACAGCGAGTGCGCTCCGTGGTCGACGGCCGGGAGCCGGTACTTGATCACGGCCCGGCGAAGCGTCTTGGGGTGCATTCCGATTTCATGAGCAAAGGCATGCGTCGAGGTCATGTTGCGCTGCATGTCCTGGGCGGACGGTGCGGGCGGCTCGTAGGCCGCACAGGCGGCGGTGGCGTCGGCGGTGGAGTCGAAGTGACGGACGGTAAGGCCGCCGTCGTCGCCGCGGACAAGGGCGGCGTGGGCGGGGGCGGTGGTTTCCCGGAGGCTGGCCGTGGGCTGGGGCTCCGTGCTTCCTTTGGAGAGTTCCCCCATAGAGGGGGGCAAAATCTTGGCCATGTGTTTGGGCGTTAAAGTTTATGAGAGACCGCTCAGCCTACGGCTTGCGGTCGGGGGCGGGCTGGGTCGCGAAGTTCACGACGCGCGGGGCTTCCGCTGCCTGCGCATCCTGCATCACCTTCCTGAGAATTCGGGCGGCGACGTAGCTAACGGAACGGTCCTCTTCTGCCGCGCGTTTGGTTAGCGCCGCGCGAACTTCGTTGGGGACGTACACCCCAAGGGTTCCTTTTTCAGATGTTGACGAATTCATAGACAAAACAAGGTCTTAAGACTTTTAAAAGTCTACGATGCTTTCGTCTTGTCAACAGGATTTCTCTTAGATTTCTTATACTTCTATGGGAAAGTCCAAGAGCTCCTCCACATTGGGGGTTCACCTCGAGAACGACGTCGTCGCCGAAATCATTCGGCGGGCGGCGTTGCTGAATTGGAGTAAAAGCCAGTACGCAGCGGAGGTGCTCGTGCGTTGGTACTATGCCGGGGCTCAGCCCGTTAATAGTCTCGAGACGGCTTTGCTGCTTCCCGTTGCTCGCGACAAAAGTCTCGGAGGCCTCAGTCCACTTACTTACGTAGGATCAATGCCTCGACCGCCCGGGGCCACACCCGGTGAGCAGATTAAATTCCCGCCGCTACATCAGCGGGCAGGCTCGGCGAAAGCGTCACGCGCCGGCAAAAGTACCGGTGGCGACGCCAAAAAAACGGCGTTATAAAGTTGTTTCCGCCTAGGGCGGATTTCTGGGTGTGAGGGGCCACTCGGGCGGGTGGTTCGTAAGACGTTGAAAGTTTCAACGCAAACTCTCGACAATGCGCACTTTTGCTTACAAGTAGCATCAGTATGAAACCCATCCTTCTCGCTGTTCATCCCGAACCGGATCTGCCGGCTACCTTGGCTTTAGTGATAATCGAATGTGAATCGGCAAATCGGCCTTTTTGTCAAACTGACCTGAAATGCTTGACTCATCCGTGTCCGGGGACGGGGGATCGAAGGAAACGGTCAAGGGTGTGGACCTCTGGACCCACGGTACGCCTCCCCGGACGGGGTCCGGGTTCACTTCGCGCGGTACAATGTATACGACGTCAAGTCCTATGATGGCATACGATGTTTCCGACCAAGTTACGACGGTGGCTGTGATAAAATACCTCGAAGAATAACGCCCGAGGGCTACCGCCCAAACGTGTCCACTTTTGTTCCACTGTTTCGGGCTTTACCCCTCAAAATCAGAGGCCTCCGAAGCCGCTGATTCGGGTTCGACTCCCGACGCTCGCACCAGATCGAAACCCCTAAAGCCCCACGTTTTAAGAAGGTTACGAAGTTTTCAGACAAAACCCGAATTAATTAGAATTGCGGACAAAACGGACAAAAGGGAGGGTCCCGAGTGTCCACTTTGTTCCACTATGCTCCCCAAACTTTACCGGACAAACCACGCCTCTGCCCCTTGGATGGTCGTTTACAGTGACCCGACAGCCCTTAATCGGCACGGGAAGCCCAAGCGGACGCGGTTTCAATTCGCCCGCCAGGCCGATGCCACGGCGAAACACAAGGAGCTCCTCGAGGCGACCCACCTGGGGGGCGTGATCGGCCTGTCCTTTGACGCCAGGGCGCGTTCGGAGTGGCAGGCTTCCCGGATGGCCTTGGACGTCGCCGGGCATGTTCACGTGTCTTTAATCGAGGTTGCCCGGGACTGGCTGCGGAACCACGTCGGTGCCGCCAATGCCGGCATGCCCCTCGATCGACTGCTCGCCGATTTCCTCCAGGCTAAAGAGCGGGAGAACACGGAGGCGCGGACTCGCCTCAATTTGAAACAAAGGATCGAGCGTTGGCTGATCGACGAAAAGCTCCTGTACCTCTCGGACATTCATGACCGGTCCGTCCTGGCACTGAAACAACGGCCGGGTGTGGGGCCTCAGACCCGGGTCAACGACATGGCGGCCGTCTCGAGCTTCTGCACGTACCTGGTCGACGATCGCAAGCTGCTCCCAACGCATCCCTTGAAGGGCATTTCGCGGCCGGTGATCGATCCCCGCACTCCGCGCACCCTTACGCCCGACCAGGCGAGGGCATTCCTCGAGGCTGCGCGTGAGCTCGGCGAGGGTCGTATGCTCCGGTACGTGATTTTGTGTTTATTCGCCGGGCTCCGTCCAAGTGAAGGCGCCGCTGTGCTTCCGGAAAACGTTGTCATTGAACGCGGCGGCGGGTTTGTCCGGGTCATGCGTGGCAAGCGCCGGGGCCACCGCCGCCAGGTGCCGCTCTCGGTCGGGTTTCGTGCCTGGTGGAAAGTGGCGCCACAATCCCCCGCCCCGCTTCAGGACGCGAACCGCGACCGCAATTTATTCGACCGGATCCGGGAGCAAGCCGGGCTGATCCCGCTGCGCTACTCGAAGGAACGCGGGCGGCTATGGCAGCAGGACATTTGCCGGCACACGTGGATTTCGATGAGGCTGGCGGAAACCCAGGATGAGGCGGCCGTCGCCCTCGAGGCGGGCACCTCGAAGGAAATGATTCACAAGCATTACCTCCAGTGGCTCACGCCCAAGCAGGCGCAGACCATTGGAGCCCTGCGGCCGCGGGTCATCGCTTCAGGCTCCTCGCCAGATCCCGTTTGATTTGCAGGTCAATCGATTCGTCGGTCCGGCCTGATTGGCGCTCGATCACTCCCTGCAGGCGGTCAAGGCGCGGATTCTGGCGGAAGAGCTCGATCCCCCGCGGCCCCCCTTTGTCGGACGGAAACAGGAGTTTCTCGGAGCCTCGAGCTCCGGACATTTTTCCGTAGTACGTGTACGCGCGCTCGAGCTGCACCCGGTCCGGGCCGTCCAGGCTGTCGACGAAGGCCTGCCGCATGCCGTTCTTTTTACTGAGGCTCGAAAGCGGGTCCTGACTGCGGAGCGATGCGGCGAATTTCTCGGCCGTGTATCCGTAATCCAATAGCCGGAGGTAAAAGCGTGAGGCCTCCCCGACGTCGCCTGTGAAGATCGCCGCGCGGAAATTGCGTAGCACCTGGAGGTGCTTGGCGTTTGAGCTGTTCTCGCCGGCCGGTTCTCCGGTCCATTTTTCCTTAAACTCGTCGGCCTTTTCCTTGATCCCGTAGAAAGCCCACTGCTCGGGATCGCGCTGCCGGATCTGGAGGACAAGCTGCTTCGCCCACGTCCCGAGGTCCTTTTGCGCGGCGTAGTCCTTGTTGACGATCCGCTCGATCATGTCGGCCGTGAAATCGTCCAAGGCCTGGCCGAGGATATTTCGCCGCAGATCGTAGGTCGGGATCGTGCGAGCGTTAAGCACGTCCGGGAACGTCGCTTTCTTGAATGCGGCCGCGACCCCGATTTTTGCGATCGGTCCGGCGCTCCCGAGCGTGTTGTTTGCGAGATCCGGAAGAAGCTGGGTCCGCCAGCCGTCGAACGCGGTGAGAAAGTCCGTGCGTCCGCTCATCCATGCCAGGGCGTGCTGCATCAACGCGGGACCGGAGAACCACTTCATGACATCGGCCAGGGCGGTGTTGCCGTAAATAACGTTTACTTTGCCGTTCTCGTCCTCGCCTAGAATAAGATGAGCGCGGCGCCGGTCCTCCGCCGACAGCTTGTCCTCGAGCTCCTCGCGCCCACCGGTGTTGTTCCAAATCGTCATCGCGGCGTAGGGCAACGCGAGACGGAGCACCATACCGCCGGCCGCCCGGGCCCCCACTCCAACGGCCAGACTTGCGACCGCTCGTGCGCCTTTACCCACGGCGGCCCCGCGGGTCATTTCCCCATCGGTGACCATGTCGCGCAGGTTCCGAAAAAGGTTCGCGTGATATTTGAAGTTTACCTCCATCCAGGAGTAAAACGGGATCAGTTTGTCACGGAGGTATTCCCCGGTGACGGACAAATCTCCATAGTCGCCGAACGTGGCTTTCGAGATCTGGGCTGCCTGCCGTTGGGCCCGGTCGTTGGCACCTGGCGCACTGTCGCCGATGGCCTCTATGTCCCTCCAGTAAGCTCCAGCATAGTCCGGACGCGCGTTGTTCCGGATGGCATCGAGGTTCGCCAGATAGTTTGCATACCGGGTGATGCCCTCGCGCAAAGCGGAGAGTTCCACGCTCGAGAGGTCTCCGATCCCGAGGAGGTTGGTAAAGGGCTGATACCCGAGCGAGCTCGCGCGTTTGCGCACATTGCGCGCCACCTTTTCGCCGAACGTCTCGAATTTCTCAAACGAGCGGAGGCGCTGCAGTTGGTTCATTTCCTGCGCGGTGATCGCATTGATCACTCCGTCCTTAAGTGCCGACCGCAGATCGTCGTTCGGCGCTTCGCCCTGGAAAAAGGCGCGCATTTCCTTCGCCGATTGCCCGAGGTATTTGAACGTGCGCGGGCTGGCGCTGAAGATTTTCTCCAGATCCGCGACGACGTTGCCATATTCGTACCGGATATGATTTTGTGGCATGAACAGTTTCCACCGTTTCCACATGCTATTGACGCCCTTAAGCGCGGCCTCGATCGGCTTGTCCTCTTGGTGCTGCCGGTCGGCAATCCCTCGGAGCGCTTCCGCTACTCGAGCCGGTACGACCCACGTTTCCCGCTGCCCCTGAATCAACGTCTCTTTTAAATCGTCGGGCTGCAGGGTGATCCCACGCAAGCCGAGTTCCTTTAGCTGCGCGTGGAGGTCTGCACTCGTGAGGATAACACCCAATCGGCGCGCAAGTTTGTCGCGGTCAACCATCACGGTGGGGAACGCGTCGCGCGAGTCGGTGCCGTAGAGAACATACCCCTGCGGCTCGTAAACCTCATGAAAGGCCTGCTCCCACGATACCGCGGACCCGCGCTCTTTCGCCATTTTCTTGGCCGTGGCGTCGACCTCGGAGCGGATGTCGTACGGTCGCACGTGATCGCGCACCGCATCGGCCTTTAGGTTGTGCGCCCCCAGCTGTACCAGGTGATAGTAAAGCGCGCGGACGTAGTCGGTCTCGATCGGTTTACTCGATCCCACCGGGTCGACCAAGTAG
>Ga0163154_10001374_pt1 | contig 37751 bp, 38 predicted proteins | sample OliLakLV19MP9P1_FD_148649 | JGI IMG/M metagenome (GOLD analysis project Ga0163154, IMG submission 148649) | Freshwater microbial mat bacterial communities from Lake Vanda, McMurdo Dry Valleys, Antarctica - Oligotrophic Lake LV.19.MP9.P1 | ecosystem: Environmental > Aquatic > Freshwater > Lake >... | reverse complement strand
TAAAATAATTTTTGCCATTCTTCTTTATCAAAGCTTTTTTCACGTAGTTGCTCTAACCTATTCATAAATATCCCCATTTTTTAGATCTAATTATATGCTGGGAAGGGAGTAGCCTAAATTTTCTAGAATTGATTATCGGGTCGCTTGAACCTTCTTTGTCGGCGTTCTCGGACATTACTGTTAGCATCTTTTGCTACTTTAGATAATTCCGATCGCTGTTGTGGAGTTAATATTTCTCGCATAGAGAGCATTTGAGCGAATCGCCTTTGTTCGTTTTGTCTTCTCAGACTTTGAACTTGACTAAATTTTTGGGTTAAAGCTTCTCTAGTTGCATTCCCATCTATCATGGCTCGGAGTTCTTGCTCTTTTGCTCTTAATTCTTGGACAGCAGCCCGTCGGGTTTCGCGATCTCTTCCTAAAATAGCCTGAATTTGCTGCTTTTGAGTATCGGAGAGATTGAGAGCTTTCAAAATATTAGCGGGTGGAGTCTCTGGGACATCTATCGGTTGAGAAGATAGAGGCTGAAAGGAGATTAAGCCGATCGCGATCGCGCTAATAGAAATACAAATAGATGATAAAAAACGAGATTTCATAGTTTTAGCTGTCTTGCATATTTCTAAATTTAATAATCAAATTAAAAGTCAAAAGGTAATAGGGAAGATTAATAGTTAAGTATTTCATTCGTAATTAGAATTGCTAAATACAGAATAACTAGAAGTAAATTCTTCATCGGAAAGATGCCAATTACTGATTAAAGATTTTTCCAGCTTTATAGTTTCAGCATCATTAACAGCAGTTTGGATTGGGCGATGATTGAAAAGCTGATTAAAAGTAAGTAGGCTTAAAGTTGTCACGATCGCGGCACCGATCGAACCAATTTTTTTGGGAATTTTTTTGACCTCTAATCTCTTAATATTTAATGGACGAGCGATCGCCGTACTAGCCAGTTCTGCCATAACTTTTGCTTGTAAATTAGTCGAGGCAGGGGGAGAAATGGGCTGATTTTGTTTGAGAAATGTCATCAGCTTGAGATCGTCAAAATCGCGATCGTTATCAAAATTTGGTTCAAAATTAGGTTTATTCATATTTCTACTCCTTGAGATTCTAAAAATTTTCTGAGCGCAGCACGGGCATGAAATAGCCGAGATTTAACAGTTCCGATCGGAATATCAATGATTTCAGCAATTTCTTTTTGGGAAAGTTCTTCTAAATCGTGCATTACCAAAACCGAACGGTGCTCTAAGCTTAGATTTAATAAACCTCTTTGCACTAAATCTCGATAGTGTATTTTACTTAGTTCGGAAGTTTTGTCCGCACCAGCCAAGTTTAAATCTGCTACCTGTGTTAGGTCTTCAACCTCAACATGGCGAGATCGATCTTTGGCATAATTACGGCGGCGATCGCAAGCTACATTCCAAGTAATCCGATAGAGCCAAGTAGAAAACTGAGCCGTTTGCCTGAATTTAGCCAGCCCTTTCCAAGCACGGATAAACACATCTTGCACCAAATCATCTAACCCATCGCCACCGCACAATTGATAAAGTGTTGACCTCACTTTTTGTTGATGACGTTCGTAGAGTTGACTAAAGATGTGGGTATGACCCTTTAAACACATCCCGACAAGATAGTTATCCGATTCGGATTGGCTCTCGCTCTCTAATTTAGATTTAGCTGAAACCACACTCACCATTCTTATCCATTTACTTAAAAACTTTAATTTAAGGATTTTAATGTATCAAACTTAATAAGTAAGACTTAAAAGTTAGCTTTACAGTTCAATTAAGTTTCCAACAAACATATTGTTAAATTTACAGTCAAATTTACAATAAAAAAGCGATCGTTCAGAATTACTATTTTATTTCTAATAGTGAAATCGACATTGTGTAATGGTGACTTGGTTTCGATCAAAGATATAAATAATGAGATGTTCTTGGTTTATAAGTCTAGACCAGTAACCTTGTAAGTCAAACTTCAAAGCCTCTGGCTTCCCTATCCCTTTTGTAGGATTCTTACAGATTTCAAGGCATAATTGAATAATTTTTTTTAACATCTTGATATCGTTCTACTGCCACCAATCCAAGTCTTCTAAAGCATTCTCAGTCCAAGTAAGCCTTAACATCTATTTCCTTTATTAGCCCTTGTTGATGCTGCATAATCCCTTGACGTAAGCGATCGCCATTGATGGAGTTACTTACTGATGTTACGCAGAAGTCAACTGTCCCTCATCCCCCTCTCCCAAGTAGAGAAAAGGGGAGTAATACAGGTTTTTCTTGTTCCCTCTCCCGTTTTGGGAGAGGGCTAGGGTGAGGGTCTTAAACTCTTCCGCCATTGATGGAGTTACTTAATAAATATAATGTCTCTACTAAGCTGCTATATCCCTTTGCATCCAATAGGACAATTCCTTGCTCAGGTTCTTTGTAAACTGAGATAATTTCGTGGTTTGTCAATATCCGCTCAAAAACTTCGGCAAATTGAGTGTTACATTCTTGAAACGTGACTTGTCGTGTTGGCATGACTTTTAATTTCAAATACAAATTTTTAAGACGTTTTAGCTTGCGATCGCCTATTAAAACTCAATTCCTAACTGTGCAGGAATTTTTTGGGAAACATGATGCTTAATCAGGGTTAATTCTGAAACCAAATCAGCCGCATCAATTAAAATCTGAGGCGCATAACGACCCGTACTGACAACATGACAATGACTGGGACGGCTTTGGATTCCTGCTAAAACTGTCTCTACTTCTAACTGCTGATATTTAAGAGCTATGTGCAACTCATCTAAAACCACTAGGGAAATTTCTGGATCGGCGATCGCAGTTAATGCAGTCTGCCATGCTGTTTCGGATACTAGGCGATCTTGGACGGGGTTTTGAGTTTCCCATGTAAATCCACCACCGAGCGTATAAATCTCTACAGGAAAGCCTAAAGTCTCTAATCTTTTGAGCATCAGGCGATCGCCATCGGGATATGCCTCAGAGTTTTTGACAAATTGGACAACTGTAACCCTTAGATCGTGTGCCAAGTGCCTATATGCCATATTCATTGCTCCACTGGTTTTGCCTTTACCTAATCCTGTAAAGACCATATATAAGCCTTTCTCATTACCTTGCCTAATTTCACTAGCTTTGGCTTTGGCTTGTTTGATTTTCTGTAGTTGCTCTGCGGCTCTATCCATTGGGGTTATTTGGTTAAAAATTAATACCCCTAACTTAGCCTAAAAATCTGGGTAATAACTCACCTTACGCGGAAGAGTTTAAGACCCTCACCCTAGCCCTCTCCCAAAACGGGAGAGGGAACAAGAAAAACCTGTATTGCTCCCCTTCTCTCTACTTGGGAGAAGGGGGTGGGGGATGAGGGACAGTTGACTTCTGCGTAACATCAGTAATAAGAGAAAGTGTCTCTATTCAGTTTATTGTCCTTAATTCCCTTCTTTTAAGTTAGCTATCTCTAATTGCATCGAGCAGGCTCATATTACTTACAAATAAGGATTAGATTCCTGATTGACTTTCCGCTTTCAGTATTTCCAATAGAGTAAAGTATAAAATAAATCTGCTATATCAGTACGATACTAAGAGGTATTCATAATGAACAGCCTAATAATCAACCTAGATGCGATCGCCGATCTCAGTGACGAAAAACTGTTTCAACTCTGCCAACAAAACCGTGATATTAGATTCGAGCGTAATGCTCAAGGAGACCTAGCAATTATGGCACCAGAAGGTAGTGATACGGGAAGGCGAAACTTGGGACTGGGGAGCTATGTCTGGAATTGGAATCAACAGAAAAAGTTGGGGGTAGCGTTTGGATCTTCCGCAGGTTTTATTTTACCTAACGGAGCCATGCGATCGCCCGATGTATCATGGATTATTAAAGAGAGATGGGATGCTCTAACCCCCGAACAACAAGCTAAATTTGCACCTATCTGTCCCGATTTTGTGATTGAACTCATGTCTCCAAGCGATTCTCTTTCAATTACCCAAGCCAAGATGCAAGAATATCAAGAAAACGGCACAAAGCTAAGTTGGCTGATTAATAGCAAAGATAAGCAAGTGGAAATCTATCGTTTTGGTAAAGACGTGGAAATCTTACAAGTTCCAATTACACTCTCAGGTGAAGATGTTTTACCCGAATTTATGGAATCAATTTGGTTTTGAGATTATATGCCTCTAATTCACAACCTAAATGAAATCGATCCGACCGTTAATGTTGCTGATACTAAAGATTTTTTTTATATTCCTCCTGTCAGTGCGATCGCCGCCAAACGCATCTTAGTCAAACCCAATCTCGGCTATCCCGTTAAGGCTCCTGTAACTGTGAGTATGAAAGTATTGGCAAAAGTCTTACAAGGATTGCGGGCGGTGAATCCCAATGCCGAAATTTTAATTGTTGAAGGTGTTTGTTCGGCTTTATCTTTGCCAGAAATTTGCGATCGCCAAGGCTTGGGTAATTTAATTGATGAGGGAATGCAGGTTTTAGATGCCGATACTCTACCCTGTAAAGAATATCCTAATTTACAAGAGCAACCAGTACGATTTAAGACGATGTTAGCACCTATTTTATTAGAAGAAGTAGATTGTCGGATCACGGTTGGAGCTTTTAAGCGCACTATTCTTAAAGATGAACCGTTGATTTCTGCTTCTTTAAAGAATTTATATGGATTATTTCCGCGATCGCACTATAAAGCTCGCAGTCCCAATTCGCGGGGGCAGTTACATCGTCCGAGCGTGCCGTTAATTTTGCAGGATGTCTATTTTTGTATCGGACATTTGTTTGATGGGGCAGTGGTCGATGCCGATCGCAAGCTGGAAAGTCCTGACTGGAAGCCCGATAAGGGTAAATCTATTGAGTTAGGTAAAGTATTTTGGGGTAACGATTCCATCAGCGTAGATCGTAAAGCCTGCGAGGTTGGCTGTGAAGAAATTCCCAGTTACTTAGAAGCGATCGCTACCATCAGAAACCTCAACAATTAAATATTAACTAAATATTAACAAACCTAGCTCCTAATAACATTTGTGATTGCACTTTAAGATTAAGATAGACAAAATCAAGATAGACTTGAACCAATTAAATAGTTACCGCGACCCGTCCTATCGGTAAGCTGAGAGTCTTCTTGCGGAGGAAAGATAAAATCTACAGAGGATTGCAAGGAATGCCAGAAAGCGTAATTTTAAGTATCAACCAGCTTCAAATAGACTTTAAAAATGATGAAGGTCTAGTTACGGCAGTTAAAGATGTGTCTTTGGAGTTGCTTCAGGGAGAGACTTTGGGCATTGTGGGTGAGTCTGGCTCTGGAAAATCGGTAACGGCTCTGGCAATTATGGGCTTACTCGCTCAAACGGGCAAGGTCACTGGTGGAGAGATCTGGCTAAATCTTGATGGAGCTCCCGTAAATCTATTGAAATGTAGTGCCGAGCAAATTAGGTTATATCGGGGCGATCGCCTAGCTATGATCTTTCAAGAACCGATGACATCTTTAAATCCTTTATTTTCCTGTGGCTATCAGTTAGTAGAAACGATTCAACTCCATCAAAAATTATCACCTGATGCGTCTAAATCTAGAGCAATTGAATTATTAGGAGAAGTATTATTACCAGATCCCGCCCAAATTTTTAATCGTTATCCCCACGAGCTTTCGGGCGGTCAGTTGCAAAGAGTGATGATCGCGATCGCCATTTCTTGTAATCCTTTAATTTTGATTGCCGATGAGCCTACTACAGCATTGGATGTAACGATTCAAGCTGAGATTTTAGATTTATTAAAGAAACTGCAAAGCCAAAGGCGGATGTCGATTTTATTTATCACCCACGATCTAGGCGTAATTGCTCAGATTGCCGATCGTGTCGCGGTCATGTATAGGGGAGAGATTGTGGAGTATGGCTCAAAATCGGATATCTTTCAACAGCCCCAACATCCTTATACCAAGGGTTTAATTGCCTGCCGCCCGCAAATGGATCGAAGATTGCGACTGTTACCGACAATTGGCGATTTTATGGAAATATCTGCAACTGGAGCGGCAACTTCAAAATCATCCGAACTAATTTCCGAAATAGTGACGGTATCTGAGATCGAGCAAAGACTGCAAACATTACACGCTAAAGAACCCATCCTCAAAGTAAAAAATCTGCGAGTTGAATTTCCGCTGCGAGGCGTATGGGGAATGACAAAACGCTATACAGTCGCAGTAAATGATATTAGCTTTGAAGTTTATGCAGGTGAAACCCTTGGTTTGGTAGGGGAATCGGGCTGCGGTAAAACCACAATGGGTAAAGCGATTTTGCAACTAATCAAGCCCACAAGTGGTGAGATCTGGTTTGAGGGTAAAAATGTTTTAAGTTTTAATCGTCGGGAAATGCAACGCTTGCGCCGTGATATGCAGATCGTGTTTCAAGATCCTTTTGGTTCGCTTAATCCGCGCATGAGTGTGGGAGATGCGATCGCCGAACCTTTAGAAATTCATAGTTTTTATAATAATCGTCGCAATTCATCTACAGAACGCCGCGAACGAGTAATGTACTTACTCAAACGGGTGGGGCTCGATAAAAGTGCTTACAGACGCTATCCCCATGAGTTTTCAGGCGGGCAACGCCAACGGATTTGTATCGCTCGTGCTTTGGCTTTGAGTCCGAGTTTGATCGTTGCCGATGAATCGGTTTCGGCTTTGGATGTATCCGTACAGGCTCAAGTGTTGAATTTATTAAAGGAACTCCAAACTGAGCTAGAACTCACCTATATTTTTATTTCCCATGATTTAAGTGTCGTCAAGTTTATGAGCGATCGCATTATGGTCATGAATAAAGGCAAAATTGAAGAAATTAATAATTCCGAAGCAATTTGTACCAATCCCCAACAAGAATATACGCGCAAATTAATTAATTCTATTCCCAAAATCTCCTCCTAAAATCTCCTAAACCCAAGTCGCTTCATAACTTCACTCTAGGAATGTTGCGGTTTTATGATTGCAGAGTGCGGTTTAGTAAAAGAATCATGCGGTTCTATGATTTTAGGGTGCGGTTCCCTGACAAAATTGTGCGGTTTAGTAAAAGAATCATGCGGTTCTATGATTTTAGGGTGCGGGTGTGTCGTTCCCGTCTGCGGGTCTGTGACAAAATTATGCGGTTTTGTCTTTGCAGAGTGGTGGTCTGTCAAGTAATGATGGTCGTCTATACTTTTTAGGCGGTGGTCTGTCACAGAATTGGCGTGGTCTGTCATTAAAGCATCACGGGTAATAATTCCCATCAGGCGATCGCAGGCATCGTACTAATATCTTTTGTATATCTTTTGTAGGTAGTGGTAATTAGTGGATTTGCGATCGCCAAGTTTTTGTCAAGTTTTTATAAATTGGCATCAGTTTCAAAAAAGTCATACTACCTTCTGACCACTGCGGAAACAATTGTGGTGATGGTTGCGGTTGCTAGTAGACCAAAGGCTAAGTTAACTACCCATTGCGAAGCTTGCTGATAGGCACTAAATCTAATTTCCAGAATTTTAGACTCATCCCGAAGCTCCTTAACCGAGTTTACAACTTTATCTAATTTTTCATCTGTCAGCTTCATCGACTCAGTATTTTCTCTGATCGACTCAGTATTTTCCCTAATTGAATCGGCTAGCTTATCGAGCATTTCGTCCGTCCATCTTGTCGCTGTCATTAGAATTTCCCCTTTTTTAATTTAGATGTAATACCTATTATCTAATACAACTAAATCATCTGATGAGCTGATGTTACATAGAAGTCAACTGTCCCTCATCCCCCAACCCCTTCTCCCAAGTGGAGGGAAGGGGAGTAATACAGGTTTTTCTTGTTCCCTCTCCCGTTTTGGGAGAGGGCTAGGGTGAGGGTCTTAAACTCTTCTGCGTAAGGTGAGTGATGAGGTTAAAAATTATCTTGGATTCCCCAATTTTTGTACAGCTTCTTTAATGAAGGATTTAATAAATTCATCCCGCTTATTAAGTTGAAATTGCCGATCTACAACTGCGCTAATCCCACCATCACCCCACGATTGATTGGCACGAAAATATTCGATAAAACTCTTCCCCGCAATCCGCGTCAGATATGCCCCCGTTACACCTTGAATAGTTGACTTGAGTAAATATCCCACCACTGTTATCGAGATTGCTGAAGTCACAATTTGGGCAATCCCTTTAACAATTCCCAAACCAGCCATCGTTTTTGCTAGAGAAGATGCCAATTCCTTTCCTCGATTTAGATCTAATTCGCATTCGTAAACTTTGGCAATTTCTACAACCATTTGAGCATTAATCGCGGCGGTTGCCAGCAAATCTACTACGGGTAAAGGCGTAGCAAAAATCACTCCCACGACCAGCCATTGAAATTTTTCGATAATTTTCTCGGCGGCTTGATGCCTTTGCTGGTTGAGTAATTCACGAGTTTGAGAGCCAAGCTTTTGGGACTGAAGCAAGATATTATCTGCAACTAGATCGTCACCTTCGGTATTGAGAACTGCAACCAATCGTTTGATTAAAGGCTTGAGAACTGGAACCGCAGTCAGAACTTCGCCTGATTCTAGGGTAATAGCTTTGGGATTTGCGGCGATCGCCACCACGTCTTTAGGCTTGATAAATTCTGCAACTCTCTCTCGCAGTCGATCTAGGATAATTTGCCGATCGCTTTTAGGGAAAAGATCGATTTTATTAAATATTAAAAGCGATCGCTTACCAATAGCACTTAAATCTTTTAATAGCTCGTATTCAGATTTCAGCAGGTCATTGTCTACTACAAATAGAAGTAAATCAGAAGTAGTTGCTAGTTCTTTTGCCAGTTGCTCTCGCCTTGTGCCCACTGTGCCGACTTCTAAGATGCCCGGAGTATCGGTAATCGTTAATTCTAAGTTCGCAATTTCAATCGAAGCATAAATTTCTCCCACTTCGGTCGTTCCCATGTCCGCGCTAACTTTTCCGACCTGTTCGCCCAGCAAAGCATTCACTAAAGAAGTCTTACCCGCCGAGCCCGTGCCAAATATGACAATGGAAAACTCGGCTTTTTCTAATACGGTTTGTAATTTCTCAGATGCAGATGCGAGCGATCGCCTGACTACTTCATCTTGAATTTGATTAACCTGTTGTTGCAATGCCTGAAGATTTTCGTTAGCCGCTTCATATTTATCGGTGGAAACTTGGGGCTGTGTAACTTTTGCCGACTTCTTGGAAAATAAACCTAGATACCGCCAGCTAACTATGCCCAAACCCAAAACTAAAATTAGCAATAATAAAACTACTAATGCCGCTAATAAAGGCTGATAGCTCGCTATAAATCGATAAATTTCAATGAGCCGATCCAGCAGACTAATTACCAGTCCGAGGGTCAAACCAGTACCAATTATCATGATTAGCGATCGCAGCCACGGAAAATTAGGCATTTGGGAATAAATAAAAAACCTAAGCAAATTGTAATGTTAACTGAATTGTAATGGACTCTTAGATTTAGACTTGTTAGTATAGTCAAACGCTAGGAGTGTCTGATTTAATTTTTGAATTTAATTTAATTTTTGAATTGCTCAGATTAATTAATCAGACTGAGATAACATCCTTAGAACCTGTTCGGCTCAAACCGGCGTAGGAAAGCAAACTTTAGAGAATCAGTAGGGAATTACAACTAATGACAAATATGACATCAGCACCCACCCGCAGAGGTGTATATCGGGGCACCCAAATGGACTGCGCCCGTAAAGGTGACATCACCGAAGAAATGCAGTATGTGGCATGGCGTGAAAACCTCCCCGTGGAATTAGTACGCGATGAAGTGGCAAGAGGTAGAGCTATTATTCCCGCTAACAAGAATCACACTAACCTCGAACCGATGATGATCGGGATTGCTTCTAAATGCAAAGTGAATGCCAATATTGGAGCTTCTCCTAATTCTTCTAATATGGATGAAGAGGTCGCCAAGCTAACTTTAGCCGTAAAATATGGTGCCGATACCGTTATGGATTTATCCACTGGGGGCGGTAATCTCGATACCATTCGTACCACCATTATCAATGCTTCGCCCGTACCGATTGGAACTGTACCAATTTATCAAGCATTAGAAAGCGTACATGGCAAAATGGAAAACCTTACGCCTGATGACTTTTTGCACATTATCGAAAAGCATGCCCAGCAAGGTGTAGACTATCAAACCATCCATGCAGGAATTTTGATCGAACATTTACCTTTAGTCAAAGATCGGATTACAGGCATTGTCTCCCGTGGTGGTGGAATTTTAGCCCGATGGATGTTGGCGCATCACAAACAGAATCCACTTTATACCCACTACAACGACATTATCGAAATTTTCAAAAGATATGATGTTTCTTTTAGTTTAGGAGATTCGCTTCGTCCCGGTTGTCAGCATGATGCCTCTGATGCCGCCCAATTAGCCGAGCTAAAAACTCTTGGTAATCTGACTCGCCGTGCATGGGAACATAATATTCAAGTGATGGTTGAAGGTCCGGGTCATGTACCGATGGATCAAATTGAATTTAATGTCAAAAAGCAAATGGAAGAATGTTCCGAGGCTCCCTTTTATGTTTTAGGTCCTTTGGTCACGGATATCGCTCCCGGTTACGACCACATTACCTCGGCGATCGGAGCGGCTATGGCGGGTTGGTACGGTACGGCGATGCTTTGCTATGTTACGCCTAAAGAACACCTTGGACTTCCCAATGCTGAGGATGTGCGGAATGGTTTAATTGCCTATAAAATTGCGGCTCATGCTGCCGACATTGCCCGTCATCGTCCTGGTGCGCGCGATCGCGATGATGCTTTATCCCATGCCCGATACAACTTTGACTGGAATCAACAGTTTGCCCTTTCCCTCGATCCAGAGCGTGCTAAGGAATATCATGATGAAACTCTTCCTGCGGATATTTACAAAACTGCCGAATTCTGTTCTATGTGCGGACCTAAATTCTGTCCGATGCAAAGCAAAATTGATGCCGAGGCATTAGCAGACTTAGAGAAATCTCTCGCCAAACATCCAGTTACTGCTTAAGTTACTGTAGAAGAAAAGAGATAAGAAGTAGCTAGAATAAATAGGAATTAGGGATATGGGATTAACTTCTATGTCCCGATTTTTTCGTGGTTACTATTCGTTATTTTTATGAATTTTTTTTGCATCTTGGCGCGATCGCTCTATCAGGATATCTTTGGGCAGCGAATCTTACTCTTACTAATTGGTTTATTGCTATTCCCACTTTGATTATCTATGGCTTTAGTTTGGCATTGATGTTTGCGCCATTACATGAGAATTCCCATCGGACGGCATTTGCGAATAATCGGATAGGTGATGCAGTGTCACGGCTTGCAGGTTTACTGTCTTTTTATAACAGCACTTTTTATCGTCAATATCATAAATGGCAGCATCGTTATGCTCAAACCGATCGAGACCCGAACTGAGCGATCGCCCGCCTGCAAATCTTCAAGAGTATCTCTGGGTAATTAGCGGCATTCCTTGGTGGATTGGTAAAGTCCAAACTCGTATACAGGTGGCATTGGAAAGATTAGAGAATTGTCCGTATATCCTCGAACCACAAAGATCTGAGGTTATCCGTTGGACTCGGTGGCAGTTATCAGTTTATTTATGAGCGATCGCTATTTCCATTGCCTTCAGACAACCTTGGTTTATCCTTTATTGATTATTCCCTTTAGCTGTAGGGCAGCCATTTTTACGCATGATGCTTTTAGCCGAACATACGGGCTGTAGTCATGATAATAACGGACTCACGAATACTCGAATTACTCTAACTTTTCCCATTCTGAGTTATTTCATCTGGAATATTCCCTTTCATGCCGAACATCACCTTTACCCTTCCATTCCTTTCTATTTATTACCTACTGCTCACGAAAAATTAAAAAGCCATTTGGCTAATGTTGATGCGGGTTATATAGAGGTGAACCGAAAAATCATCAGCAGTCTATACTAATATGGTTATCCACGGCTATAAAGTTTAAGTATGCAAGCTTCAATACATCTTCCATCTAATGCCTCATCAATTGCCTCATCAATCGATAGTTGGAAAGGTAAGATTATTTTGGGAGACTGTTTAGAAGTTTTGAAGGAAATTCCTGATTCCTCCATTCATTTAATAGTTACGTCTCCACCTTACGCTGACAGTCGCCGTAGTACCTATGGTGGTATTCATCCCGATCGTTATGTTGAATGGTTCCTCCCAATTGCCATTGAATTACAACGAGTCTTAAAAGATAATGGAACTTTTATCTTAAACATCAAAGAGAAAGCCGTTGATTGCGAACGTCATACCTATGTCCTAGAGCTAATTTTGGCGTTAAAGAAACAGGGATGGTTATGGACAGAAGAATATATCTGGCATAAAAAAAACTGCGCGCCCGGCAAATGGTCTAATCGGTTTCGAGATGCTTGGGAAAGATGTCTGCAATTTAATAAACAAAAGAAATTTAAAATGAATCAAGATGCAGTTATGGTTCCTACAGGCGATTGGGCAAAGGCACGTCTTAGTAAATTAGGTGATAATGACAAAGTTAGATTTGATTCTCAAGTTGGGAGCGGGTTTGGGAAAAATATTGCTAATTGGGTAGGTAGAGATATGGCTTATCCTACAAATGTTCTTCATCTACCAACTGAATGTGGGAATAAAGGGCATAGTGCAGCTTTTCCGAAATCATTACCTTTATGGTTCATTAAGTTATTCTCAGATGAAGAAGATATAGTTTTAGACCCATTTCTAGGATCGGGAACTACCTGTGTTGTTGCGAGTGAATTAAATAGAAATTTTATTGGCATAGAACTTAAGGAGGAATATTATCAAATAGCTTTATCAAATGTTGATGCCGTTAAACTCACTTACGTTCAGAAATCTTTGCTATGACTATGTTCAACTATACGGCTTACTATCAATATTTAGCTACCGAAGTCGTCTCACCTTTCTATGACAAAAGGCTAGAAAATCTTAAATCCCTGAAATTAGTTAATGTGCTTAAAAGGAAAAATCCATATTTATTGAAAGCTAAAAACATTGAACTTGCAGGGGATTTAATTAAGAGTATGGTTGATGCCTTTTTATCTTCTCAAGAAGAAACCATATTTGGGAATTTACTTGAAGGCTTTGCAATCTATGTCTCTAGTGGATTGAATGGAGGTTTGAAGTCTAAGTTAAAAAGTATAGATTTAGAATTTGAGCGGAACGGTATTTATTATGTAGTTGGAATTAAATCGGGCATTAATTGGGGCAATTCTGACCAGATTACTACAATGCAGAATAACTTTAAACTAGCCAGAGCGATCCTAAGAGAACAAGGGGTATCTGTTGAAATTCAGGCGATTAATGGATGTATCTATGGTAGAGATAGATCGCCATTTAAAGCCAACTCCGATCCCGATAAGAATTACTATAAATATGCTGGACAAGAATTCTGGCAATTTATTTCTGGTGATGACAACCTCTATCGTGAAATTATTACTCCAATCGATCGCGAGGCACGTTATAAAGATGAAACCTTTAAACAAGTTTATTCCGCGAAAATTAATGAAATGACTGAAGATTTTATGAAGCTGTTCATTACAGATCATCAAATAGACTGGATCAAGTTAATAGACTTCGTTTCTAAGAAAGGTGAATCTAGATAATCTTTACATTCTTGTATAGCTCCTTGAATTGATTTATGAAATTATTTGTAATTAGTGATTTTGAATTGGAATGTGGGGTTGTGCTTTCTGAAGCAAAATTAGTTTATCAAACCTATGGGGAATTGAATGGCGATCGCTTGGGCGGAGAAAGTGTGGATGATTGAGGCGATCGCTTATAATTGTCACCAGTAAGAAAAGGGAGTTAAGCAAATAATGACTCAAACAATGGTGAAACCATCTTCGTGGATATCTACGGGAATAGTTACCGCAAAAGTTCGCGATCGCTATTTATTTAAGTTTTCTGAGCTATTACAAAGTCGTTTAGATGATTTGAATGAGCGGGTTAAAGGAATTGGACTAAATGATCGAGAAAAAGCAAAATTAGCGGGAATTTTGGAATTAGATCGGATTTTCACTTTGCTAGATGTCAAAATTATTAGCGAATCCTAAATTTTCTATGGCAATCCCTACAGCAGTAAAACTTCAAATAAGACAAAGAGTCAATTTTTTGTGTGAATATTGTCATTCTTCAGAAGAAATTAGTGCTGCAAGGTTTGAAATAGATCGTATTCAACCAAGACTCTTGGCGGTTTAGACAGCATTGATAAGTTAGCCATAGCTTGCCAGCGCTGCAACTCACATCATTACAACTTCATCCAAGGAAAAGATCCAGATACATTAACAGAAAAACTCTTAAAATTTACCCATGCCTACCACTTCTTTAACTTGGACAGAGCTAGAAACTCTTACCGACTTCGATCCAGATCCTGTTAACGGTCATACCAACTCCCAAGCTCGGCTGCGTTTATTTGGTCAAGCTGAATCCGAGGTGCGGGTAACTTTATATCGAGATCATCATGCTTGGTGTCCCTATTGTCAAAAAATTTGGCTGTGGTTGGAGGAGAAACGAATTCCCTATCGCATCGAAAAAGTAACCATGTTTTGTTATGGCGAAAAAGAAAGTTGGTTTAAACGTATAGTGCCTTCGGGAATGTTGCCTGCTCTAGCCCTAGATGGAAAGATAATTACCGAAAGCGATGAGATTTTGATAGCCCTAGAGCGAGTTTTTGGCAGCCTCAATCAAAGTATGCAAGAAGTAATACCTTTCCGCAGATTAGAACGACTTCTATTTAGAGCTTGGTGCAATTGGCTTTGCTATCCATCCAGTTCGGTGCGTGAAGAACAAAACCATCGTCAACAATTTAAAGATGTCATGATGACGATCGAAGAAGCTTTAGCTAAGACATCGGGGGGCTATTTTCTCGAACAATTCGGGACGGCAGATGTGATTTTTACTCCCTATGTAGAGCGGATGAATGCCAGTCTCTTTTACTACAAAGGCTATGCGCTCCGAGATGTAGATGGAGAGAACCCGAATTTATCCAAATGGTTTAATGCCATGGAAACCCGTTCCACCTATCGAGGCACCCAAAGCGACTTCCATACTCACGCCCATGACCTACCGCCACAGATGGGAGGATGTTATGAAAATGGCGAACTGCAAATGCTTTTGAATAAACACAAAGTCGATAACGGTTCGTGGTTTGGATTACCTGATGTTACTTACTCTGAGCCCGAAACTTCTTGCAAAGAGGCACTTCATCGCGTTCTCAAGCATCGCCATAATATTATTCGCGTCAATCCTGCCGATGATAAAGTGATGGATGAAGCTCTGCGTTGCGCTTTAACTTTTATGATGACTAAAGAAGTCTGTATTCCGCCCAGCGAGTCAGATTTAGCTCTAAGATATCTACGCGATCGCATTAACGTTCCTAGAGATATGTCTATCTATGCTGCGAAGCAATTAAGAGAATCTTTAGAAAAAACTGCAACTTTAGCAGGCGATCGCCCCACTCCTCCCCTCCCGACTAAACATCGACGCGATCAAGATCCAGCAAGTTTTAAGTGATATATCAATAAATTTCTAAAAATATCAGCAACTTTCCTGACAATTACTTAAAAACAAGTGCAGACAATGGTTCTGGAATTGAACTACTGGGAGCGATAAATTCACCTGTCGCCACAAACTCTAGTCGAAGTTTTAGCCAACGTATAACCTGAGGATCGGTTGAGACTACAGCCGCAGATGGGGATGGACATATTTTTTTAATTTCGGCTAATTCGGGGGCATCTAAAAAAGCTGGGCTTTCAATAAACCAAAAGTCAATTTCCTTTTTGCGATCGCCATAGTTTTTAGCCCGTTCTTTAAGAAACTCACTTAGGGGTTCCTGGTCGCACAAAAATTTACGACTAGCGGCAATAAAATAATAAATTTGGGACATATCTTTAACAGTATTTAATAGTATTTACAATTTTTTCTTCAATTTAAGATTTAATTCTAATCCAACAGGTAATAATCACTCCTAGTTTCCTTTCAGGCGAAAATGTTTTGCCATTTGTTTTAAGGCTTGAGACAATTTGGGCATAATTCAAAACTCTAAATTACATCTCAATCTCTTTCCGAACATATAGAATTTTAATAGTCAACCCCAAAACAAAGTATTTTCTGAACTGTAATGTTATCAAAATTCAACATAAAGAATAGTATTTTCTTTTTTGTAACTTGTCTAATAGCAATACTTCGGACAGTTTTGTAAAGAGGCTACAAGGTTTGAAGAGCAATGGTTTGCGAAAGTATTTATTTAATTGCCACTTAGAGATTAGGCTCACTACTAATTAAATAGCAAGCTAGATCCTAAGCAGGAAGGAGTAAGGGTTTTAAGCTTTAAATTTTGTCCGAACTATTGTAATAGGCTTTACCTACATTGGAATATGTGCATTTTTTTATATTCAGCAACGCCAGCTTATCTATAAACCTAATCCAGATATCGCCACACTGCCCAGCGATTCAGGTTATCGGCTTCCATATCAAGATGTTTGGATTACGATCGCCAGCTCGAAAGAAAAAATTCACAGTTGGTGGTTCCCTAAACCTAAATCGGGTGAAACTCCATCTCTACCCAAAGAGCCATCCCAAGTTTTAAAGTCTAGCTATAACTTGGCAAGAATCGATGGGCTCAGACAACTTGGTTTTTCGGTGTTGGCAATTGACTATCGGGGTTATGGGCTGAGTCAAGGAAATCTTCCGAACGAGTCTCAACTTTATACGGATAGTCAAGCGGCATGGGAATATTTAACAAAAGTTCGAGGTGTCTCTGCTAAAAACATAATCATGTATGGGGAATCTGTGGTGAGAATTTCCCCACAACTAGCTGATTTTATTCAATTATCTCATCATCTACTTCATCTATTTCTTCATCATCATCGATATCTTCATATTCAATTCCATCATCAACAAGATCGTCTTCTATGGGCACATTAAAGCTCATTGGTTGGTAAGTTCTAGCTATGCGATCGTCTATAACCAGATCGTCTGACTTTTCATCAAAAGCGATCGGAGATTCATAAACTACCTCCTCCATCAAATCTGCATCTAAATCTACGGTTGGATTCTCGTAGGCGTTAAATCCAGTGCCAGCCGGAATTAGTCTGCCGATTATCACATTTTCCTTTAGTCCACGTAACCAATCAGATTTACCTTCAATAGCCGCTTCGGTCAGAACTCGAGTTGTCTCTTGGAAACTAGCTGCGGAGATAAAACTATCGGTATTTAAACTGGCTTTAGTAATACCCATCAGTACAGGAGTGTATTCTGCAGGTATTCCACCAGTTATTGCCATTGCTTCATTGATTTGCTCAACTTGATGAAGGTCAACTAACTCGCCCGGCAATCTAGTCGTATCACCACCGTCATCAATCCGCACCTTTGAAGTCATTTGCTTGACGACAACCTCAATATGTTTATCAGAAATGTCTACACCTTGCGATTGATAGACTGATTGAACTTGGTTTACTAAAAATTCCTGAACTTTTTGGAGACTCTTAAGGGCAGCATCTTTAATGTTATCGGTTTCGCGATAAAACTTAAAATAGATATCTAAAATATCATGAGGGTTAGCTGGACCGTCAGTAATCGGCTCTGCTGCATGAATGATTTGTCCATCTGAAATAATTAAACTCTGTCCCGATCCAATCAGATAATCAGTTACAATTCCGTCATCTTCAACGACTTTGATTTCTACATTCTCATCGGCATCATATACAACTTGAACTGCTCCGCCTCGTTGTGCCAATATGCACATTTCTTTAGGCTTACGTCCTTCTAAAAGCTCTTCAATACGGGGTAATCCTTGGATAATATCTCCAGTTTTAGCTCGCTCAAATACTAATAATGCCAGACTATCCCCTCTTTGCACTAGATCGCTATTTGAAATTTGCAGGACTGCTCCTTGAGAAACAAGATAGGGACGACCCTTACGAATAGTTACAGAGTTCTCATTAACTTCTATAACTTGTCCAGACTCTGGCAAAGCTATACTACCCCCGACATTATCACCAGCCTTTAGCAAATCGCCAAGTTTGCTTTTAGATGTATCACAGTTGATTTTTATCAGATCTTCATCAGTAACTAATAAGATACGGCGGACTAATTCATCCCCTTTGCGAATACCTCGAACTGTTCCTGCCTGTTTACATAGGATTTGAGTTAATGCCACAACTGCATTTGGAGCGATCGCTTCACCGTCAGATACCAAAATTCGAGTTGAGGTACTACCTTGAGTAGGGTCGGCAGCAATATCTTGGCGTACGATCAGAGACTCTAAAATCACAAGTTGCAACTTTAAAATATTTGGCTCGTTCTCATCAGCTACAAACTCAATATCTGCAGCAAGTTGAGGTGATTCAGTATCAATCTCAAGAACCAGTTGGGTATGGAGCAAATCCAATCCATCAATAGATTTAACCCGTTCCCCATCTTTATAGGGAAGACGTTGTACAGCCCGTAGTTTGATTGAGCGTCCAATTTGATTTACCGACTCTTGACTGGGTACTGGTGGCTGATCTGGGACAGTAAATTCCTCTACGGGTCGTAGTAACAAAGCTGAACCCTCTGGAGTCTCTACGTATTCAACGTATCTTAGTTCCTCAGATACCAACCCTGGCATAACTTCATCACTTGGAAAAGCGAGATTTCCATGTTTACGCATTGCCACTTGCGGATCGTCTGTTAGGTGTAGATTTCCAGGTTTAATTACGATTTCGCGTAGGATATCGTTCTTTTGAGTAACCTCGACTACGCCTGCGCTTTGAGAAAAAATGTCCTTAACAACTTCTGTCCCTACTTCTATATATTGTCCATCCTCAACCAACAGTAAGGAAATATCCTTATTAACTTCATGACACTCTTCAGGAATCCATAACAAGGTGCCACCTTTGACTACTTCTTGCCCTTGTTTACCTTTACTGCGTTTGGCAACTTCGACCCCAGAATATTTAATAATTCCACCGCTATTCGTGCGATATGTATCATCAATTAACTCGGCAATCACTTGGTTAGTAATAACTTTAGTTCCAGGCGTAGCCTTAAGTGAAAATCTTTGCCCGCCGTGTGCCTCTAAAATATAGTGCTCTCCACCTTGAAAGCTCTCCTGTACTACTTGAGCTTCATCTAAGACTACAGATGCCGTAATTATCTCTACTTCACGGCTATTACGACTATCAATTTGATTGAGTCGAACTGTACCACCATGCTCTGTGACAAGACGAGTTTCAGCTAAAACCCCATCAATATCAATGCGATCGCCGTTTTTAACGATAGGTTCGGCACCAGGTGGCAAGTTATAAACTTCTCCTCCTAAAATCCAGATCAATCCACCTCTTGGAGCTATGTAACTGAAATTACCTTGGCGATCTTTCTTTTGTTCGGGTACTAGCTCGGGAAGCAGAACCTCACCTGATAGGTCAGAAACAACATCCTTAGTTGCTTTTTCGGTAGTTTTACGGGCAGTTCTTCCAGCTGCAGGCAACTCGGCAATTAACCTATTCTGTTTTACTTTCTCGCCGTCTTTAATCAATAAAGTTGAGCCTTGCGTGACTGACAGAACTTCTTTCTTACCTCCACCTTCTAAAACTACATCACCATCGGATTCCACCACAAATGCATCTTCACCATGACGAGTTCGCATCGGTCTAACCCGCAACTTTTTAGAGAATTTAACTGTACTGTCAAATCCTGCCCGATACTGTTGTGCTACCTCACCCGTAAATACACCTCCAGTATGGAATGTCCGCATAGTTAGTTGGGTTCCGGGCTCTCCAATTGACTGGGCAGCAATAATTCCTACGGCTTCACCAATGTCAACAAATTTGGCATGGGCGAGACTCCATCCATAACAAGCTTGACATACCGATCGCGTTGAAGCACAAGTTAAAGCCGATCTAATTAAAACTTTTTCTACGCCCGCTCCCGCAACTTTTTTGGATAAATCATCGGAAATAGCTCCATTACGTGCGACTATAACTTCTCCATTTTGAGGATGAACTATATCTTCTGCCGCTACCCGACCAAACAGACGATCTTCTAACTTGATTAATGTGCGATCGCCATCTTTCATCGCCCCAACCGTAATCCCACGTGTCGTACCACAATCGATCTCTCGAATGATTACATCTTGAGAAACATCGACCAATCGCCGAGTAAGATAACCAGAGTCAGCCGTACGTAAAGCAGTATCTACCAACCCCTTACGTGCGCCGTAGGAGGAGATTATATACTCAGTTACAGTCAAACCTTCACGGAAATTAGTCTTAATTGGTAAATCAATAATTTCACCCTGAGGATTAGCCATTAAGCCTCTCATGCCTACTAACTGCCGAACCTGAGAAATATTTCCTCTGGCTCCTGAAAAAGCCATCATATATACGGAATTTAAAGGATTATTACTTCTAAAATTCTTCACAACTTCATCTTTCAAAGACTCATTTGTCTGGTTCCAAGTATCAATTACCTTTTGAAATCTTTCAACCTCAGTGATCTCTCCACGAGTGTAACGATTTTCAGTAGACTCAATTTCTACCTCAGCAGCCCTGAGCAGCTCTTTCTTTTTGGGGGGAATCTGTAGATCGTCAACACTAATCGATACACCCGCTTGGGTAGCATAGCGAAATCCTAGTGCTTTTAATTCATCAGCCATACTTGCCGCAGCAAAGGTACCATGATTTGTAAAAGCTCTAGCAATTAATTTTTTCAGCTGTCCTTTATCTACCGTACGATTGATAAAAATTCTGGGTGAGCTTTGGTCAGATGTCTGTAAATCTGTCATGACTTTAATCTCTATTATTAATTTCAATATTGGAATACTTGATAACTGCGAGGGAATACCTCAAACTGCCAAGGAGCTATAAATCGATTGATTAAAGATAATCCTGCCAGGAGTAGTGAGAATGTATTGAGAGATGACCTTGCCATCTGGATCTTCGCGAACTCGTCGGAATGGATAGTTTTTGACCTTAAATCCACTTTCGTCAACAATCTCCGTTAGCGGTAAGCCTTCAGCCCCGTCACCTTCCAGATCCCCTTCAAACCTCACCCAAATCTTGGAGTGCAATGTGACTTGTTTATGTTCGTATGACATTACTACATCATTAAAATTAGAAAAATAACGTCCTTCGCCAATTTGAGGATCGGGGTTACTGGCAGTTAGGTAATAGCAGCCTAAAACCATATCTTGACTGGGTGCAACTATAGGTCTTCCAGTGGCAGGAGAAAGAATATTGTTAGAAGCAAGCATCAACAGCCTTGCCTCAGCCTGCGCCTCAATAGATAAGGGTACGTGAACCGCCATCTGATCGCCATCAAAGTCAGCATTGAATGCAGGACAAACTAAAGGATGAAGCTGAATTGCCCGCCCTTCAACCAAAATCGGCTCAAAAGCTTGAATACCCAGACGGTGAAGTGTAGGAGCACGATTCAACATCACAGGATGATCGCGGATCACATCTTCCAAGACATCCCAAATAGCAGGATCGTTACGCTGAATTAACTTCTTAGCAGCTTTGATATTATTAACTAAGTTCATCTTAATTAAGCGATGGATTACAAATGGTTGAAATAATTCAATTGCCATTTCCTTTGGTAATCCACATTGATGAATCTTAAGGCTCGGACCAACTACAATTACCGATCGTCCAGAGTAATCAACTCTCTTTCCTAAAAGGTTCTGACGAAACCGTCCCTGCTTACCTTCAATAATATCAGACAGCGATTTGAGAGGTCGATTGTTAGCTCCAACTACCGTTCGCCCGCGTCTGCCGTTATCAATCAAAGCATCGACTGCTTCTTGAAGCATACGCTTCTCATTACGCACTATAATCTCAGGGGCTAGAATCTCTTGAAGACGCGCTAACCGATTATTCCTATTGATAACACGGCGGTACAAATCATTCAGATCGCTAGTAGCAAAACGTCCACCGTCCAACTGAACCATTGGACGTAAGTCTGGAGGAATTACGGGAATATACTGTAATACCATCCACTCTGGACGCGAACCAGTCGCCACAAAATTATCAACTACTCGCAAGCGCTTAATTAATTTGGCTCGTTTCTGACCTTTTGAACCTGATATCTCTTCGCGCAGTTTTTCTGCCTCTAGCTCAAGATTAATATTGTTCAGTAATTGTTGAACTGCTTCTGCGCCAATTCCAACCTCAATACCTTCTAATTCAGAATCTTCAGCATAAATTTGATCCTCTAACTGAATCCACTGGTCTTCACTTAAAAGTTGCTTATATGTTAAGTTGGGAGCATTTCCTATATCTAATACCACATAGGCATTAAAGTAAACGATCTGTTCAACATCCCTAAGTGGGATATCTAAAAGTGTTGCCATGTAACTAGGAATGCCTTTTAGATACCAGACATGAGTAACTGGTGCTGCCAGACCAATAAAGCCCATACGATGGCGACGAACCCTAGACTCTGTAACTTCTACTCCACAACGCTCGCAAACAATACCTCGATGACGAACTCGCTTATATTTACCACAATGACATTCCCAATCTTTAGCTGGACCAAAAATACGTTCGCAAAAAAGACCGTCCATTTCAGGTTTTAGCGTACGATAATTAATGGTCTCAGGCTTCGTAACTTCTCCTACAATTTGTCCATTAGGAAGAGTACGTTCTCCCCAATTTCTAATTCTTTCAGGAGAAGCCAAACCAATCTTGACATAATCAAAGCGTTGTTCCACTTTTGTCATGAGTAAAGCTTCCTATAGTTCTATTAGATAATTTCGGTAATACTAATTCGATAAATATATGTTTGATAATAGAGATTAAAGATAGTTAGTCCTCATCGTCTTTATATATAGATTCATACGTTGGACGTGATGGAGTACGTCTAGTGCTGACATCGATCATTAAATCCACCTCTGTATCCGTGTTTTTTCCGTCTTCTGTTGACTCCAGTTTATGAACTGAAACATCCAAACATAGAGACTGTAACTCTCTAACAAGTACTTTAAAGGACTCTGGTGTACCCGGTCTAGGAATTGCTTTTCCCTTGACGATCGCATTTAAAGATTCATTACGACCAGTCATATCGTCAGATTTTACAGTTAATAGCTCTTGTAAAGTGTAAGCCGCACCAAAAGCTTCTAAAGCCCAAACTTCCATTTCCCCGAACCTTTGTCCACCTTGTTGCGCCTTACCACCTAAGGGCTGTTGAGTAACCAAAGAGTAAGGTCCAGTAGAGCGAGCATGAATCTTGTCGTCTACAAGGTGAACTAGCTTAAGCATATAAGCTTTACCAACAGTTACAGGTTGATCGAAAGGTTCACCTGTACGACCATCATAAACTTGAAGCTTACCTGGATTGTCTGGATTAAAGAGCCACTCATCACCAGTTTCGCGTTGAGCTAAAGCAAGTTGAGCGTGGACTGACGTTCTAGACATTTCTTCGCCGTACATTTCGTCAAAAGGTGTGATTTTAAATCTCACATCTCTATTTTCTCCTGCCCATGCTAAAAGGCATTCAAAGACCTGACCGACATTCATCCGAGAAGGCACACCAAGGGGATTTAGAACAATGTCTAAAGGAGTACCGTCCTCAAGGTAGGGCATATCTTCTTTCGCTAATATGCGCGAAACAATTCCCTTATTACCGTGTCTGCCTGCCATCTTATCCCCAACTTGGATTTTACGTTTTTGAGCAACATAAACCCTAACAACCATATTGGCTCCAGGAGGCAATTCGTCACCTTGTTCGCGTGTGAATACTCGAACATCAACTACTCTACCTTTCTCACCATTAGGAACCCTAAGAGAGTTATCCCTAACATCACGAGCTTTCTCACCAAAAATAGCTCTTAATAGTTTTTCTTCAGGTGGCTGGTCGGATTCACCTTTAGGTGTAACTTTACCGACTAAAATATCTCCTGCTTCAACCCAAGCACCAGGTCGAATAATGCCTTGTTCGTCAAGTTGCCGAAGGGTATCCTCACCAACGTTAGGAATCTCTCTAGTAATTTCCTCTGGTCCGAGCTTAGTTTGACGGGCTTCAATCTCAAACTTCTCAATATGAATAGATGTATAAACATCATCATAGACAAGACGTTCGTTGATTAAGATTGCATCTTCATAGTTGTAACCCTCCCACGGCATATAAGCGACAAGGATATTTTGACCAAGTGCCAATTCTCCACCTTCGGTTGCCGATCCATCTGCCATTACCTGTCCAGTAACTACGCGATCGCCTATGAATACGATTGGACGTTGATTTAAGCAGGTATCTTGGTTAGAACGTTGATATTTATGGAGATAATAAGCAGTTTCACCACCAGCATCAGAGCGTACTCGAATTTCGTCTGCAGAAACATAGCTAACATGTCCGTCAGTGCGAGATACTACGACCATACCAGAATCTCTAGCAGCTTGGGGCTCTAAACCCGTTCCCACTAAAGGTCTTTCTGGACGAAGTAAAGGTACAGCTTGCCTCTGCATGTTTGACCCCATAAGGGCACGGTTAGCATCATCATGCTCTAAAAATGGAATTAGAGATGTGGCAACAGAAATAATTTGAACTGGGGATACCGCTACATAATCGACCTCTTGCGGGGTTGCAGTTCCAAACTCTTGGCGGTAACGTACAGGTACCAAATCACTTGTGATGTTTCCCAATTCATCGGTAGGGATATCACCTGGTGCTACCCGCAATTCATCTTCCTCATCGGCAGTCATGTATACCGGAGCTGAATCTCTTCGCACTCTACCTAACTCCACAGGATAGTAAGGGGTTTCAATGAAACCATACTGGTTAACCCGTGCGTGAGTTGCTAAAGAGCCAATTAAGCCTGCATTAGGTCCTTCAGGAGTTTCGATTGGGCAGATCCGACCGTAATGACTGGGATGAATATCTCGAACTGCAAATCCTGCTCGTTCGCGAGTTAGTCCACCAGGTCCTAGGGCACTGATACGACGTTTATGGGTAAGTTCAGCTAAAGGATTAGTTTGATCCATAAACTGGGACAGTTGGCTCGAGCCAAAGAACTCCTTAATTGCTGCTACTAATGGTTTAGGGTTAACCAAAGCTGCTGGGGTTAGTGAGTCAGAATCAGATACAGTCATCCGTTCGCGGATAATTCTCTCTAATCTATTAAGACCAACGCGGACTTGATTTTGTAAAAGTTCACCAACAGAACGAACTCGGCGATTACCGAGGTGATCGATATCATCAATTTGACCGACATCAAACTCTAAATTAATCAAATAGTTTATAGATGCGAGAATATCTTCAGAAGTTAAAACTCGCTTCTCATCAGGAATATTGAGGCGAAGCTTTTTATTGAGCTTGTAACGCCCGACCTTACCTAAATCGTAACGCTTGGGATCGAAGAATCGCGATTCTAAAAGCTGGTGACCGCCGCTTACTGTCGGAGGCTCACCCGGACGAAGCTTACGATAAAGCTCCATCAGTGCTTCTTCTTCACCAAATTGACCTTCTTTATCAATAGTTTTCTGGAAGTATTCAGGGTGACGAAGGGAGTCGAAGATCTCGCCATCAGTTAAACCTAATGCCTTTAGGAGTACTTGGGCGGAGAGTTTTCTGGTCTTATCGATTCTGACCCATACTAGATCGTTTTTATCTGTTTCAAATTTAAGCCATGCTCCTCTATTGGGAATTAGGCTGGCGTTGTAGGTACGGCGGCTATTTTTGTCTATGTCTAACTTGAAGTAAACACCAGGGCTACGGACAATCTGATTGACGATTACCCGTTCGGCTCCATTGATAATAAATGTGCCGCGATCCGTCATCAAAGGTAGATCGCCTATGAAAACTTCTTGCTCTTTGATTTCGCCAGTTTCTTTATTAATAAGTCTCGTAGGGACATACATTTGAACTGCGTAAGTAGCATCACGCCGCTTGGCTTCATCAACGCTGTATTTAGGACTTCTGAGTTTAAATTCTTTTCCGACGAAGTGTAGCTCCATCTTCCCTGTATAATCAGTTATGGGAGAGAAACTATCTAACTCTTCAATTAAACCTTCTTCTAGGAACCATCGAAAACTTTCCCGCTGAATTTCTACTAAATCTGGTAAAGCAAAAGCAGGAGTTATGTGTGTTGGTTTATTCATGCACTAATGACTGTAGTTTTAGTGAGAGTGTACATCTCGCCTCATCAAGGCATAAGTTCTTAACTATATTCTGTGAGTTAATATTTGTCAACTATAAAGTAGGGCTTATTTTAGTAAATCCTTAAAAGTCTACTCCTGGCTTTAGATCGACCCCTCGATCTGAGTAATGTTTATGGCATACCATTTCGGAATGAACGCTAGCAAGATCGAAATAGGCAGGCTGTTTGTAGCAGCGCCCAGTGATAATGATCTCGGTATCGCGTGGTTTACGCAAAAGTGCCTGAAAGATCGGTTCTACAGGCAAAAGCTCTAGATCGACAGTGGGATTAAGTTCGTCTAAAATAATGGTTTTATACATTCCTGAGGCGATCGCGGCTGAAGCAATTTCCCAACCCCTTTGGGCTTCGATAAAATCTAGCTCTTCTTGTTTTCCCCTCCAGACGATCGCATCTCGACCACATCTTTGATGATCGACAACATTGGGATAGCTTCGGTTTAGGGCAGCGATCGCGGCATCTTCGGTATAGCCCGTACCACCTTTGAGCCATTGCATAATTAAAACTCGGTGGGATTGATCGCGACTAATACCTTTGCCGATCGCCTGTAATGACCGACCTAGTGCCGATGTACTCTTACCTTTCCCCGCACCTGTATAAATTTCAATTCCTGTAATCCCGTACTCGGCAAAATTGGCATTAGGAGCATGGGGACGCATTTCTGAGTGCAGATCGGCAATTTCAAGCAAAGCTTGAGGGGCGGCTCTACCTGTAGCAATAATTTCTAGGTGTTCGGGTTTGCCTTTAAGATCTTTAATAACTCGATCAAGGGGTAAAAGTCCTAAATCTAAAACGGGATTGAGCTCGTCTAAAACAATCACTGAATATAAACCTGAGGCGATCGCCCCACGGGCAACGTCCCAGCCCCTTTGAGCTTCGGATCGATCTAAGGCAGTAATTTGATCGGCGGTGAAGTATTCGGTACGTCCAGTTCTAACTTGATCGATTAAATGGGGAAATCCTTGCTTGAGGGCAGCGATCGCCACATCTTCAGCATATTCTCGACCATGACCCTTAAGAAATCGTAAAAGTAAAATCCGAGTTTCCGAAGGATCTGTAGCTGCCATACCAAGACCAAGCGATCTCAAAACCACACCTAAAGCCGCTTGAGATTTACCTTTACCCATGCCATCGTAAACATGAATTTGTCCAACGGCACGTTCTGGTCGCACCTGTGCTGTCATTATTCCGATATCAGCCATGCGTGTCTTTTGTTAACAAGTTTTTAAGAGGAAGGGTTTAGGGATGGAGTCCTCAAGCAGGATGCAGCCCTATAAGTATAAAAGAATATACAAGCGGTGTATTAATTAGTGTTTGAGAACTATACGATAGCGAGGTTTGCCCGAACGCAGTTTTTCGACCGCTTCATTAATGCGATCGAAATGAAATTCTTCGACCATTGGTTTAAAATCATGACGTTCAGTAAATTCTAACATTTGAGCGATCGTAGCGGGGCTGCCAAGCGGACTACCTGAAATCGATTTTTGCCCAAGAATTAAAGGGAAAACCATACTAGAAACTGGATTTGGAGTGATGCCGACAAAATGTAATCTGCCTTTGGGTCTGAGCATCGAAATGTAAGCACCCCAGTCCAAATCTACAGCGACGGTAGAAAGAATCATATCAAAACTATTAGCGGCTTTAGCAATCGCTTCAGGATCGCGAGAGTTAATAAAGTGATTTGCCCCTAGCGATCTTGCCTCTACTTCTTTGTCGGGTGAAGTGGAAAATGCCGTAACATCACAACCCCAAGCATTTAAGAAGCCCAACGCCATATGCCCCAAGCCGCCAATGCCAATTACCCCAACCCGATCTGTCGGTTTGATATTACATTGGACGATCGGATTGAATACAGTAATGCCGCCGCAGAAAAGAGGACTAGATGAGGCGGGATCGAGTCCATCGGGCAAGCGAATTACCCAACCTTCATGGGCGCGGACTTTATCGGCAAATCCTCCATGTCTCCCCACAATTGTCTGCTCGGCAGTTTGACAGAGATTGCGATCGCCACTTACACACCATTCGCAAGTCATACAAGAACGCGAATACCAGCCTAAACCTACTCTTTGTCCTACTTGTAATTTCTTAACCGTATCTCCTACTTTAGAGATCGTGCCTACGACTTCATGTCCGGGGACTAAAGGATATTGACTGATACCCCATTCGTTATCGAGCATACTCAGATCGCTATGACAAATTCCACAGTATTCAACCTGAATTTCGACTTCTTCTGCTCCTAATACTCCTGGGTCATACTCGAAAGGTTCTAATTTTCCTGATGGAGTTTGAGCGGCATAGGCTTTGATCATAAATCTAAGATCCTTTAATAGTTCTTTAATTCGCTTAGTTCGATTGTAGTCTAACTATAGAAATGTTGCTAGTTAACAACTTATTATAGAAAATATACTGAAATTTTAGGATTTAGACTTTACGGTTTTTATCAGTAGGAGAACGTAAGTATAATCGGAATAATCGGAATAATCGGAAATTCACATATTCAAATAGAAGCTTTATTAAAGTTAAGCAAAATAGGATCTTTTTGGTATGTTTTGGTATTTAAAGTAGCGATCGCCAACTCAGTAAAGCCTTAAAATAATCGAGTTAGGTAAATCTAGATGAGTCAATTATGCAGATCGAAGCCGATCCCTACCCTTATCCATACAATGGAAATTTAAGTCCTAAAAATACGGTTTTTCTAATTATTGATATGCAGGTTGATTTCTGCGGGCATGGTGGTTATGTAGACAAAATGGGTTACGATCTGTCCCTCACTCGCGCTCCCATCGCACCAATTCAAAAAGTATTAAAAGTATTGAGGGAAAAGGGATTTCACATAATGCACACCCGTGAAGGTCACCGTCCTGACTTATCAGATTTACCCGAAAATAAACAGTGGCGATCGCGGCAGATGGGAGCGGGTATAGGCGATGATGGACCTTGCGGCAAAATCCTAATCCGCGGTGAAGCAGGTTGGGAGATTGTTCCAGAACTAGCACCATTACCAAATGAAGTGATTATTGATAAGCCGGGCAAAGGCGCGTTTTATGCCACTGATTTGGATCTTATTCTCACACGTAAAAGCATTCAAAATATAATTCTGGCGGGAGTAACTACAGATGTCTGCGTCCATACCACCATGCGAGATGCCAACGATCGCGGTTATGAATGCCTTGTCATATCTGACTGTACGGCTGCCACGGACTACGGTAATTATTTAGCCGCATTAAAAATGATCAAAATGCAAGGTGGAGTATTTGGGACGGTAACAGATTCTGAAACATTTGTTACAGCAATTAGTTCTGAATTTTGAGTAAATTTAGATTCATGTATGAATATTGTATAACTTGGATGAATTAAGAGAGTGGCTAGGTCAATTTTTTAGAATAGTTTTTAGGATAATCTTAAAGAGTAGTAACCCATGACTGTAAATGTTTCTGAATCGATCGCCATCGAGCCTCCAATGATTTCATATCTGCCTCCAGAGCTTGATGTAGTTAATGTTACTAAGCGTTTTGGCAACTTTACGGCAGTCGAAAATGTATCCCTAACTCTCAAACCCGCTACCTTTCACGCGCTTCTAGGCGAAAATGGTGCAGGCAAAAGTACTTTAGTCAAATGTATTATGGGTTTTCATGCTGCTACTGAGGGTGAAATTTTAATTGACAAGAAGGCACAACAAATCACTAGCCCTAGAGATGCGAGTAAATATGGAATTGGCATGGTTTACCAGCACTTTACCGTAGTTCCAGCCATGACCGTTGCTGAAAATCTCTTACTGGTGCGACCCGACACTCCTAATTTAATTAATTGGACAGTGGAATATGAGAAGCTGCAAGAGTTCATGGATAATTCACCTTTCAAAATTGCGATCGATATGCCCGTATCCCAGTTGGCGGCTGGGCAAAAGCAAAAATTAGAAATTCTCAAGCAGCTTTATCTCAAAAGTCGGATTCTGATTCTCGACGAACCCACTTCAGTATTAACCCCCCAAGAAGCAGATGAAGTTTTAGGATTGCTCCGCCAAGAGGTTGATAACGGTCGCTTGAGTGTGTTAATGATCAGTCATAAATTCCGTGAGATTATGGCATTTACGGATGAAGTAACGATCTTACGCAAGGGTAAATTTGCAGGTCACGGTCTAGTCAAAAATCTCACAGTTGTAGAGATGGCAGCAATGATGCTGGGTGAAGAACGTGAAGCGAAGGAAGTATCTAAAACTAAAGTTGATAACACCGAATTAATCTTAGAAGTCAAGAATCTTCATGCTGATAAAGATAATGGATTTGAAGCGATCGCTGAGATGAATCTTTCAATTAAAGCTGGAGAAATCGTAGGAATTGCAGGGGTATCAGGTAACGGACAGCGCGAATTAGTAGAAGTTTTAGCAGGTCAGCGATCGCGCACAGGTGGAGAAATCAAAGTTAATGGCGAACATTACACCGCTACCCGACAGGAAATGGCACGACATCATGTATTCTCACTCCCCGAAGAACCATTAAAAAATGCTTGCGTTCCCAACATGAGCGTAGCCGAAAATCTAGCTCTGCGTACCTTCGATCGTCCGCCTCAATCTTTAGGAATTTTGTTGAGGTTTAAAGCGATGCGCGAAATGGCAACAAATCTAATCCGCGTGTTTTCCGTAAAAACTCCTTCACCAGATGCTCTAATCGGAACTCTTTCGGGTGGAAATGTGCAAAGGGCAGTCCTCGCAAGAGAACTTTCGGCAGAGAAAATCAGGCTGCTGATCGTAGCAAATCCAGTTTTTGGCTTAGATTTTGCGGCAGTGGAATACATCCACAATCAACTGATCGAAGCTCGGAATACTGGCGTAGCAGTTCTATTGGTCAGCGAAGATTTAGATGAAGTCCTCAAGTTGTCCGATCGTATTCTCGTCATTAGTGATGGTAAGTTTGTCTATGAGGGTACTAGGGAAGAAGCTGATATCGTCACTATTGGTCAACGCATGGCAGGACATTGAAAAGTGATATTTAAAGATATTTTCAAATCAGGATATGACTATCAAAGCCTTGCTTGGCAACCATTTCGATCTGGAGTAGAAATCTATAAACTCTATGATAGCGATCGCGGTGCTTCTGCTGCCCTTTTGAAATATGAAGCTGGAGCTAAGGTTCCCCATCATACTCATTCAGGATACGAACATATTTTTATTTTGAAGGGAACTCAAGCAGATCGTAACGGCACCTATGAGGTGGGGACTTTAGTAATTAACGATCCTACCACCGATCATGATGTCCAAAGTATGGATGGATGTATCGTTCTAATTATTTGGGAAAGACCCGTTGTAATAGAGGAGTAATCAGCTTATGACCGCAATTTTGGCTCAACCCTATAATTTTGAAATTCCCGACGGTGGGAAGATGGCACTGGTAATAATTGATATGCAGCGCGACTTTCTCGAACTTGGTGGTTTTGGAGATGCTCTGGGCAATAATGTTCGGCTTTTACAGGCGATCGTGCCTACAGTCAAAGAATTACTAGAAACTTGGCGATCGCTCTCATTTCCGATTATCCACACTATTGAATGTCATAAGCCCGATCTTTCCGATTGTCCGCCTTCCAAACTCAAGCGTGGCAAAGAAGGTCTGAAAATTGGAGATGTAGGAGCAATGGGAAGAATTTTAATCTATGGCGAACAAGGGAACAATATTATTCCTGAACTCACCCCAAAGGAAGGAGAAATTGTGATTCTCAAACCCGGCAAAGGTGCATTTACGCGCACAAATCTGGAAGAACTTCTCCAAAAACATGACATAACACATCTCGTGATTACGGGAGTAACAACCGAAGTATGCGTGCAGACAACAATGCGTGAGGCAAACGATCGCGGGTATGAATGCCTATTAGTCGAAGACGGTACCGAAAGTTATTTTCCCGAATTCAAGCAATCTACAATCGAAATGGTGAGGGCTCAAGGGGGTATTATTGGCTGGACGACGGATTCCAAATCAATACTTTCTGCCCTTTCTATTATGTGATACTTCTGAATATTTCTATTTAATTTACTTTAATTACTCACCTTACGCAGAAAAGTTTAAGACCCTCACCCTAGCTCTCTCCCAGAACGGGAGAGGGAACAAGAAAAAACTTGTATTACTCCCCTTGTCTCAACTGGGAGAAGGGGTTGGGGATGAGGGATAGTTAACTTCTGCGTAACATCAGTCAATTAGAGACATCGAAAGTATTGTTTATAAAATTAGAGTTAAAAAATTAGAATATATTCTTCTTAAGTTTGAGGTTGTTGTTGAGTGATACAGTGGAATGCTCCTCCGCCAGAAAGAATAATCTTAGCAGAGAGTCCTGTTGTTTGGCGGGTTGGGAAATGCGGAGCGATCGCCTCTACCGCCTGTCGGTCGAATTCCGAACCATATATAGGAACAATCACATGATTATTAGAAATATAAAAATTGAGATAACTAGCTGGCATAATCTCACCATCAGAATCGAGAACTAAGCCCGCAGAGGGAATTTCAATCACTTCTAATCTTTCTCCTATAGCATTAGTGAATCCTTTTAATTGATTAAAAATATGATTTAAGACATCGTAATTCGGATCGTTCTCACTTTCAGGTTTCATACACATCACCACATTTGGAGCGATAAAACGGGCGATCGTATCTATATGTCCATCCGTATGATCGTTTAGCAGTCCCTCTTCTAGCCAGAGAATCTTAGTCACTCCTAAAGCATCACATAATCCCCGTTCGATTTCAGTTCGATCTAAATCTGGATTACGATTGGGATTTAACAAACATTGCTTAGTAGTTAAACAAGTTCCCATGCCATCAACTTCCACGGCTCCGCCTTCTAATACCCAAGGAAATCGGAATGTGGAAATTTTAGCAGATTGATTAAGGGCTTCAGAGATAGCGATCGCCACGCCATCGTCATATTCTAAGAGATATTTGTGTCCCCAACCGTTCCAGCTAAAAGTTACAGTTGCCAGTTCTTTCTTACCATTAATTGCAGTAATAGTTAAAAAAATTGGAGCAATATCACGCATCCAAATATCACCATAGGGAATTGAATGGAAGTGGGCAGAAGTTCCTGATAGAAGTTTTCGAGCGATCGCTGCGGTTTCTAAATTAGCCACCAAAATCTCTAACTGTTCGGATTCGCCAATCACTTTAGCTAGTTCTACAAATTCTGCCTGAGCCGCTTCCAAGTTTTCTAGCCATAGAGAGCGATCGCTAGGAAAAGCCAGCCAACAGGCACTATGAGGTTCCCATTCCGCAGGTTGAAAGTATTTATTTGCTTTATCTATAGGATTTAACATTCCTTAATTTCACCTTTTAAAAACTTGTCCGCCCAATCCGTAATATTTAGTAAGGCTGAGTGCAAGGTTAGGTCAAACTTCAAAGGCGTAATCGTAATGTAATTATCTCTAATCCCTTGAATATCGCTATCGGTAGAGGCTTCTTCTTCTACAACTACTCCAGACAGCCAGTAATAGGTTTTCCCTCTGGGGTCAACTCGTTTCTCAAATACATCCTTCCAACGTCTAATTCCCAATCTGCCTACCTTTACCCCACAAATATCTTCAATCGGAATTGCAGGAATATTCACATTTAGCAGCATAGTCTCATCTGGAGGATTCTGGGCGATCGCTCTCACTAATTTTTTGGCAAAGGCGGCAGCAGCACTAAAATCAACCGAGGCAAAGCTAGTTAAACTAAAAGCGATACTGGGTAAACCTTCTAGTACTCCTTCCATTGCGGCTGATACCGTTCCCGAATACAAAACATCCGTACCCAAATTAGAACCACGATTAATTCCCGATAATACTAAATCTGGACGAGTGGTCACGATCGCATCTAACGCCAATTTCATCGAATCGCTAGGAGTGCCAGAACAAGCCCAAGCCTTGACATCAGCATGAAAGTAACCTTTAATTTCATCGACTCGGACAGGTTCTTGTAAAGTTAAAGCATGACCCATAGCCGATCGCTCCCGATCTGGACATACTACGGTAACTTCATATTCTCCACCACTTAAAGCATCAGTTAATGCCTTGACACCGGGGGCATAAATGCCGTCATCGTTACTAATTAGGATGTGCATAACTAACTTTAAGGTTTCCTATAGGCTGTTATATTTTAGCTATGTATGTTACAAAAAATTCATCAAAAATTTGCTCACTCTACTAAATCTTCTTGCGAATTAGAAAGTAAATCAGGGCGGCGATCGCGCGTACGTTTTAGGCTCTCATTGTGTCTCCATTTGGCAATATGACCGTGATTTCCCGATAATAAGACCTCTGGCACTTCCCAACCTCGAAAATTTTGCGGACGAGTATATTGGGGATAATCCAGCAATTCAGTTTCAAAGCTCTCTAGTTTTAGCGATTCTGCCTTGCCTACCGTTCCTGGTAAAAGCCTGACTACACCGTTAATTAATGCCAAAGCAGGGATTTCGCCGCAGGTTAAGACAAAATCGCCTAAGGAAATCTCCCTAGTTACCAAATGCTTGCAAACTCGTTCGTCTACGCCTTCATAGCTGCCACAAATTAGCACCAGTTGATTGTAGGTTACTAATTCCTTCAGCAGATTTTGTTTTAGGGGTTCCCCTTGGGGTGTAAGGAAGATAATCTCCCGTTTGGACAATATCGGTAAGGATTCTACTGCCGCAAATATCGGATCGGGTTTCATCAGCATTCCTACACCGCCACCGTAGGGTTCATCATCAACTCGATGGTGTTTATCTACCGTAAAATCACGGGGATTAGTTAAAACTACGGTGGCAATTTTACGGGCGATCGCTCTCCCTAATAAACTGGTAGATAAGGGTGAAGTAAAAAAATCTGGAAATAATGTAACAACGTCAATTCGCATTACCGATTAGTTTGGCGTAGTAATTCCAATTCAATTCTTAACTCAGTTATAAGTTGGGTCAAGTCTAGTAAATCTACTTGAACGTTGTTATCAACTACTGCCGTGGCTGTGGTAGTAATAGTTGTAGGCTCCGAAGTTGGAATCTGTTGGGCAATTAAACTATCTACTAATTTGCGGGCATCGGCTTCGGTTACGGCTCCTTTATCGGCGAGTTCATCTGTAAGTCCACCAAAATCATTAAAAAGAGCATTAATTTGTCGATCTAGCTTGCTAGGGTCTTGAATGACTTCAATCAAGTTGGCAGTTGCCCCCAGACTAACGTAAAACCCTCTTTGCAGTAGCTTGGCGATTTCTGTAGAATCCATAAGAATGTTAGTAAGTAGTTTTATTTACAATTCTAGATAATTCTAACAGTCAAACGACTTTTGGGTTTGGACTGCACCTCTACCTGCTGGAAAATATTTTCATATTTGATATTTACCCCATACGTTTGTAGCGATCGCTCTGACATCTTGAGGACTCCTGAGATCCCAGTTAACGAAATTTTTTCTAGTAATAGTCTTTCCACAACGTCATAGGACTGTTGAATAGGATCTTTTGTAAATTGGCGATTAGAATCTCGACATTTATAATTTTGTTTCTCATGTCTGGTTCTACTGTTCTTTATCACTGAATCAGACTGGCATTGATTCTCTCATTAGCCAAGCCTCTAATTGCTATAATAGTTATTTTTCTTGTTCCTTCCCTTCTTAGCACTACCCTTTAGAGTTTTCACCTCTTCAAAAGTCATAATGAGAAATGGTGTTGAATTGATGGTTTGCTTTATCTTACAAAGTGTTTCATGTTACCATATATAAAAAGGCAGCATAGCTCAGCTGGTTAGAGCGACGGACTCATAACCCGTAGGTCGAGGGTTCAATTCCCCCTGCTGCTATTAAGGAAAGTCAAGTCTGGTCTGCATTTGCAATTATAGACTTGTAAACATTTTAATACCGATATACACTAATTTATGCGTATTTATGTCATAAAAAGTGTCCGTTAAAATGTCTTCCCAAATTTCTCATACTAAACTGCTTGAGGCTGCTAACACTAAACTTAAATCAGGTAAACTTGGCTTCAAAATTGAGGTTACGGAAAGTAATTTCCTGTGTCTGAGGGGGACTTTACCCTCCAAGCCTGGCGTTGATAAGCCTGCTTCGACTCAACGTATATTTTTAAGCTACCCGATTACCCCAGAAGCAATCAAACAAGCTGAAAAAGATGCGATCGCTGTCCGAGGTAGTTTGATTGAAGATAAATTTAATTGGTATGACTGGAATCGTAGTTTACAGCGCCAGGTTGAAATTCCTCAGCAGGTTGAAAGTATTCCTCAAGTCTCGATACAGAAAATAGTAGAGCGATTTGAGCAAGATTTTTTTACTCGGCGTTTGCGCGATTCTAAGTCGGAGACTACATGGAAAGGAGATTACAAAGCAGTATTTAGACATTTACCCCAAGATTGCTGTTTGACCCCAGAAGTAATTATGTCGGTAATTTCAACTACTGTCCCAGAATCAAGGCAACGCAAACGCTTTTGTTTGGCTTTAAGGAAACTAGCTGAATTTGCTGAGGTTAATATCAATTTAAGTGGCTACTCTGGAGGCTATACTCCTGCCAAGTTAGAGCCAAGAAATTTACCAAGCGATCAGGAAATAGTGACAATATGGCGGACAATCCCAAATCAGGCATGGCAGAATTTCTATGGGCTATGTGCGGTTTTTGGTCTACGTCCCCATGAAACCATGCACCTTGATTTTTCAACTTTTCCTGAACTAATTGTGTTGGATGAGACGAAGACAGGGAGGAGATTGACTAGAGCTATTCATCCTGATTGGTTATCTGAATTTAATTTAGTGCTACCGATTAAGTTGCCTATTCTAAAAGTTCATGCCAATAGAGAAATCGGCGATCGCGCGGTAACACAATTCAAAAGATACAACATTCCTTTTCCTCCCTATAATCTCAGACACGCATGGGCAATTAGAGGCAGTATTACTTATGGCATTCCTACGGCTGTCATTGCTAAGATGATGGGGCATTCGGTGTCTGTTCACGAGAACACTTATTTGAGACATTTACGGGACGACCATGCCAAAAGTATCTACGACGAAGCTGTGAAAAATATGAATCAAAAAATAATTATTTAATTCGCCTACGATAAATCCAAGGCTTTATTTGCTCTGATTGCCATACTCCAAGTTTATTTGCGATCGCCCTTTTCTCTGCATTTTCTAAAAATGTCTTCTGGGTGGGGCAGGTGCCATAGGTATAAGCTAATCCAAACCTAATAAGCTCGGCATTGATAAAGCGATTTTTTATCCATACTTCAGCTAGGATTCTGCCGTAAATGTCGGTGCCTGTTGTGACTAGGCGGACGTTCTTGTTCAGTGACAGTTGAGTCAATTTTGCTGTAGCGGCTGCCCCGTAGGATTGGGATTTTTCGGGTGCGTCTGCCCCGCACAGTCTGATTTTGAGTTTGTCGCACTCAACAGTATCTCCATCGATCACACGGTTAACATGGCATATTCCGATTGTTGGAGGTACGAAGTAAGGTGTCATTCTTCCTTAGTTGATTTAGTATCATTTAGGGGTTCTTTGGTGCCTTTTTCATCGGTGTAAGGGTTGACATTTCCAGTAGCCGTGTAGTTATCGGATTCAGTATCATTGGCTTCAGTACGGAAGTGATTCTTAACCTCGGTGCCGTCTTTGCGGGTATATTTTTTGATGTAGGTGTCT
>Ga0163154_10001373_pt1 | contig 37753 bp, 28 predicted proteins | sample OliLakLV19MP9P1_FD_148649 | JGI IMG/M metagenome (GOLD analysis project Ga0163154, IMG submission 148649) | Freshwater microbial mat bacterial communities from Lake Vanda, McMurdo Dry Valleys, Antarctica - Oligotrophic Lake LV.19.MP9.P1 | ecosystem: Environmental > Aquatic > Freshwater > Lake >... | reverse complement strand
CGTGGGCGGTTCTGGCTCCTAAAGCTCGTTGATCCTCTGAACTCTGATTCGGTATGGCGCGCAGCGCCATGCCCTTCCCCCCTCCCCGTCAGGGGAGTCGATTTTTTTGGAGTGAGATAGCAGGCGCTGCGAATAAAAGCGAGGCGGATCAGGCAGCCCCCCAATTGCCGACTCCATGCTATGCTTACTCCAACCCGATCGTGCTCACTGTGCAGCGAGGAATTGCGATCATGACCATCATCCGAGAGGCGATCCTGCTGTTGCGCGAGACGCTGCAGGAATGGGGCAGCGACGGCGGTGCCGCTATCGCTGCGTCGCTGGCGTACTACACCATCTTTTCGCTGTCGCCGCTGCTGATCGTGGTCGCGCTCTTCCTGGGGCTGATCCTGGACGAGGCGGAGCTGCAAACGACGGTCGTCGATGGACTGACGGGCACGGTCGGCGAGGGCGGGGCGGCGATGATCCGCGACCTGATCACCAACAGCCGTCAGACGGGCAGCGACTTTTTCGGCTCGCTGATCTGGTTCGCCTTTGTGGTGTGGGGCGCATCGGGCTTGTTCGCCCAGCTCCAGGCGGCGCTCAATAAAATCTGGGAGATCAAGCCGATACCGGGGCGCTCGCCGATCGCGCTGGTGCGCACGCGCTTTTTCTCGTTCGTGGTGGTGATCATGGTCGGGATCGTGCTGTTCGCCACCATGCTGGTCAACAGCGGGCTGAACAGCTTCATGCAGGACAACGGCACCCCCGCGCTGGCGCTGGTGGTGCGCCCGGTGCAGTTCATCGTCACGGTGTCGCTGACCGCGTTTCTGATCGGGGTCGTCTTCAAGCTGCTGCCCGACGCGATCATCCGCTGGCAGGATGTCATGGTGGGCGCGGCGTTCACCGGGGTGCTGTTCTTCATCGGGCAGTTTCTGGTCGGGCTGTATCTGTCCAACGCCAATGTCGGCTCGGTCTTCGGCACGGCGGGATCGCTGACCGCCATCCTGGTGTGGATTTATTACTCGGCGCAAATCCTGCTCTTTGGCGCGGAATTCACCGAGGTGTGGGCGCGTCATCATGGCGCCTTCATTCGCCCGGATGCCGACGCCACCTGGGTGAACGAGCACGCCGCCCGCCGTGAGCTGACGACCGCCAACAAGGATCACAGCGCCATCGACGCCGAGGTCGAAAAGCTGTCTCGCATCGACGCCATGAAAGCGCGCCGTAATGAACGCATGGCAGCCGTCGTCAAAGGGGTGGGGCAGCGGGTGCGATCCGGTCGGCAGCGCGGCAAGCCCGACATCAGCACGATCCAGCCCGTCGAGCCGTCTGATAGCGACGAGACACCGTAGACCGTCCGCGCCCCGATCAGATACACTCCACCTGTCCTGAAGCTGTCCTGAAGCTGTCCTGAAGCTGTCCTGAAGCTGTCCTGAAGCTGTCCTGAAGCTGTCCTGAAGCTGTCCTGAAGCTGTCCTGAAGATGATGAAAGCGATCCCGATGCCGCAAAATATCACGCCGCAAAAGCCCGAAATCGGTCAGGAGTCGGTCTGGGACTACCCCCGCCCGCCCCGCGTCGAAGCCTCGCCGCAGCGCATTCGCGTCATTTTCAACGGCGCCGTGATCGCCGACAGCACTCGTGCGCAGCGCGTCCTGGAGACCAGCCATCCGCCCGTCTATTACATCCCGCACGAGGATGTACGCATGGAGCATGTGCGCTCGACCGAGCGGCGCTCGTTTTGCGAATTCAAAGGGGCAGCCAATTACTGGACGATCGAGGTCGATGGCAAAATCGCGGAAGATGCCGCCTGGAGCTACAAAGCGCCGAGCGCGGGCTATGAGGTCATCCGCGATCATCTGGCATTTTACGCCAGCCGCGTCGAAGCCTGTTTCGTCGGCGACGAGCAGGTGCAGTCGCAGGCGGGTGATTTTTATGGCGGCTGGATCACCTCGAATATCGTCGGACCCTTCAAAGGCGGCACCGGCACATGGGGATGGTGATGCCTGTGGCGCCGCTGCCTGTGGCGCCGCTGCCTGTGGCGCCGCTGCCTGTGGCACTGCTGCTGTTCGACATCGACGGCACGCTGCTGCGCACGCGCGGCGCGGGTCGTGAAGCGACCCGGCTGGCGCTGCTGGAGGTGTTCGGCACGGCAGGCGCGGTGGCGACTCACCATTTCAGCGGCAAGACCGACTGGTTCACGCTGGTCGAGCTGCTGGAAGGGGAGGGCTTTACACACGACCAGATCGTCGAGCGGATGGCAGTCTACGACGAAGCGGTCGGTCGGCACACCGGGACGATCATCGGCGGCTACGAGGTCGAGTCGTGTCCTGGCGCGCCAGAGACGATCGCCGCGCTGCGTCCGCGCCGCGATCTGCTGCTGGGACTGGTGACAGGCAACGCGCGTCAGTCGGCACCGCACAAGCTGCGCGCCGCTGGCTTCGATCCGGCGTGGTTCCCGGTCGGCGCGTTTGGCACCGAGGCGCACCAGCGGGATGACCTGACGCCTCTGGCATTGCAGCGCGCGGTCGATCACCTGGGGGCGACGCCCGCGCCTGTGATCGTCATCGGCGACACGCCAATGGATGTCGCCTGTGCCCGCGCGATCGGGGCGATCGCCGTCGTCGTCGAGACCGGATTTGCCACGCGCGACGAGCTGATCGCCAGCGCGCCCGATCATCTGCTGCCCGATCTGACCGGGTTTGTCGCGCTGCTGGACAGCCTCATCATGGTGCCGCGCCCGTGATGACGCGGAAGCTAATATGAACCTGCGCGATGTGCCGATCGTAATAAATCGAGTACAATCACCAGCATGATCGATCCGTCTCAACCTATGGCGGTCGTTCTTCCCCCTATTTTTTCTGAGGAGAGACTCACAATGTTCAAAACTTTACGCCTTGTCATGATCCTGAGCCTGACGGCGCTCGCGTTGAGCGTGCCCGTGCTGGCACAGGATAGCCCGATGACCATGAACGGTGACCTGATCACCTACGCCGCCGACGGCTGCGGCACCGACAGCAATGGCAGCAATATGCTGTCGATCGAAGCGGTCGATGCGATGACCGTCCGCTTTACGCTGTGCCAGGCAGACCCGGCGTTCCCGTCAAAAGCCGCGTTCACCTCGCTGGCGATCCACCCGTCGGAATATCTGGAATCGACCGGCGGCGGCGGCGATCTGGTGCGCGCTCCCATCGGCACCGGTCCCTACAGCGTCGAGCGCTGGGACCTGGGCAGCGAGCTCGTCCTGACCCGCAACGACTCCTACTGGGGCGATGCCGCTAAAGAAGAGACCGTCATCTTCCGCTGGAACAGCGAGTCGGCACAGCGCCTGACCGAGCTGCAGGCGGGCAGCGTCGATGGTATCGACAATCCGGGCCCGATGGACATCCCGGTGATCCAGGGCGACTCCGCGCTGGCGTTCTATGAGCGTGAGGGGCTGAATGTCTTTTATCTGGGTCTGAACAACACCATCGCGCCGTTTGACAACGTGAAGGTGCGCCAGGCACTCGCCTACGCGATCGACAAGAATCGCATCGTCGATAACTTCTACCCGGTGGGATCGTCGGTCGCCACCCAGTTCATGCCCACCGCGATCTTCGGCTACACCGAAGAAGTCGAGCCGTTCCCGTATGACCCGGCGATGGCGATCCAGCTTCTCGAAGAAGCCGCCGCTGAAGTCGGATTCTCCCTGCCGATCGAGACGACCCTGAGCTTCCGTGATGTCGTGCGCGGCTATCTGCCGTCGCCGAGTGTGGTCGCTGAAGACCTGCAGCAGCAGCTCGCCGAGGTCGGTATCAATGTCACCATCGATCTGCAAGAGTCGGGCACCTTCCTCGACAATGCCGACGCGGGCAATCTGTCGCTGCACCTGTTGGGCTGGGGCGCCGACTATCCCGACGCCACCAACTTCCTTGACTTCCACTTTGGTGGCGGTTCCAGCGATCAGTTTGGTGACAAGTTCGCTGAGATTACCGAGCCGTTGAGCATGGGCGCGCAGCTCGCCACGTTCGAGGAGCGCTATCCCTTTTACATCGAGGCGAACACCGCTGTCCGTGATCTCGTCCCGATGGTGCCGATCGCGCACGGCGGTTCCGGCGTCGGCTTCAAGGCGAATATCACTGGCGCGCACGCCAGCCCGCTCGGCAACGAAAATTTCAGCGTGATGGAAGACCCGGACGACGACACGATCGTCTGGTTGCAAAACGGCGAGCCGATCGGCTTGTACTGCGCCGATGAGACCGACGGCGAGTCGCTGCGCGCCTGCGAGCAGACCAACGAGGCGCTGCTGGCTTACGAAGTCGCGGGCACTGCGGTCATCCCGGCACTGGCGACCAGCTATGAAGCCAGCGAAGACCTGATGACCTGGACGTTCACCCTGCGCGAAGGCGTCACCTTCCACGACGGCTCGGCGTTCGACGCCAACGACGTGGTGATGTCCTGGGCAGTCCAGTGGGACGCCGCCAGCCCGCTGCACGTCGGGCGTGATGGCAATTTCACCTACTTCTCGGCGTACTTCGGGGGGTTCCTGAACGCGCCAGCGGAATAAGTTCCGCCATGACGACGATCGGGGGGACGGCGGCGAGAGTCGGCGTCTCCCCGATTTTTCCATCCCATTGCCCTCATTTTTGCATTCGACTTTGACAAAGCTGGCTGTCCAATGGTGTTTTTCATTTTTAGACGCCTGATCCTGGCAATTCCGGTGCTGTTCGGGATTTTGCTGATTACATTTTTATTGCAGCGGCTCATCCCCGGCGATCCCTGTCGCGCTGTCCTCGGTGAACGCGCGACCGACGCCATCTGCGATGCCTATTTCGCGCGCATCGGTCTCGACCAACCCCTGCCGACCCAGTTCATCATCTACATCGGCAGCGCGGTGCGCGGCGATTTTGGAGACTCGCTGCGCTACGGACGCCCGATCTCCGATCTGCTGGCGGAGCGGCTGCCCGTCACGGTCGAGCTGGGACTGACCGCGATGATCTTTGCGATCGTGATCGGGGTGCCGCTGGGGATCATTTCGGCATACTATCGCAATTCCGCGCTCGACGTGGGGACAATGATCGGCGCCAATATCGGCGTGTCGATGCCGGTCTTCTGGCTCGGATTGATGCTGGCATACGTCTTTTCGGTGCTGCTCAAAGATACATTCCTGGCGCTGCCGCCGTCGGGTCGGCTGCCAGCGGGCTACGAAGTGGTGCCGTTCTTCGTCGCCTGGGGGATGGCGCCCGACATGGCAAACGCCAGCCCGATCATGGTGTTCCTGTCCCGGCTCAACCTGCTCAACGCGGTGCTGACGCTCAATTTCGATCTGTTCTTCAACGCGCTGCGTTACATGATCCTGCCCGCCGTCGCTGTCGGGACGATCCCGCTGGCGATCATCGCGCGCATGACGCGATCGAGTGTGCTGGAGACGCTCGGACAGGATTACATTCGCACCGCGCGGTCGAAAGGGTTGGGCGAGCTGTGGGTGGTGATGAACCACGCGGTGCGCAACGCCCTGCTGCCCGTCGTGACGATCATCGGGCTGAATTTCAGCCTGCTGATCAGCGGGGCGGTGCTGACCGAGACCATTTTCGGGCTGACCGGGGTCGGACGCACGCTGGTAGACGGCATCACCACGCGCGATTACACGCTGGTGCAGGGCTTTACCATCGTGATCGCCTTCGCGTTCGTCTCGATCAATCTGGTCGTCGATATGCTCTACGGCTATCTCGACCCCCGTATCCGTATGAGTTAGTTTCACATCAGGTAGACGCATCCCTGTGCGTCCCTACCAGGCGCACCTACGAACGGAATTTTTCCATGACCATCAACGCTGCCACGCCAGTCAAGCTGGATGTACCGCAGGCACGCCCAAAGCACCAGAGCATGTTGGCGGAGACTCTGCGCTATATCCTGCGCAATCGATCGGCGGTGATCGGGATCGTGATCATCGCCGCGCTGATCCTGATCGCGCTCGCCGCGCCGATCCTGGCGACCCACGATCCGCTGCTGCCGATGATCGGACAGCCGGGCTACAGCGGACGGCTGCCCGCGCGTCCGCCATGCGTGTACGTATTGGGCTGCTCCACCGATCAGCCGCAGCATTATCTCGGTCTCGACCTGAATGCGCGTGATATTTTCAGCCGGTTGCTGTTCGGCGCGCGCGTCTCGCTGGTTGTCGGCTTTGCCTCGGTGATCTTCTCGATCGTGATCGGGTCGCTGTTGGGAATGGTGTCGGGGTTCGTCGGCGGCTGGCTCGATACGCTGATCATGCGGCTGATGGATGTGCTGCTGGCGTTCCCATCGCTGCTGCTGGCGATCGTGATCGTCACCGTGCTGGGTCCGGGCTTGCAGAACGCGCTGCTGGCGATCTCGATCGTGACCATTCCGGTCTATGCGCGGCTGTCACGGGCACAGGTGCTGTCGGTCAAGGAATTTGAGTATGTCACCGCGAACCGGGCGCTCGGCGCGACCCCACTGCGCACGCTGTTCGTCCACATCTTCCCCAATTCGCTCACGCCGCTGATCGTGCAGGGGACGCTCGGCATCGGCACGGCGGTGCTGGACGCGGCGGCGCTGTCGTTCATCGGCTTGGGCGCACAGCCGCCGCAGGCAGAGTGGGGCGCGATGTTGAGCGTGGCGCGCAGCTACGTCTTCACCGCGCCGCACATGGTGTTTTTTCCGGGCTTGGCGATCATGATCACGGTTTTAGGCTTCAATTTACTGGGCGACGGGCTGCGTGACGCGCTCGATCCGAGGCTGAATCGCAATTAGCGGGCGGCGGGCTTGCGGGGTGCTATCCCCCACTCGCAAGCAGCCGTCCGAGCCAGACAGCGCCGAAGCCCAGAAGGAGGTGTGCCGCTGTATTGACGCAGGCGCTCATCAGATCGCCAGCGCGCACGAGCGCCATCGTCTCGCTGCTGAAGGTCGAAAAGGTGGTGAAGCCTCCCAGAACGCCGACAAAGACGAACGCGCGTATATCGGGCGTAAAGAGCGCGTTCGTCTCCGCCAGCCGCGACAAAATGCCGATGATCAGGCAGCCGATCACGTTCACCGCCAGCGTCCAGTAGGGGAACGCTGCGCCGTTCGTCCAGCCGCGGATCATCTCGATCAGCAAAAAGCGGCAGATCGACCCCACAAACCCGCCGACGCCCACCCAGAGGACCTGGCTCACAGCTCGTACACCAATTGCCCGCCGACGTAGACCTGATCGACGCGGATGTCCAGCAAGCGCTCCGGTGCGATCGCCGCTTCGCGCAGCGGATCGCCGTTCAGCACGATCAAATCCGCCCACTTCCCCGGCGTGATGCTGCCACGATTGTCGGCGTCGCCGCTGGCGATCGCCCCGCCCATCGTGTAGGCGTACAGCGCCTCGTAAGGGGTGATCGCCTGATCCGGCGCGATCGACTCGCCGAGCGCGTCAAAGCGATCGACCGCCGCCTTGATGCCGAGCAGCGGGTTGTCGTCGGGCACGACCGGGGCGTCGGAACTGAGCGCGATCGTCAGTCCGGCGTCCAGCAGCGCCCGCACCGGGTAACAGCGGCTCAGAAAATCGTCGGGCAGGTAGCGCCGAAACGAGGTGCCGAGCGCCTGGATGAACACGGTTTGCGGCACGGCGATCGAGTCGATCGCTCGCATCCGCCGCAAATGGTCGGCGGTCGGCAGTCCGACGTGTTCGATGCGGTGGCGCAAGCCCGTATTCGGCTTGCGTACATGCAGCGACTCGTAAATGCTGATCACCTGTTCCAGCGCGACATCGCCGATCGCGTGCGTGGCGATGCGGAATCCGGCGTTGTGCGCCTCCCACATCAGCGCGCGCATATCGTCGGTCTCGAAACGCAGCACACCCATTTCACCCGTCACTTTGTAGGGCTGGCTGACGGCGGCGGTCGCGCCGGACAGTCCGCCGTCGGCAAAGAATTTGACGGTATCGATGCGTAAATACGGGCTGTCGTGTTTTTCAGGCAGCGGATATGTTTCGGTGCCGCCGTCGGGACGACGAATCGGAAAGCCATTGACGCGCATCGGCAGCGCATCGGCGGCGTCGAGCGCGCGATAGACGCGCATGTGTTCGGGCGCCAGCAGCGGATCGGTGGCACTGGTGATCCCCAGGCGCAGCTGATGTGCCATCGCCGCCTGGATCGCGCGCGACATCGTGTCATCGTCGTAGGGGGGGATGACGCGGGTGAGCAGCCCGGTCGCTGTCTCTTGCAGTAAGCCCGTTGGTTCGCCGGACTCGTCGCGGACGATCACCCCGCCGGGCGGATCGGGCGTCTCGGCGCTGATGCCCGCCAGATGCAGCGCCAGGCTGTTGGCGACGATCATGTGCCCGCAGGTACGGGTGAGCGCGATCGGGTGATCGGACGATACCGCATCCAGATCGTATCGGGTCGGGTGTCGTTTTTCGGGTAGATCGACCTCGTTGTAGCCGCGCCCGGTCAGCCATGTTCCAGCAGGGACGGACTGTGCGCGTTTCCGAAAGGCGGAGGCGATCGCCGCGATGTCCGGCGCGGCGGCGCGGCGCGCGTCCACCTGCACTGTCAGCAGCAAGCCCAGCTTCCACAGATGCACATGCGCGTCGTTGAAGCCGGGCAGCAGCGTGCGCCCTTCGAGATCGACACGGCGCAGAGGCGGCATCGTGACGCGCAGATCGAGCCTGCCGACAGTGCGGATGCGCCCGCTGTACTCATCGACTACCACCAGATCGGGATTGCGATGCGCGGAGTCCATCGTGTGGATGACACCATTGTAAAAGAGGAACATCGGACACCCTTCCGAGCGGCTGCGATCAGATAGGCTGATTGTAGCCGACGCCTTTTGAGACCGCTATCGTATAGGACGGGTTTGGCACGCCAATCCCCTGTGTCAGGGCGTCGTAACCCGTAAAGATGGGTGAGCGGTATCGATAGTCCTGCGTTAAGCTGATGCTATGGCTCATCAGAAAGGCAGCGCATGACCACACAGAGTCAGGCACCGAGTCGGATCGGTCTCATCAGCGTCCTGCTTATCCTGGGTTTGGTCGTTCTTCCTGCCGTCGGCGCGCAGGAGGATACAACGCGATTTGCGCGTTTTGACGTGGTGATCGATCAGGTCGATACCGTCAACAATCGCTTTCGCGTCACCGAAAATCGGGTGACGCAGTTCAACGGCGTATTCACCTTTCGCACACGCGATTTGGCGCTGGACAATCTGGAGTCGCTGCGCGACATCGCTATCACGGTCAACGGAGAATCGCTGCGCGAAGAAGCGACCTGCACCGAGACGCGCGGGACGTTCTGCGGCTTCGTCAACGGGGATGAACTGCGCGTGCAGTATTATTTTCCGCGCGAGGTGCGTGATGAGACGCTGGAGATCGCCATCAGCTATACGGTCGATGGCGCGATCCGATCGTACCCAGGCGGCGATCAGATCGGGTGGCAGGCGGTGCCAGAGCGCCACGACTACGTGATCGACAACAGCACAATTCGAGTGCTACTGCCCGAAGGATATGCACCGCGTGCCGGAACTGACCCGATCGAGACGCAGGGCGTGTCGAGCCGCATCACCGTCGAGGGGCGCACCGTGAGCGCCCGTGCGCTGGAGCCGATCCCGTCTGATACGCACTTCAGCATCCGCGTGCAGTACCCGCACGCGCCAGGGATGCGCCAGGCGTCCTGGCAGGATGCGACGCAGTCAGCGGCAGGATCGACAGGAAATGGATTGACGGGATCAGCCGTGATCGCTGTTGTTGTGGGCGCGTTCCTGAGCGTGATCGTGCCACTGCTGTTGATCATGCGTTGGAATGCGCGCTGGCGTGTGCCAAAAGCGCCAACCGTTCCCGCTGTTCTGACGCAGCCGCCGGACGCTGCGCGTCCTGCATTGGCGGCGCTGCTCCTCGACGCCAGACGCCATCCACGCCAGATCGTCGCCACACTCTACGATCTGGCGCGGCGGGGCTATCTGCGCGTCCAACAGACCCCCACCGATTACAGCTTCGCGCGCACGGGGATGCGCATCAGCGAAGGCATGGTGAGTGCCGATGAACAACTGCTGCTGTCACATGTGTTCGAGATCGACATGCCGCGCACTTTATCGTCGCTGCAAAACACCTTCTACTCTCATCTGGGCGAGATTTTTACGGCGATCCAGGATGAGTACCAACGATCTGCCTGGGTGCGATCCGACGCAATTCATGCCCGCGCCCGTTGGCGTGGATGGGGAGCGATGCTGCTGGTCGGTGGGGTGATCGCTTTCATTGGCACGATCACGCGCCTGGACGACATCCCGACCGGTGGCGGGATTTTGAATGATCCCGTGACGCTGGCGGGCGCGATCGGGGTCGTCACGCTGTTGGTCAACGGAATCGTACTGCGGATACTCGGCTCGCACATCAATCTGCTCACCGCGACGGGGTTGGAGGCACAGGCGAAATGGCGATCGTTTCAGCGCTTTCTTGAAAAGGCACAGGCATACAAGCAGCTAGGACACGAACCGACCTCGTTCGCGGCGTATCTGCCTTACGCGATCGCCTTTGGGATCGAGAAAGACTGGATCGCCGCCTGGGTAAATCGTTCCGAACTGACCCACGTCCCGGCGCCGATCTGGTGGGTGCCTTATAACGCAGGTGTGCCAGTGACGACATCCGAGTATGGGGGCACAACGGCTGCGATTCCGGTCGATGGGGGTGCGGCGCTGGATGGATTGTCATCCGGGGCGGCATTGTCATTGAGCGATATGTCCGATCGCCTCGCCGCTATGCTCGACACGACCGCCGCCTCGCTGACCAGCAGTCCAGCGGGCAGCAGTGATAGCTGGAGCGGCGGCGGTGATAGCTGGAGCGGCGGTGGTGACAGCGGCGGCGGTGGTGACAGCGGCGGGGGTGGTGACAGCGGCGGCGGTGGCGACAGCTGATCCGCCAAACGCCAAACCGCACATTCCTGAGATTGGCGGCTGATGCTAAACTGAATGGCTCATCAAGGAATTCAAGCTGTCAGTGTGTATAGTCTGTCTGACACGCTGCCGCCAGCCGCCGCACGACACACGCGCACGATACGCGAAGGAACGCACCGCATGAAAATCATCGTTGTTGGAACCGGATTTGTCGGGCTGACCCATGCCGCGACCTCTTCAGAATACGGTCACGAAGTCTACGCCTACGACATCGACAAGGCGCGCATCGCCGCCTACCAGAGCGCGGAACCAGAAGCGATCGCCCATTACGTCAATGAACCGGGTTTGGCGGAGGTGATCCGCGAAAATATCGGACGCTATCTGTTTTTCACCACCGATATCGAGCCGATCATCGAGGGCGCCGACGCGATTTTCCTGTGTCTGCCCACCCCGCCCAATCCTGACGGTTCGTCCGACCTGAGCTATTATTTCGCCGCGCTGGAGACGATCGCCGCACTGCTGGCACAGCGCGTCGATCAGCGTCGCGTCGTGCTGATCAACAAAAGCACCGTCCCGATCGGCACCGCCCGTCAGCTCGCAGCCGTCCTGAAGCGTCACAATGTCCCGAACGCGGGCGTGGCGAGCAACCCGGAATTCCTGCCCGAAGGCGATGCCGTCGAGCGCTCGCGCCGCCCCGATCGCGTGGTGATCGGTGCCGACAGCGAGGATGATTTCCGCATCCTGCGCCGCATCTATTCGCAGTTCGTCAATCATGTGCGCATCCGCTACATCGAGACCACGCCAGAGACCGCCGAGGGTATCAAGTACCTCGCCAATACGCTGCTGCTGACCTACGTATCGTTCTGGAACGGGGTCGGCGCGCGCCTCGGTGAGCGCTTTGACAATGTGCGCATGGAAGACCTCAAGCGCGGCGTGACCGCCGACTCGCGCATCAGCACCTGGGGATCGTATGTCTCCAACGGCGCGGGCGGATCGTGCTTTGGCAAGGATATTCAATCGCTCATCCACCAGTTTTCGACGGTCGGCTATCAGGCTGACCTGCTGCAGGCGGTCTTTCGCATCAACGAATATCAGAAGACCTATCTGCTTGATCGCGCGGTGCAGGAGGCGGGCGTCAGCTTCAATCAGAAAACAGTGGCGCTGCTCGGTCTGGCGTTCAAGCAGCGCACCAACGACATGCGCGACTCGTCGTCGCTGAAGGTGGTCGATACGCTGCTGGCGCGCGGGGTCAAGGCGATTCGCGCCTACGATCCGCTGGCGATGGCGGAAGGCAAGCGCTATTTCGATCCCGACAAGAATCACCTGTTCGAGCGTATTTCCTATCACGAGTCGCCCAAAGAGGCGATCAGCGGCAGCGATATGCTGTTCATCTCGACCGACTGGGAAGAATTCCGCGGCTTGTCGCGCACGATCGAGGAATGTGTACAGCCGCCCTACACCATCATCGATGGTCGGCGCATGATCCCTGACTACCAGGAATTGACTGCGCGCGGCTACGATTATCTGGCGGTCGGCTCCGCGTATATGAGTGGGCAGGAAGGGATAGAGTCATGAGTCAGGTATTCCGGCACGTCCTCGACAACGGCTTAGTGGTGCTGCTCAAACCCGTGCGCAGCGCCCCGATCATCAGTTGGTGGGTGCTGTATCGCATTGGCAGCCGCAACGAACGCACCGGGATCACCGGCGCGTCGCATTGGGTCGAGCATATGCTTTTCAAGGGGACAGACCAGTTTCCAGCGGGCACGCTCGACAAGGCGATCGACCGCCTGGGCGGATCGTGGAATGCGCAAACCTTCCTCGATTACACCGCCTATTACGAGACGCTGCCCGCCGATCAGGTCGATTTGGCGCTGCGTATCGAAGCCGACCGCATGAGCAACGCCCAGTTCGATCCCGAAGAAGTGGCATCCGAGCGCACGGTGATCATTTCCGAGCGCCAGGGCGCCGAAAATTCGCCGATGTTCTGGCTCGGTGAAGAAGTACAGGCGGCGGCGTTTCGTGTACACGGCTATCACCACGAGATCATCGGCGACATGACCGATCTGCACACCATGACGCGCGACGACCTGTATGGTCATTACAAAGCGCACTACATGCCCAACAACGCCATCGCCGTCGCGGTCGGTGACTTTGACCCCGACGAGATGCTGGAGCGTATCCGCACGCATTACGGATCGATCCCGGCGGGTGCCGCGCCGACCTTGTTCAGCCGCCCCGAACCGCCGCAGCAGGGAGAGCGCCGCGTCACGGTCGAGCGTCCAGGCACGACCGGATTTATCCAGATCGCCTATCGTGTGCCGGCGGCGACCGAGGCAGACTGGTTCAAGCTCGATCTGCTCAACAGCATTCTGTGTGGACCAGATGGCATGGGCGGGGGCGGCATCGACAACCGTACCAGTCGCCTCTATAAAGCGCTGGTCGAGACCGAGCTGACGGTCAGTGTCGATGGCGGCATGACGCCGACGATCGACCCCTTCATGTATACCATCACGATGGCGCTGCGCGATGGGGTGGCGCACGCCGACGCCGAGGCTGCCTTCGACGCCGCGATCGCCCAGGTGATCGCAGAAGGCATCACCGAGCGCGAATACGCACGGGCGCGCAAACAGGCGCGGGCGCTGTTCGCCTATGGCACCGAGCGCGTGACCATGCAGGCGTTCTGGCTGGCGTTCGCGGAGAATTTCAACAGCTACATCTGGTTCGAGGACTACGTGCAGAAGCTTGAAGCGGTCACGATCGAGGATGTCAAGGACGCGGCACAGTATCTCCGTCCGCAAAATCGGACGGTCGGCTGGTTTGTGCCACTGGAAGGCGATTACGACGGCGACGATAGGGATCACATGGAAGAAGGCGACGAATGAGTGCAGCAGGCGGGTCTTTTCCTAATTCGCAGAATATCGTCCGCGAGGTGCTGCCTAACGGGATCGTGGTGCTGGTCTACGAAAATTTCACCGCGCAGTCGGTGGTGCTGACCGGATCGCTGGCGGTCGGCAGCGCCTACGAGTCCGACGCCGATAATGGGCTGGCGTCGATGGTCGCCAACGCGCTCATGCGCGGCTCGGAACATTACGACTTTGCCGCCATGAGCGACGCGCTGGAGTCGGTCGGCGCCGATCTCGATCTGAGCAGCGCCACCTTCACCACCTCGTTTTCGGGCAAGGCACTGGCGGAAGATCTGCCGCTGCTGCTGGACATCCTGGCGGATGTGCTGCGCCGCCCGACCTTCCCGACCCCGGAAGTGGAGCGGATGCGCGGCGAGACGCTGACCGGGCTGCACTATCGTCAGCAGGATACACGCTACCGGGCGGGTCGCGCGATGTACGAGGTGCTGTATCCGGTCGGGCATCCGTATCATCTGACCGCGCGCGGGACACTGGAGTCGGTTCCCCGGCTCACCATCGACCAGATGCGCGCCTTTCACCAGGCGCATTACGGTCCGCGTGAGATGATGATGGTCATCGTCGGCGCGGTCAGGGCGGCGGATGCGATCGAGGCGGTGCGGGCACGTCTGGGCGATTGGGTCAACCCGGCGCAGCCGTCGCGCCCGTCGGTGACCGATGCGCCGCGTCCGACGGAGGAACGACGGATACATGTCACCATCCCCGGCAAAACGCAGTCCGACATCGTGATGGGCACGCTCGGACCGTCGCGTCTGCATGCTGACTGGCACGCTGCCCAGCTCGCCAACAGCGTCCTGGGACAGTTCGGCATGATGGGTCGCATCGGCGGCAAAGTCCGCGAAGAACTGGGATTGGCATATTATGCCTACAGCCAGGTTGAAGGCGGCATGACGGCGCTGCCCTGGACGATCGCCGCTGGCGTTGACCCACAGAATGTCGATCTGGCGGTCGCGCGCAGCCTGGACGAGGTGCGCCGCCTGATCGACGAGCCGATCAGCGACGACGATCTGAGCGACAACCAATCGTTTTTCAGCGGGCGTCTGCCGCTGCAGCTGGAGACCAACGAGGGGATCGCCTCGATGATCCGCAATATCGAGACCTTCGATCTCGGTCTGGATTATCTGCTTGGTTATCGGGATACGATCTATCGTTTGACGCGCGCAGATGTCCAGCGGGCAGCGCGCCTGTATCTCGATCCGGCGAATATGGTGATCGCGGTCGCGGGTCCCGCCGCTGTATAAATCCCCTGTATAGCGGATGTGTGTCCGTGACGTACTCCCAAGCCTAAAGGCTTGGGCTTCTCCCATCAGGCAACGCAGCCCCTGCGAGCAGGGGTCTTAGCGCGTCTACGGGTTTGTTCGCCGACGCCCCGGCGTGTTCCACACCTTCAACTGCAAAATGCGCTCCCTCACCGGACTTTACGTCGCCCGTAAGTTGCGCAGAAAATATCGCATATGAAAGTGAACAGCAATGATCAAAAATGGCTAAAGCAAGTGAAGGGCTTATATCCCACCGCTAAAGCGGGTGGATTTTACGCCCTGGTTCTATAAAAATGCGGTTAGGCTGCATTGCATAGACGATGTAGGGACGCATCATGATGCGTCCGATAATCCTAATGTTGGTCGAGTCTGGTCGAGGTGAGCTATGTTTGCTAAAAGGGCAGTTATGAACAAGCAGGTGATCTGGATGGGCGCCTTTCTGGTGCTGATGATGAGCGCGTTCGTCGGCACGGCACAGGACAGCACCGTCTTGCGGGATGCGGCGCCCGATCCGAACGCGGCGAGCTTGGTCGAGGTCGCGGATGGGTTCACCCGCCCGATCTATCTGACCCACGCCGGGGATGACAGCGCTCGGCTGTTCGTGGTCGAGCAGGGCGGCAAAATCTGGATTCTCGATCAGGATACCCGCCTCGATCAGCCGTTCCTGGATATTTCCGATCAGATCAGTCAGGAAGCAGTCAACGTGCAAGGCTATACCGAGCGCGGATTGCTCGGCTTGGCATTTCATCCGCAGTATGCTGAAAACGGTCTGTTCTTCGTCAATTACACCGACGACAACGCCGGCACCACGATCGTCGCACGCTACAACGTCTCGACAGACGATGCCAATCGCGCCGATCCGTCCAGCGCGGTCGAGATCATGCGCGTCGAGCAGCCATTCCCGAATCACAATGGCGGACATATGGCATTCGGTGCCGACGGCTATCTGTACATCTCGTTCGGTGATGGCGGGTCGGGCGGCGATCCATTCGATAACGGGCAGGACCTGACGACGCTGCTGGGATCGATCGCGCGCATCGATATCGATGTGCCGGACGGCGAGGGGTACGCGGTGCCCGCCGACAATCCTTTTGTCGGACGCGCTGACGCCAGCCCGGAAATCTGGGTCTACGGCGTGCGCAACGTCTGGCGCTTCAGCTTCGACGCCGCGACCGGTGATCTGTATGCCGCCGATGTCGGACAAAACGCCTGGGAAGAAGTCAATTTCATCCCGGCGGGACAGGGTGGCGTCAATCTCGGCTGGAACGTGTACGAAGGCACGCATCCGTTCAGCGGCGCGGCGGGCAGCGCGGATATGGTGATGCCGATCGCGGAATATTCGCACACGCTGGGGATCTCGGTCACAGGCGGATATGTCTATCGCGGCGATGCCATCCCTGACTGGCAGGGGGCGTATCTGTACGGCGACTTTGGTTCCGGTATTATGTGGTCTGCCTACCGGGACAGCGCGGGTGAGTGGGCGGATACGCTGCTGCTGGACACCGGTCACAGTATCAGTTCGTTTGGAGAAGATCAGGCTGGCGAGCTGTATCTGGTCGATTACAGCGGCAGCGTCTATCGATTCGGTCCTGTCTCCAACAGTTAGTGGACAAACGATTCAGAATTGGCGCGATCGCCCCAGGGACTGATAACAAGGCGTCCGCTGTGATGATCGCGTCAGGTTTAATTCGGTGCTCCATAAGCGGATGTGGCGCACCAGCGGCGGGATCGATCATCGTCGATCGATCCCGCCGCTGCACCGAGGCAGCGTGGACAAAGCGGCGGTCAAGCGACTTGGCAGCGTGCGTCAAGTGGTCTATAGTCGAGATCACAGCATCATGAAAAGGAAGTGCCTTGCCGATCGCCCTCGATCTCGATGATCCGCTGCAAATCGCCCTTGTCGGCGGGATTGTGGCATTGTGCGTCATTCTGATCTGGATTGTGCGCGTGATCTTTCGTCTCGGTGCGCGCTCGGACTCGTTCGGCATGTGGCAGCCCACCTATCCCGCCCCGCCGCGCGTCGATCCTGACACCCTGGACGGGCGACGCTACCTGTGGCAGGCACACGCGCAAAACGATGGTGCCGGATTGACCGACATGCCGTGTGCGTCGGGGTCTGTGATGGCGCGTAAGCTGGTGGTCGGGCGCGATGGCAGCAAGCTGGCAGACTGGCGTATCGCGGGTGCCCGTACCGGGCGTTATGACGCCTATGGACGAATCGCCAGGACGCATCACACGCTGTCCGGCACTTATCTTTCGCGCCTGGTGCGTGCCGCGCGCAGGCGCAAGGTCAGCCCGCGCGCGGCGCTGCGACTCGCACGTCCGATCGCGCGCAACCTGGTGCGCGATATCGTGCGTCACAGCGATACCCGCACTGCCATGCTGCCGATTGCGCTCGACATCCGCGTCAAGAGCAATCAGCCCGGCGCACGGGTGCGCTTCGATCTGCTGCGCTGCGATGCTACCGAGTGGGTGACGATCGACTCGTGGTTGTCGGCGCCGACGATCGGCTCGACGGGTGACGCTGTTGATCAGCTCACCTATGCGCTCTACGGTCAGCGTTTTGGCGAGACGCCGCGTCATGCACGGGCGCGGCTGCAGGCGGATGTGACGCGGATCATCGCTGGCGTGATCGTCAAGCCGCCGGTCGCAAAAGCAGCAGCATTGCCCGCTGCCGCGCCCACAGCGGCGCTGACTCCACCCACTACGCCTGTCCTGGCTGTCGATGACACCGCTGCCAATAGTACGGACGCATAACGCAGCGACTTGCGGAGTGATGCGGAGTTCGCAGAATAAGTCAAACGACGCACGGGCGTGCTGAATCCATGATTCACTGAATTTGATTGGATGCTGTTGGCACGCCCGATATGCGTGACTCGCTGAATTTCACCCAAGAGGCGATCCACCACCGGATCGCCTCTCTTATTTTCAGCGCGAACTTCTTTCCAGATTTTTCGGCGCTATGGGACTATAATGCTCCCCACTCTCTGCCATCTGCAGAACGTCACCGAACGTCACCGAACGTCAACGGAAGGATATTGGTTTGCTCCCGCCTCAACCATATCAGCACCTCCGCGTCGATGAAATAAGACTCTACAGCGATTTCCGCGAAATTCAGGCGATCGGGCTGACCGAAGAGGGTGGACTGAGCCGCACCTCCCTTTCGATGGCGGACATTGCCGCGCGCCAGTGGTTCGCCGGGCGCATCGAGGAGGCCGGACTGACCGTGCGCGACGACGACGCCGGCAATCTCAGCGGCGTCCTCTCGTGCTCCAATCGTAAGGCGCGCACCCTGCTGGTGGGTTCACATCTGGACAGTGTGCCCAATGGCGGTCACTATGACGGCGTGATCGGCGTGCTGGCTGCGTTGGAATGTCTGCGCGTGCTGCACGAAAACGCCGTCGATCTCCCCTTTCATGTCGAGGCGATCGACTTTACCGACGACGAAGGCAGCTACCTGGGCATGTTCGGCGGTCGTGCGCTGGCTGGCGCGCTGGCGTCCGACGCGCTGCAGGATACTCCCGACGCCGACCATGGCCCCTTTCGTGCGGCGCTCGGACGCGCCGGCATCGAGCCGAGCCAGTTTTACAACGCGCGCCGCGATCCGACCGAGCTGGCGGGCTATCTGGAAATGCACATCGAACAGGGGTCGCGTCTGGAACGGGGCGACAAGACGATCGGGGTGGTGCTGGGCATTGTAGGACGCACCAACTACGAAATCACCTTCATAGGTGAGGCTGGACATTCCGGCACCACCGATATGTATCGCCGTCGAGACGCCTTGCGCGGCGCGGCTCAGTTCATCATGCGGGCGCATGACCTGGTGCGAGAGAAATACGGCGACGGCATCTTCAACTGCGGCAATGTCGAGGTCGTGCCGGGCGGCTACAATGTCATTCCCAGTCGAGCTGTGCTGTCTGTCGAGGTGCGCCACGCCAAAGCCGACCTGTTGAGCAGCATGGAGACGATGATCGTCGGCATCGCCCGTGAATGCGCGGCTACTTTTCGATTGGATGTCATGCCGCGCCTGATCGCGCGCTATCCGGCGGCAGAGATGCACCCACACATGCGCGGGGTGATCGAGGCGGCATGTGACGCGCTGGCACTCAGTCACATGCCGCTCTACAGCTACAGCGGACATTCCCCACAGTTCCTGAGCGCCATCACACCGAGCGCGATGTTGTTCGTCCCCTCGATCGGCGGCATCAGCCACCACCGCGACGAGCGCACCGAATGGCACCATGTGGTCAGCGGCGCCAATGTGCTTCTGCACGCCATTCTACGATTGGCGGCGGAGTCCGCGCCAGCGCCAAAAAGACGGCGGGGTCGTGCTAAAAGCGCCCGTTCAGAGAGTCCGCATAGCCCGTGAGCTCGGCATAGCCAGAGCCGCTCACAGCGCCGTCGAGCTGTACCGCTCCTTCCCAATAGGCGATCCCGCCGCCGTGCAGTTCCTGATCCGCCAGCAGCGGCGTGACGGAGAAGGCGAAGGCGTCCGCTGCTGCTGGTGTCACCGTGATCGTCCAGTCCGACGGATAGACCGCGCCCGTGTGCGGACTCGTCCAGGTGGTAGACGAGTCGATCGTGAAGGCATCCGACGGCAGATATTCGGTCGATCCGTCAGCATTGATCAACAGACCGCCGAAATACGGGTCTCTGGTGCCATCTTTCAGGCGAATTTGCCCGACCATCAGCTCGCGTCCGTCGTCGAACTGCAAGCCGAACCAGTCCCAGCCATAGGCGTCCCCGCCGAGCGCGCTGGTGCTGAATTCGTGATCTTTCCAGGTATCCCCGCTGACGGTCAGAGTCTCACCGTCTATTATGATGGTGCCCTCGGTCGGCAGCCGCGACAGTGAATAGTAGTAGCTGGCATTGCCGGGTTCGGCACTCTTAGCGCTCAAGCCCTGGTCGCCTTGCAGCGCGGGCGGCTTCACCTGGGTCAGAGTCAGATCGAGCGCCACATCATCCATCGCCGCCGTGATGCGCGACTGGCTGGCGTCGGCGTTCAGCCCGTCGATCGACCAGTCTTCGAGCCACACCCGCAGCATTGGATCGACCGTCGCCCCGGCGAGATCGGCGCCGCCGCGCATCAGCCGCGAGTCGTGAAAGTAGCGTGCGCCGCCGATGTCCGACACCCCGAAATGTGCCATGTAAATCTGATTTGTCCGCCACTCGGAGTCGGTCTGAGCGCTGTCGCCCGTGATTGCGCGCCGAAAGATCGTGAACTGGTAGCCAAAGCGCCGTCCGTCGTCGGCAGTCAGATTGCCCGTGTAATACCACCACTCGGTCTGAAAATCAGGATGCGCGCCAAAGTCGCGCGGAAACTGCCAGTCCCAGGGATCGATCGCGCGCGTGAAGGCAGCAAGGTCGCTGCTGCCGCGCAGCAGCACCGCTCCGCTCTCGGTCGGCGCGCTCTGCCCGCCGATAGCGCTGAACCCGGCGATCACCACCACCAGCACGATCAGACCTACAACGATATAGCGGATCATAGCCCGTCTCTTTTCTGTCGCACCGTATTATTTGGATTGTTCCAAATTGTACAAACATTGTGTGAGCGAATGCTGAACGCGCGCAAAATATCCCCCGATCGGCACATGGTTGGACTCGTCTGCTGCGCTAATTTCTTGGCACTGGTCGAAATTTGCTTGCGAGGACACGCTCTGATGCAGACTGAACATGGTCCGCCTGACAACACGGTTGAACCCTTGATCGTCATCGCCTCCAATCGAGGTCCTTACAGCTTTCGTCGTAAAGACGACGGCACATTCAGCACACAGCGCGGCGAGGGCGGACTGGTGACGGCATTGGCAGCGCTGGCAGCCAACAACGACGTGCTGTGGATCGCCGCCGCGCTCAACAAAGACGATGCCGCCTGGACGCGCGCCCACGACGGCGGCACGGTCGAGCTGGAGGATATACGTCTGCGGATGCTGATCCCGAATCGGCGTCGCTATCGCATGTATTACAATCAGATCGCCAATCCGCTGCTGTGGTTCATCCAGCATCAGATGTGGGACGGCATCCGCGAGCCGATCATCACCGCCGACACCTGGCGCGCCTGGGAAGAGGGGTATGTCGCGATCAATCGCCAGTTCGCGGATACCATCATCGCCGCCATTCCCGACACCGACCAGCCGATCCTGATCTTCCCCCAGGATTACCATCTGTATCTGCTGCCGGAGATGCTGCGCGCGCATTTTGGGGGGCGGGTGCAGATTCAGCCTTTCATCCATATTCCCTGGCCCGGGCCGGATGTGTGGCAGATGCTGCCCCAAGGGATGCGCACGCCCCTCTTGTGCGGGCTGCTGGCGAGCGATCGCATCGGCTTTCAGACCGAGCGCGACGCTTTCAACTTCGTGCAGACCTGCCGCTTTTACCTGCCCGACGCGCACGCCTACGGCAGCCGCACCACGCTCGCACATCGCGGACGCACCATCGAGGCGCGCGCCTATCCGATTTCGATCGACGTGGAAAAAGTCGAGGCGCTCAGGGATGAGACCAGTACCCGCCTGCACAAACATCAGTTGTTGCAGTCGATCGGCGTCAATCGACTGATCCTGCGCATCGATCGGATAGAACCGAGTAAGAATATTCTGCGCGGTTTACTCGCATTTCGCACGCTCTTAGAGACACATCCTGAGTATCGCGGCAAGGTGCAAATGCTGGGGCTGCTGGTGCCGTCACGCCTGGAGGTCGAGCATTACCGCGATTATCTTTCGTCGGTGATGGCGGAAGCAGGCATGATCAATGCCACCTACAGCGATGAATTGTGGGAACCCACGCGCCTGATCATCGGCAGCAACTACGCCCGCGCGATCGCCGCGCTGGAATTGTACGATGTGCTGCTGGTCAACCCGATCAACGACGGGATGAACCTGGTCGCCAAAGAAGGCGCGCTGATCAACGAGCGCGGCGGGGTGCTGGTGCTGTCGGAAAACGCGGGCGCGGTGTTTGAATTAGGGGCGCACGCGCTGACAATCTCGCCCTACGATGTGCATAACACAGCCGAAGCGCTGCATCAGGCATTGTCGATGCCGCGCGACGAACGCTTTCGTCATGCCGATGCGCTGCGCGAGCAGGTGAAGGGCAGCACGGTGCAGACCTGGTTTCAGCGCCAGGTTCACGAGGCACTGATCGCCTGGGAGAGATCGGTCAGCCAGTCCGCGACGCCCTCCACGCCGACCACCAGTGTATCGGCGGACGCCAGCACAGAGGCAGGCGTCTCCCCGTCGGCGGCGGTGACGCCGATGGCGTAGGATTCGCAGCGCGAGTCGGCGCGCAAATGCGCCGTGACTCGCATCGCGTCCACATCGGTCACGTCGTCACCCAAAAAGACACAGGCTGTCAGCGCATAATCCTCTACCAGCGCCGATAGACCCGTGCCTTTATCGACCTGCAGCGCCGGGCGCACCTCGAACACCTTGCGTCCGGCGAACTGGCTCAGTCCGTTTTCGCGGCACAGACGCGCGATCAGCGGCGCAAACATCGACTCGACCGCGGTGGAATCGACCGCCGCGCGGTAGTGGATCGAGAGCGTCGCGCCTTTGTCCTCGATCAGCATCCCTGGCAGCAGCAGCGGCGCGATCGCGGCGATCACCCGTTGCAACGCCGGACGCGCCGCGTTCGCGCCGGGGATATAGGCGATCGTGCCTGCTGTCCAGCATTCGTAGCCGTGATTGCCCACGTAGACCAGCGCGTCGAGTCCGACCTTGCGATGGGCGTCGAGCGCGGCGCGCCCGGTCAGCGCCGCCACCAGGGTCAGGCGTCCGCTCAGGCTGGCGAGCGCCGCGCGGCAGATCGGATCGACGATGGCGGCATCAGGCGACGGGGCGATCCGGCTGATCGTGCCGTCGATATCGGTAATCACGCCGACCCGCTCCCCGGCACGATGCGCGCCGACCAGACGCGCGGCGATCGCCTCTGCTGTCACGCCGTCCCTGTCATTCATCGCGTGACCACCGTCGGCAGCGCGGCGCACGCCCGACTGACGATCATGTACTGCCCATCGAGCCAGCCTTGCAGTCCATCGTATTCAGCCTGCCACCAGAAAGCATCCGGCGCGGTCGTGCTGGACAGTCCGCCACGCGCGAACAGCTCGACCGTCGTCCCAAACGGAATCACAGCCAGCGTTTCCCCTTCCAGGGTCGGCGCGGATCGCAGCCGCAGGTTGTACTCGACCGATGCTAAACACGGCGTGACCGGGGTCAGCGTCGGCAGCGGCGTGCGCGTGGAAAATGTGAAACGGGTCGCGGATGGCGTAGGCGTATTTTGCGCCGGACGCGGACTGGGCGTAGACGGTGCCGTTGGGCTCGCTGTCGGGGTCGTGGTCGGCACGCGATTCGGCGCGTTGGTCGCTGGCACCGTCGGGGTCACAGTCGCATCGTCGGCGGCTGTCGTGCCCGTCGCCGTCGCGGTAGCGGCACCGGCTGTCGGCGTCTCGAACAGCGCCCGCAGGCTCGGACGAGTGCCTTCCGGGTCGGGCGTACCGCCGCCCATACGATCGCCCAACCCGGTGATATCGCTGTTGACCATGAAGCGGATGAAGGTCTCCATCTGGCTCAATGCCAGCGCTGCCTGAACCGGGTTGACCTGTCCGGCATCAGTGGCGTCGCGCAATATCTGGCGCATGATGACGGCGATCTGATCGATGACCAGTTCAAGATCGCCGCCGTTGTCGATGACGATCCTGGCGAAAGATGTACCAGACTCCAACTGATCGATGATGGCGATCACCCCCAACCCGGTCGTATCGGCGGCATAAGTCAGGATCGATCGGAACAGATTGGCAAAACGCTGTTCGGCGTCTGGTGTCCCGGTCGGCGTCCCCGCCACCACGATAGGGTCTTCGCCGTCCGATGGGGTGGATGTGGCTGCCCCGGCGACCGACTGCGGTTCGGCATTCAACGCGGTGTATGCCCATATGAATGGCAGCGTGAAGGTCGAGATCGCCAAAAATATCGCCCCGGACAGTCCGAGCAGCCCACGCGAGCCGCGCAAGCGCTGCTGGCGGAAGAATTCTAAAATGGTGATCAAGAGGTATACGACCGCGATCCCCCCAGCCAGCAGCAGCGCGATCGGCGCGATGCTGGTATCGGGTATCTCGGCATTGTAGGTCGTCAGCAGCGCTGCAAAAGGGGGCAGGATTGCCAGCAGTAGCAGCGCCAGATCAAAGTAACCCGTCTTATGACGGCGCAGGATCGTCTTGAGCAGCGCATTGATCGCGCTCAAGCCAGCGAACAGCGCGCCAACCGCGACGAGTTGCCATGCGTTAGAAGTCAGGAATTCCAGGATTGCCAAGCGCGAACGCCCTTTCGCTGCCGATCTGATCGAGATGCGCATGTCCCGTCATAGATCACCTACAACGGTATACGCATGGTAGAGCCGCGATGTTCCAATCGGCACACGTTGGCACACAAACGTATCTATCTTAACGTAGGATCGACGCCGCCAGCGTGAGCGGCGTGTTATAATTCGACGAATTAGTTGACTCGGTTTCTCCAGCGTCGTCATCATCTCCACCCATCCGCAAAGGAAAATGACCGTGCCTAACGACTTACCAACTCTGGCGATCAATACTATTCGGACTCTGGCGATCGACGCCGTGCAAAAGGCGAACAGCGGACATCCTGGTCTGCCGATGGGCGCTGCCCCCACGGCGTACACGCTCTGGACGCGCCATCTGCACCATAACCCGCGTAATCCCCACTGGAGCAACCGCGATCGCTTCATTTTAAGCGCCGGACATGGCTCGATGCTGATCTACGCGCTGCTATACCTGACCGGCTATGAGGTCTCGCTCGACGACCTGAAGAATTTCCGTCAGTGGGACAGTATCACCGCCGGACACCCGGAGTATCATCTCACGCCGGGCGTCGAGGCGACGACGGGTCCCCTCGGTCAGGGGACGGCGAACGCGGTCGGCTTTGCGCTGGCAGAGGCATATCTGGCGCACCATTTCAACCGTCCTGGGCACAGCGTGATCGACCACTATACCTATGCGCTGGTCAGCGACGGCGACCTGATGGAAGGCATTTCCGCGGAAGCGGCATCGCTGGCGGGTCAGTGGGGCTTGGGCAAGCTGATCTATCTGTACGACAGCAATGATACCACTCTCGACGGCGGCACCGATATGATCTTCACCGAGGATGTGCTGGCGCGCTACCGCGCCTATGGCTGGCACACGCTGCGCGTGGAAGACGGCAACGATGTCGAGGCGATCGACCGTGCCATTCAGGAGGCGAAAGCGGTCACCGAGCAGCCATCGATCATCGAAATCCGCACGATCATCGGCTATGGCAGCCCCAACAAGGGCGGCACCAGCGAGTCGCACGGCGCGCCGCTGGGCAGAGACGAGATCGCGTTGGTGAAAGAATTTTACGGCTTCCCGAACGAGGATTTTTACGTCCCTGGTGAGGCGCTCGAACACATGCGCGGCGCCGTCGATGCGGGCGCCGCTGCGGAAAGTGCCTGGATCGATCGACTCGTGGCGTACCGCGCCGCCTTTCCCGCACTCGCCGCCGAATTCGAGCGCGCCCTGCGCGGCGAACTCGGTGAAGGGTGGGATGCCGACATCCCCCGTTACGGCGCTGGCAAAGAGCTGGCGACGCGCGTCGTCAGCGGTGAGGTGCTGAACGCGATCGCCAGCCACGTCCCCACCTTCATCGGCGGCGACGCCGACCTCGCCGGCAGCACGCGCACCCTGATCAAGGGCGCGGAAAATACCGGACACCACCAGCCTGCCGCTCGCAACATCCGTTTCGGTGTGCGCGAACACGCGATGGGTGCGATCGTCAACGGACTGGCATTGCACGGCGGCATCATCAAGCCCTACAGCGCCACCTTCCTGCAATTCAGCGATTATATGCGTCCCGCCATCCGTCTGGGCGCGCTCATGGGCATCAAGCCGCTGTACATCTTCACCCATGACAGCATCGGCTTAGGCGAGGACGGACCCACCCATCAGCCCGTCGAACACGTCACCGCGTTACGCCTGATCCCGCAGTTGTATACCTGGCGCCCCGCCGACGCCAACGAGACCGCCGCCACCTGGCGCGAGGCGATGCTGGCGGACAAGCCATGCGTGCTGATCTTCACGCGCCAGAATTTACCCGTACTGACGGGCGAAGGTCTGGACGGCGGCGTCGAGGCGATCTTCACCGGGACGGCGCGCGGCGGTTATGTCGTCGCAGACGGCGAGGGTGAGCCTGAGGTAATTTTGCTGGCGTCGGGCAGCGAAGTCCACATCGCCCACGCCGCCTACAAGACGCTGATGGCGGAAAATGTCCGCGCGCGGCTGGTGTCGCTGCCCTGCTGGGAACGTTTCGAGGAGCAATCGCAGGCTTACAGGGACGCGGTGCTGCCCCCGCACATCCGCGCGCGGGTGAGCATCGAGGCAGGTGTGACGCTGGCGTGGTATCGCTATGTCGGCGCCGACGGCATCGCTATCGGCGTCGATAAATTTGGCGCCAGCGCTCCCTATCAGCGCATTTATGCAGAATATGGTCTGACTGCCGAAGCGGTGGTGAGTGCGGCGCGGTCGGTGGTGACACGCGGCTGAACGTGTGTATATCGTGCAGGGACGCATAACGATGCGTCCACATAGACAAAAGGCATAACCTGATGAAATTGGCATTAGCGTCGGATCACGCGGGCTTTCCCGTCAAACAGCACCTGCTCGAATTTCTGACCGCGCAGGGGCACGAGGTGATCGATCTCGGCACCGACTCGGCGGCACAGCGCACCGATTACCCGGATGCGGCAAAGGCGGTCGGCGCCGCCATCCTGGACGGGCGGGCGGAACGCGGCATCCTGACCTGTGGCAGCGGCGTGGGCGTCTCGATCGCCGCCAACAAGATTCCGGGCATCTATGCCGCCATCTGCCATGACACCTACAGCGCGCATCAGGGGGTCGAACACGACTTTATGAACGTGCTGGTGGTCGGGGCGCGCGTGGTCGGGACGGCGGTCGCGGAAGAGCTGGCGACCGCCTTCATCCATGCCACACCCAGCGACGAGGCACGCTATGCCCGCCGTTTCGAGATGGTGCAGGCATTGGAGAAACACATACCGTAATCCGTTGGAGTAGTGCCTTGCTATCAGCAGGCGAAGCAGGCGGCAAATGGCTACGTCACATGTACGGGTTGTGTTTGGCATTGTCGGGCTTGGACTCGTGTTTGGTTTCCAGGGGTTTGCAGCCTCCCAGCAGCGATCAGCGACACGGTATCTCGCTTTCCAAATGTTCACAGGTACTTCTGATACCAGCGTGCCAATAGGGGGATCGGGCAGCAATCCGTTATCGCCACCGCCAGATAAAGACGAGATGAGCCGCTTTGTCCAGCGACTCATTGAGGAAATTGGTACAACCGGACAGACAGAGACGAAGCTCGCATTCATGATTGGACCGCTGGCGTTCGATCACACCGACTCGCAGTTGCGGCAGATGATCCGGGATGCCTTCAGAATCGCGCGCGAGCAGGACATCGCCGTCGGCTTTCACATCGACGATTCCATGTTCTGGGCGCGGCGCGCCGATTTAGGGCGAGACCCTGCGAATGTCGAGTGGCTGGACTGGGAAGGGACACCGAACACAGGCAGAAGGCTGGACTGGGGTGCGGAACCCATACGGATAGCCCCGCAGATGTGTTTCAACAGTCCTGCCATTCAAAGGGCAGTTCGCCATCTCGCACACGATGTAATCGGCGTCGCTGTCAATGAAGGGATTGCCACCCTTGAAGCACAGGGCGCGCCAGAATTGTTCGCGGGGGTCATCGTCGGATGGGAAACCCAGATCGGTCGTGATTATGCGACCGATGCGTATCTCGGCTACTGCGCCTTGACTCATCTCGGCTTCAGCCGAGAGCAGCCCCCCCAGGACATGGATCGTGAGCGTGAGCAGGTGGTGCAGACGTTTATCGCGCTTTGGGCAGAGGGAATAGCCGAGGCAGGCGTCGATCCAGAGAAAATCTACGCGCATACCGCAGTCACCTCCAGACAGACTTACGAAAACAGGACGGACGACTCTGTACTCAGCTATTCACAGGTCAATCAGTTCGCGCCGCCGTCCATCACCTTTGGAGCGCACTACCAGCCTGGATTCAGCACCTATCCGCAGCCGGGGCTGATGGAACAGCTTTACGGCGAGCTGGCGCAGCACGACAATCCAGCCTGGGCATCGGCTGAAGGCACAAATATTTACCCGGCACTTCTGACGAGCGGCGGCAGCATGGAAACGTATCTGGCGCAGATGTTCAATCATGGTGCGGCGCTGGCGAACATTTTTGGTTGGGGGGTTGGGTTAGAGACAAGTGGAAATCCATTCCGCACAGCAGCCGAAACAACCGATTCGATCCGCGCGTATCGCCGGTTTCTTGGCGGAGATGTACTCGTCGAGGGGTATTATGTGTTCCCGGATTTACCCAACAGGATGCAGCTCATCCAGACACAGCTTCCGACGTGGATACCACAGAATCCAAGCCGACAAGCGGAAATTGAGGCGCTCGTGCTTTTACTCAGCCAATACATAGAAGAAAACAATTACCAGGAGGCGAGCAGAATCGCCGACGACATACTGGCAATAATGACCCCGTAAAGTGCAGCCGGTTGTCAGGACAGCAAAAAAAGGTAAAGATGGTGTGATGTGATAGCCTACTTGTGCCAAAACAACGTTTTCAATCCGTTTCTCTCTAAGGAGCTTACGCGATGACTGGCAATCCGCCCGTCGAAGTGCAGCAGTACGGACAAAGTATCTGGTACGACAATATCCGCCGCAGTCTGATCACCAGCGGCGAATTGCAACGGATGCTGGATCAGGATGGCGTGTTGGGCATCACCTCGAACCCAACGATTTTCCAGAAGGCGATCGGCGCCAGCAGCGATTATGACGACGCGCTGATGACGCTGCTGGAGCTCGATCCCTACGACATTTACGAGCGACTGGCGATCGAGGACATTCAGCACGCCCTCGATCTGCTGCGTCCGATCTACGACCGCACGGGCGGCAAAGATGGCTATGTCAGCCTGGAAGTATCCCCGCTGATCGCCGACGACAGCGCGACAACGGCGAACGAGGCGAAACGCCTGTTTGCGCTCGTGAATCGTCCGAACGCGATGATCAAGATTCCAGCGACTCCCGCTGGCATTTCAGCGATCGAAGAGTCGATCGCCGCCGGGATCAATATCAACGTCACACTGATCTTTGGCGTCGATAACTATCTGCAGGTCGTGGAAGCGTTCATCAACGGACTGGAACGGCGCCACGCGGCGGGCGGCGATGTGCGAAACATCGCCTCGGTCGCCAGCTTTTTCCTGAGCCGCATCGATAGCGCCGTCGATCGGATGCTGGACAGCAACATCCGCGCCGCGCAGATGCGCGGTGACGTGGGGCGAGTCACCTTCAACAACAATCTCAAAGGCAAGACGGCGATCGCCAATGCCAAAGTCGCCTACCGCCGTTTCAAAGACATCTTCTACGGCGAACGCTTTGCTGCGCTCAGTGCAGCAGGCTCGATGGTACAGCGCCTGTTGTGGGCATCGACGGGCACCAAAAATCCCGCTTACCCCGATACGCTCTATCTCGACAGTCTGATCGGCGCCGATACCGTCAATACCGTGCCGCCAGACACGCTCAGGCTGTTCAAGGATCATGGCACCGTCGCGGCGACGCTCGATCAGAACCACGACGACGCCAGTCAGGTGATGGATATGCTGGCTGAGGTCGGCATCGAGCTGGACACAGTGACGGCACAGCTTCAGCTCGATGGTGTCGAGTCGTTCGTCGAGTCGTTTCACAGCCTGCTCGAACAGGTCGAGGCGAAGCGCGACGTGCTGCGCACGGGCGTGATTCGTCAGCAGGAAGTGACGCTGGGCATGTACGCCGATGCGGTCGCCGCCGCGATCAAAGAACTGAGCGCCGATCACGCCAACGGTCGGCTGTGGAACCGCGATGGCAGCCTGTGGAAAGATAGTCCGCCTGTGATGGCGCTGATTCACGAGCGCCTCGGTTGGATCGACCTGGGCAAAGCGATCGACCTGGATCGACTGCAGGCGCTGGCAGACCGCATTTGGACTCCATCGCTGGATGCGGTCGTGGTCTTGGGCATGGGCGGCGGCGGGATCGCGCCGGATGTGCTGCATCACGCTTTCAGCGCCGGCACGCCGCGTTTTTTCCTGCTCGACAGCACTGCTCCTGCCGCCATTCGCGCCGTCGAAGACCAGATCGATCTGGCACGGACGTTGTTCGTGGTCGCCAGCAAGAGCGGCACGACCAGCGAGACCGACGCGCTCTACCGTTATTTTTACGATAAAACTGGAGGGGATGGTGCGCGCTTCATCGCCATCACCGACGCCGGGACGCGGCTGGATACCGAGGCGCGCGAACGTAATTTCCTGGACGTGTTCAATAATCCGCAGGATGTAGGCGGTCGCTATGCCGCCATGAGCTATTTTGGTCTCGTCCCCGCAGCGCTGTTGGGGATCAGCTTCAAGCTGCTGTCCGCGAGCGCCGATCGGATGCGCGTCGCGTGCAGTGCGACCATCCCGGCAGAACAACACCCCGGTATCTGGCTCGGCGCGATCCTGGCAACATTGGGCAAAGCAGGACGCGACAAGGTGACGCTGCATTGCAGTCCATCGGTCGGCAAATTTGGCGCGTGGGTAGAAGGTCTGATCGCGGAAAGCACGGGCAAGGATGGTAAAGGGCTGCTGCCAATCGTCGGCGCCACCGTCGGTAAGCCGCACGATTACTCGTCCGATCGCCTCTTCATCTATCTGCGTGTGGACGGCGACGCCAACGACGATCTCGACGCCGGCATGACCGCGCTCAAACAGGCAGGGCACCCAGTCGTCATTCTGCATCTGCAGGACGCCTACGCGCTCGGCGGCGAATTTTTCCGCTGGTCGTATGCTACCGCCATCGCCGGACGTCTGCTGGGTGTCAACCCGTTCGATGAACCCAATGTCGCGGAGAGCAAGGTCAACACCGCGCGACTGCTGCACACGCCCTACAACGTCGTCCCATCGCCAACCATCGTTGCCGACGGGATCGCGCTCTACGCCGATGCGCGCATGGCAAAAATGCTGGATGCGCTCTGCGATCAGCATCAGTATGAACACACGCTCGTCAACATGCTGGCGGCACAGTTCAATGCCACCAGCGCCGGGGATTATCTGGCGCTGCTCGCCTATCTGCCGCAGACCGAGGCGATCGCCGCCAAGCTGGACGAGGTGCGGCGCCGCATCCGTCACGTGACCAAGCGCGCGGTCACGATCGGATTTGGACCCGCCGCCCTGCACACCTCTGGTCAACTGCACAAAGGCGGTGCCAACAACGGGCTGTATATCCAGATCACCGCCGATCATGAGCCGCTGCCGATTCCTGACAGCCCCTTTGGTTTTGAGACGCTGATCGCCGCGCAAGCCGCCGGTGACCTGGAGGCGCTGGTGGCGCGTGGGCGCCGTGCGCTGCGGCTGCACCTCACAGGGGACCTCACGACGGGCGTGGAAAATCTGCTGACCGCGATCGAGCTGGCGGAAGCGCGGCGAACATAACGGGACATCCTGGCGCCCTACACCCGTTCGGCGGAAAACAGAATCTTCGTGTAAGGTGCGCGGTACAGTCGGTACGGCGCGCCTTCCTCGAAGGCGTTGAACAGGTCACGCGGCACGACCAGTCGTTCGCCGCCCACATCGAGGATATAGGTCTTGGCGCTGCGATTGATGCGGATAGTATGGCGCAGCGTGCCCTCCAGCACGCCGACTACGCCCTCGCGCAGATCACGCTGGATGCGCAGATAACGATTGGCGCCGACGCCCATGATCGCTGCGTTGAGCAGAGTCAGTCCGACGCCGACGATCGTCAGTGAGAGATTGCCTGTCTCGCCGCCAAAATACAGAAAAACGGTCGCAAACAGTCCGACGGCGAGCAAGCCGACGATCACGACTGTCCGCATCAGCCGCCAGGTCATCTGCAATCGCGCGGTCTGCGAGTCGCTCAACCTGCCCGCGCGATTGCGCGCCAGATCGTCGGCGGTGAATTTCAACGCTGTATCCAGCGTCGGACGTTCGATATCGGAAGAAAATACGGGCGTCATGCGATCATCCTTGGTGTCGAATAGACAGTGTGCAGCAACGAGTATAGAAAAAGGGTAGGACATTGTTCAACCGTATTTTCGATCTGGAACGCCTGCCGATCACGCGCCGTCTCGTCGTCGAAAATCCGCTGACAGGGGCGGAAGGTCGTCATCTGCTGCGCACGGGCATCGGGCGGCAGCTGCGGCTGTCGTGGCTGCTGCTGGCGGTCGTATTCGGCGGGTTGGTCGCCATGATCGCCATCAATTTCGCCGTGCCGATCGCGCGTCTGCTGCCGTCTGCTATCTCAGTCGGGGACGTAGAGCGCGCCTTCATCCAGATCGTCGAGTTGAGCGCGATGGCGGCGGTGGGGCTGGTGCTGATACAAACCGCGCTGATGACTGGGATCGCGCCACGCCTGACCTCGACCACGCTGGCGCGCGAAAAACAAGGACGCACCTGGGAAGCGCTGATCCTGACCGGTATCGACGCGCGTCGGATCGTGTGGGGTAAATGGGCTGCCGTCGTGCTGCTGCTACTGCGGCGGCACCGAACCACGCTGCTGCTGCGCCCGATCCTGTGGGTTTGGATCATCGCCGTCGGCAGGTGGCGCGGACTGCTGCCCGAAAACGCCTCGATCGGCGTGCTGCTGACGGTGGTGATCGCGCTGATACTGGCACCTGTGCTGTCTACTGCTTTGTTCGCTGCCTATGGCATGGTGGCAAGCAGTTGGGTCGCCAGCGAGACGGCGGCATCGCGGCTGCTCGGCGGCTTGCAGGTGGTGGTAGTGCTGAGTGTCTTTGCCCTTTTCTGCGTCCTCACGCCAGTTTTTTCGTTCAGTACGGAAAACGACATGCTGCTGGCGCTGCTGGCCGGGACGCTGCTGACCACGCTCGACAGTGGTCTGATCGGCTTGCTGTTCACCTTCACGCCGATGGATGAAGCGGCGCGCCTGAGCTATGTCGGCGGGGTCGCGCTGTGGGGTGCGCTCACGCTCGCCATGACCTACGGACTGCTGCGCGTGGCGGTCTGGTCGGCGGTGCGCGCCGGGGCATCGCCGCGCGGTTGATCGGGATAATCGGCTGAAATGTAAGCATCCCCACGCCTGAAGGCGGGGGGATCTCGCGCCATTTCGATGATTGACTTGGTGGTAGTTTAACTCTTTGAGGTTATAGTATCCGGCAACCGCTCATCCGATCAGCATAGGGAGTCTCATACATGGCAGCTAAAGCGCAGCCAGGACGCAGCTTTCCGCTCGGCGCGACCGTCTATCCTGATGGGGTCAATTTCAGCATTTTCTCGAAAAATTGCGAGGGGGTCGATCTGCTGCTGTTCGATCATGGCGTCTACGACAAACCCGCGCGCGTGATCCATTTTGATCCAAAACGCAACAAGACTTTTTACTACTGGCATATGTTCGTGCCCGGTTTGAAATCGGGTCAGGGTTACGCTTACCGGGTGCATGGCGCCATGAATCCAGAGGCGGGCTTGCGCTTCGACGGCTCGAAAGTGCTGGTCGATCCGTATGCGCGTGCCATCATCATGGATGACTGGGATCGCGGCGCCGCCACCCGCTACGGTGAGGACAACTGTGCCACCGCGATCAAGGGTGTGGTCGTCGGCACCAGCGAGTACCAGTGGGACGGCGATCGTCCGCTGCAAATCCCCTACACCCGCTCGGTGATCTACGAAATGCACGTCGCCGGGTTCACCAAAGACCCGTCGTCGGGCGTGACGCCAGAGCTGCGTGGCACGTACCTGGGACTGATTGAAAAAATACCGTATCTGAAAACACTGGGCATCACCGCGGTCGAGCTGCTGCCGATTCAACAGTTCGACCCACAGGACAAGCCGTTCAGCGCGCACGCAAATTACTGGGGATACACGCCGTTCGCTTTTTTCGCCCCGCACAGTGCCTACGCCACCGGCGGCGATCCGCTGGCAGCCGTCAATGAATTCCGCGATATGGTCAAGGCGCTGCACAAAGCCGGGATCGAGGTCATCCTCGACGTGGTGTACAACCATACCGCCGAGGGCAACGAAAACGGTCCCTGGATGAGCTATCGCGGCTTCGAAAATCGCGCCTATTACATCCTGGCGCCGGACAACCGCTATTACATGAACTATTCTGGGTGCGGCAATTCGTTCAATGCCAATCACTCTATCGTCCGCCGTCTGATCATGGACAGTCTGCGCTACTGGGTGTCGGAGATGCACGTAGACGGCTTCCGTTTTGACCTCGCCGCCGTGCTGTCACGCGACGAGCATGGCAGTCCGCTGGCGAATCCGCCGATCCTGTGGGAGATCGAGTCCGACCCGGTGCTGGCGGGCACCAAGATCATCGCGGAGGCGTGGGATGCAGGCGGTCTGTATCAGGTCGGATCGTTCATCGGACACCGTTGGGCGGAATGGAACGGCAAATTCCGCGACGACGTGCGCAAGGTCATGAAGAGCGAAAGCGGCATGGTCTCGGCATTGGCGACGCGCATCCTCGCCAGCCCCGATCTGTACGGCACGGGGAACCGCGCCATCAACCGCAGCATCAACTTCATCACCTGTCACGACGGCTTTACGCTCAACGATCTGGTGTCGTACAACGGCAAGCACAACGATGCCAACGGCGAGGACAACCGCGACGGCGACGACAGCAACAATAGTTGGAACAGCGGCGCGGAAGGCGAGACGACCGATCCGAAGATCGAGGCGCTGCGCGCCCGTCAGGTGCGCAACTTTTTGACGCTGACGCTGATCGCGCAGGGTACACCGATGATCCTGATGGGCGATGAAGTCCGACGCACGCAGCACGGCAACAACAACGCCTACGGTCAGGATAATCCCATCAGCTGGTTCGACTGGACACTGACCGAGAAGCACGCCGGACTGCTGCGCTTCACTAAAGGGCTGATCCACTTCGTGCAGTCGCACCGCGTGTTTGGTGAAGAGGACTTCTGGTCAACGCTCGAAGAAGACAATGCGCTGGCGTTCACCTGGCACGGCACGCGCCTGCATCAGCCCGACTGGAGCAGCGGATCGCGCGCGCTGGCATTCTCGCTCGGCAACGAACACAGCACCGACTATCTGCATGTGATGATCAACTCGTTCTGGCAGCCGCTGCGTTTCCATCTGCCGCCGCTGTCGAACGGTGAACGCTGGAGCCGGATCGTCGATACCGCGCTGGAGACGCCCAACGACTACTGCGAGCGCGGCAGGCATCAGGTGATCACCACCGATGAATACCTGGTGACCGATCACAGCATCGTCCTGCTGCTGGCGCACGGGTCGTAACTGGTCGATCCGGTACAAAATAAATCGCACGTCGAGATCGCTCGGCGTGCGGTCAAAATCGGGACTGGGTGCCGGATCACAGACTCTGCTTAATGGTACGTATCCCCAATGATTGCAGCAGCATCATGACTCGGACGGTGAACGTCTCGACAAAAATTGTGACCCTGCTGACCTTGCCCGTCTGTAAATGGTGAAATTCCGGTGCTGGCTGCTGGTCGAAGGCGCGCGCCCTGGTATGCGCCGTCAGCCGCTCGATGAAGGCTGCCGCGCTGATCACAGGCACAGTGGCGGCGTCCACGCTGATCTTTGGATAATAGACATGAACGGGCAGCGCGCCAAAATCGTCGATCTGCTCGACACGCCGCTCCGCCGTCAGCCCTTCATAATCTCCGATCAATGCCTGCGCCACCGGCGTCATCAGCACGTACTCGCGCGACTGGACGCTGTTCTTGAGCAGGCGGTGCAGCAGGATCACTTCTGCCCCGGCGATCTCGGTGAAGCCGCGAATTTGCTTGATGGCGACGGTGCCGTAATGCACGATCATCTTGAGCTTGAGATCGGCGATATGGGTGCAGGCTTCGCAGAAGCAGCCATGCCGGGAGCCGACCAGCGCCTGTGAGCGGGTGTAAAAGCCGGTGAACATGCGATTGATCTGGACATGGAGGCTGTCCGCAGCCGGGCGTTCCTGTCCGGTCGGCACCTCGGCATACATGAACACCGCATCGCCCTCCAATTTAGCGATCATGAGCGGATATTCCATACCATCGATGACCGCTTCGAGCAGCTCGGTGATGATCTCCTCGGCGTGCAGCAGGCTGGTGGCGTGCAGCTTCATAAAGCGGGTGTAGCCGCTGATGTCGGCAATGACGAGCAGGGCTTGTGTCTGGCGCATCGGAATAATCCATTTCGCTCTTTGCGGCAAAACGTAGATGCGCGCGCGGACGCGATCTTACGCACTGTAACACAGCCTGGCGTGCCCTTGCTCCATAGGCATCGTCGGACTCGTCGGCAGGCGCCGCACAGGATCGGGAGTCAGGGAAAAGCCGCCCGGATCGCCGCGCGCAGCTCGTCGGCGTGCGGCGCGTAATTGCCGACGCGCCGCACCACGATGCCGCTGGCGATGTTGGCGAGCGTGACCGCCTCGTGCGCGCTGGCACCGCCGAGCAGTGCCAGTGTGATCACGGCGATCGCGGTATCTCCGGCGCCCACCGTGTCGTACACGTCGGTGACTGTGGGCGCTGGACTGTGCGTCACGTCGTCCTGGGTTGCGACTGTCGCGCCGTCGCCGCCGCGCGTGATCACCATCGCCCGCGTCAGGTCGAGCCGGGTGTACAGGTCGCGCGCCGCCGCCGCAAACTCGTCTTCCGTATTCAGCGGACGACGCAGCACCTCGCGCGCTTCGTCGGCATTGCACTTGACCACGCCCACACCGCGATACTTGTCAAAGTCCCCCTGCGAGTCGGCGGTGATCAATCCAAAACCGCCCGCATGGATCGCCTCGATGACGCGCGGCGTGACCATCCCACCGCGATAATCCGAGATCAGCACCGCCTCCACATCCGGCGCGATCGCCCTCAGACGCGCGCTCACCTCCGCTTCGACCGCCGCCGTCAGCGGCGCGCGCGACAGCCGATCCATGCGCGCCACCTGCTGCGGAAAGCGCAAGCCCATGTGCGCCATGATGCGCGTCTTGAGCGCGGTCGGACGCTCGCTGTCACCGACCAGCAGGGTCGGCGTGATGCCGCTGACCCACAGCACAGCCCGCAGTGCGTCGGCTGCGGCATCGGCGCCGACCACGCCGATCAGCCGTACATCGACGCCCAGCGCCGCCAGATTCGCCGCCGGGTTCGCCGCCCCACCCGCCACATAGCGCTGTTCTTCAAATTCCAGCACCGGGATCGGCGCTTCACGGCTCATGCGGGCGACGCGCCCGATCAGGTACTCGTCCAGGATCAGATCGCCGACGACGGCGATCCGCCTGCCCGCAAAGCTGCCGATCAATGCCAACAGACGATCACGCATCGGTATCCCTCTTGCGGCGCTGTCGGCGCGCGTCCCACCAGGCGAGCCAGGCGAAGCGCGGCAGGCGCATCATGCGCCGGATGCGCCAGGGCTGCAAAACCAGTCGATACAGCCATTCCACGCCCAGACGCCGCCATGCCAGCGGCGCGCGCGGCACACTTCCCGCAATAAAGTCGAACGTCCCGCCGACACCCATCGCTACTTTCACATTCAGCCGATGCAGATTGCGCGCGATCCACTTGTCCTGTTCCGGGGCGCCATACGCGACCAGTAAAATATCGGCGCCGCTGTCCGCCACCCGCGCGACGATCGCATCTTCCTCGTCGGGGTGCGGGCTGCCACCATATACGCCGACGATCTGCAAGCCAGGATGCGCCCGA
>Ga0163154_10001370_pt1 | contig 37767 bp, 30 predicted proteins | sample OliLakLV19MP9P1_FD_148649 | JGI IMG/M metagenome (GOLD analysis project Ga0163154, IMG submission 148649) | Freshwater microbial mat bacterial communities from Lake Vanda, McMurdo Dry Valleys, Antarctica - Oligotrophic Lake LV.19.MP9.P1 | ecosystem: Environmental > Aquatic > Freshwater > Lake >... | reverse complement strand
TCGGCAACTCTAAGATTGGGGTGGAATCCCTCTGGTATTCGTCGCGAGAATTCGCGGGCATCCTATTCATTCAAATTGAGACGCAACCCCTTTGGGGTTGAGCGGTTTTACCGCAAATACCCAGGGTTGCTTTGCAACCCTGGGCTATGTGACGGAATCCCTTTGGGATTCGTTCGCGAGGGTTCGCGAACAACCCACACATTTATTATGAGTGTGGAATAATTGATCCGCAAGTGTGGCTTGTAATGATATGGGCATTACCATTACCGGAAAATACTCACAAAGGGATTTCGTCGCAGAACCCAGACTCCGAAAAAGAATCCCGAAGGGAGTTGCTGCAGAGCTCAAGCTCTAAAAGAAGAATCCCAAGGGGATTCCGTCACATAGCCCAGGGTAGCTCGTCCTCGAGAAACCCTGGGTAAAACCCGGCTCACGCACAACCCCAAAGGGGTTGCGCCAAAAGATTGCGCCTGCAATTAACCTCATCGAAATAACGAGGCCGTACAAAACTTGATAAGTTACGTTCTGTTTGACGGACTACACTAGGTTATGCGTCACCGCAGATAAACACTTCGAGGCCGAGTTCTTTGAACATGGCTGCTTTTACGTAAAGAGCTTTACGTGCATCAGCTTTAGACGGCGCATATGCAACCTGAATATGATTTGATTTATGACGTGCCATCATTTGATCACGGCTCACTCCTTGAAGGACCGCATGCATAATAGGCCATTGTGGGGTTGTTTGTTCCCAGCGATCTTGGGTTTCCATCGCAGGTAATTTCACGACCTCCGCCATGCCCGTATCAAATTTCAACTTGCCATCTTCAATATATACTCGACTCCAAACGATCCAGCCTGGCTTACTGACGCCTTTAACGGTGCCTCCGCCCAAGCGAAAGTACATCGAGGGCTGGCGTTCGCTCGAAGTTCCTTTGTAACCATCAATAAAATGGGAAGGAGGCGCAGCGCCGGAAATAAGGAAAACCCACACGTAATCGTCGATGCCTTCGCCCTTATACTGACGGCCCCAACGGAGGTCATGCAAAGTATTATCTGACTGGTACCCTAGCTCATCCCAGACGATCTTTGTGATGAGCCCATCCAACCCGGCGCATTCGTCAACCTCGTTAAAATGGGGCAGGGGTTGTCCCGCATAAAGGACCTTTCCAGTTTTCTCATGTTTTACTGGAGGACGTTCAGTGCAGTTGAGCAAACCTTCCGCAAGATCGGAAGCAGGCGTGAGATCTTTGAGCCCTTGCTGGTATTGTATCCCAATGGTAGAGCAACCAAACTCATCGGCCAAACGCAGGGCCGCGATGTACATTTTGCACTGCTGAAGAACTTGGTTCTCTGTGAGTTCCTCTTCTTCTTTTGTACCTAAATTAAACTTCATCCCTTTGTTCGTAAGCCAACGATACACGTCATGTGCTTCTGAGTCGGGTACGGTAAGCATTTTTGCATAGAGAGCGGATTGGCTCATGCGTTCCTTGAAGACACCGGTAGCATGCAAGAGTTCGTCTGGAATCATAGCGTTGTACATGCCCATGCAACCTTCGTCGAAAACACCCATAATCGCCTTGCGACGTTTAAGGTCTGAGGCAAGTTTGCTTCCCACTTTTTCTAGTTTCCCGGGTATATCCGACTTGTTGTAAGACGTGACATGATCCGTCTCATGTTTGATTTTCCCTTTTTTCAACCATGACCGAAGTCCATTGAGGAAAAAATCATCTTCAAATTCTTCACTCCAAATTGAGCTGTATTTGATCCCAGCTTTAGTTAGGGAGCCGTTGAGATTGAGCATCCCTACTAATCCCGGCCATGTTCCACTCCAATTAGCAACGGTCAGAATTGGGCCTTCATGTGTGGATAGCCCTGGGAGAAGATGATGACTGTATTGCCACACACACTCAGCTATGATAAGAGGGGCGTCGGTGGGAATACTTTCAAAAACTTTTATCCCTGTCTTCTGGCTATCGATAAATCCGTGTCCTAATTCTTTATTAAAACCATGAGCGCGTTTGACCTGCCAGCCTTCCTTATTCAGGATGCGAATCAGAGTCTGCTCCATTTCATTCTGCTTTGGCCAGCATTTGGCGTTGGCTGTCGTTCTGAGATCACCGTTGGCGACCAAGTAAATCGTGTTGTTTTTACCCATAAATAAATCGGTTAAATAGTGTTTGTTCGAGTAGGTGATTACCAATTTATTGACCTATTGACAACTGTGGACTTTTTCAAGTTGCAATTGTTACAATCGTTTTGGCAGTTCTTTTGCTATTAAGGATGTCATGACTGCACTTGCTTTTCTAAAAAGGCTCTTGGTTCTGGTTCTCCTTTTTGGAACCACCGTTACCGCGGCTGATTTGAAAGTGGGCTCGCTCACTTACCGCAATGTGTCGGTTCATTCCGTTGAGCCTGATGCTATCATGTTGTTACATTCTGAGGGTGTGGCTCGTATTCCTATGGAAAAACTACCCCTGAGTTGGCGTCAACGTTACGGTTTTGATCCAACCGCTGCGAAAGAATTCCGGGGGCAACAAAAGATCAAAGAAGCTCAGCTCCAAAAAACTTACAAAAATAGGGCTTTGATTGAAAATAAACGCGTCCTTGTTCAGGGCAACGTTCTGCAGACGACGAGTAAAGGTGCGTACATGCGTTATAATGCGATTAAAAAGACCAGTGAACACGACTCAACCGGTGAACCCATTTACAAGAAAATTGTGCACAACACACCTATTTTTGTTGTTGGATTGAATGCGGTTCAAGGTACTGAGTGGACAGGTTATTTGTATCCTGCCGGGCACCATAAATACAAAGGGGCGGATGGTCATCAGGTCGAATTAACGAAGTGGGCGTTAAGTTCATACGACGCAGCTGAAATGCTTTAGGCAGAAATATTAAATGGGGTCTGATGTTTCAAAAGTCGTTTTACAAATTCATTTGCCTCTCGAGTAAAATAAATTTAACGTCTTCTTTTTTATGGCCTCAAAAACGATCATTGATAACATTCCCGAAGAAGTCGAAGTCTCGCATCATAATGATCAGGGTTGCTTCGGCGCATTCCTGACCTTTCCTGAAAAGCTACTCAAGAAGGGTTATGTGTCTGACATTAAACTGCAAGATATGACCGAGTTTCTTGCGATCGAACGATACAGACCTTGGTGGGTTCGCCCTGCTTTCGGGAAGGTGGAAAGCGCCATTCCTAAAGAAACTCAATACCTCCTTTGGAGACGGAGCGACGGCATGTATGGGATCATCTTGCCCCTGATAGAAAACGATATTCGCGCGACAATTGAAGGTGAAGCAGACGGGTTCCGAGTTGTGTTCGACGGAGCGCATGGGGTGTTTCCAAAAAAAGCTGTCATGCTTTTCGCTGGGCTGGGTGAAGATCCCTACGCATTGACCCGATGGGCTGTGACGGCCGTTGCTGATGTGTTGAAAACTTTCCACCTGCGTATCGAAAAAAACGTTCCCGCTTTTGTCGATTACGTGGGTTGGTGTACATGGGATGCCTTTTATACGGAAGTTGACGAAGAAAAGGTCCTCGCGGGTTTGCAATCATTTAAGAAAGCCGGGTTCGTTCCTCCGTTCTTAATTCTCGACGACGGTTGGCAGGATACCGTTGAGCGGTACCTCAACGACTTTACGCCCAACAAAAAATTCCCAAAGGGCCTTGAACCTCTCATCAAAAAAGCCAAGGAAAAATACGGCGTAAAAATATTTGGAGTGTGGCATGCCTTGGTAGGTTATTGGAACGGGGTCCATCCGGCTTCGCCACTAATGAAACGGTACCGGACTGTAACGAGCGAGAATCAACAAGTCATTTTTGATCAGAAACCGACTCAGCGCCACATGGTGCACCCGGACGATATCTACCGCTTTTATCAGGAGTGGTACGCAGACTTGCGTCAACAGGGTGTTGATATGGTGAAGGTGGATAACCAGTCATCCTTAGAAACATTTTCTTTGGGTCAAATGGCTCGGGTTTCGACCATGAAAAATTACCAATACGCGTTGCAAGGTGCAGCGGAAGTCCATTTCGGGGGAAACCTTTTGCATTGTATGTCAAATGGATCTGACGTGGCGTATCATATGTCAGCGGGCAACGTCTGGAGGAACTCGGACGACTTTTATCCCAATGCCCCCGATAGTCACGCTTTCCATATTCATACGAACGCAATGAATAACATGTGGTCCAGCCATTTTTGTATTCCTGATTGGGATATGTTCCAGACCACACACCACGCTGGGGCTTTTCATGCGGCTTCGCGCGCGATCAGCGGCGGGCCGGTGTATGTCAGTGATAAAGCCACGGGCCACGATATCGACCTTTTGAAAAAAATGTGCACCAGCGACGGGCGTGTGCTGAGGTGTGATCAACCTGCTTTACCTTCAGCGGATCGTTTATTCATCGATTGTTATCGTGAACCGCGCTTGATGAAAATCACCAATACCAATGGGCCTATTGGGGTCCTCGGTTTGTTCCATTGTTATTATACGTCTGAGGGCACCCCTGTGGTCCAAGACTCGTTCACCCCTAATGACGTTCCCTATCTCGAAGGCACCTCATTCGCGGTGTACCATCATCAGTCCAAAACCCTCGAAGTCATGAAGCGGAATCAGGCGCGTAAACTAACATTAAAACCGCTTGAGTTTGAACTTCTGACGATATCACCCATTAAAGACGCAGTGGCGCCGTTAGGTTTACTTAACAAAATGAACGGCAGCCGGGCTTTCGAATGGTTTGAAATGAGCGCGGGAGTGTTCCAAGCTCAAGTCCGCGACGGGGGACCGATTGGTTTCTATGCTGAAACAGCCCCGAAAGAAATTCGGATCAACGGCAAAAAATCCAAAGGCACCTACTCCAAAAAAACCAAACTCCTCACCATCACCGCCCCAGAAGGCGCTGAACTAGAGCTGCTCCTTTCCTGGAGGATTCAGAAAAGTGAGAAGTAAGAAGGATGAATGAAGAAGGGACGGAACAAACTAGGCACATTGGCTCACGCGGAGGCGCGGAGAACGCGGAGAGAAAATCGGGAAATTCAAAGGGGTACGGACAAACTATTTCCCGGCCCGAGTCCCATGTGAGTCTTCATTGCCGTATTTCCAGTTCATTAAAGGTTTCTTCTTCCTCCGCGCTCTCCGTGTCTCTGCGTGAGCTTCCTCTTTCCTTTTGCGGGCTCATTGGTTCACGCGGAGGGTTCGGAAAAGTGTGAATGAAGAAGGGCGGTCCGGTTTGAGGTCGTTTTCCTCCTTCATCATTCTGATTTCTGACTTCCGCGCCTCCGCGTGAGCTTGGCCGTCCCTTCGGATTTTAATACTCTCTGGGATCGACTTCGCCATTGCGGACACGGTCCTGCCAGGGGCTAGGAAGGGCGTTGACCCCTCCGGCGTTATATTTTTTCTGTAAACCGGGCGGTAGGCCGCGGTTTTTCCCCTCCTTACGGGAGTGTTTCTTGTTGCCCTTTTTATTGTCCGAGTCCGATGTGCTTATGCTGGCGTTTCCACGCCCGTCATTTTCGGTTGTTGCTTGGGATGAGTTTTTGTAAATATAAGTTTTAGATGTGGTTGAGTCGGAATCATTTTTGTTTTTTGTCTTCTTATCTTTTGACTCTGAGCTTTTCGTTTTTTTATGATCACTTTGACCGCTGTTTCCATCGTTTGCACTGTCGATTTTTCCGCTATGGGAGTCGTCACGGTTTTTGCCATGTCCGGGGTGTTTGGCATTAAGCGGGGCGACCATAAGAAAGCAAGATGTCAGGAGGACTGAGCAGAGCAGGGATGGATTCCGGAGGGCGACATGATTCATAGGGCACCTTTGTAATGCGGTTTATGGACGGTGGGATGCCCCTTATTCTAAGGGTGTATACTGGAAAAATCAACCAGATACTGGGGATCGAGATGTGTTCGGAAAAGTGAGAAGTAGGAAGGATGAATGAAGAAGGGCGGTCAGGATGAGTCGCGGGCGCGTTTGATTATCGTCGAAAGGGGACGGGCGAACGAGGCAGGTTCACGCGGAGAGGCGGAGAGCGCGGAGTTCAAAGGAGAGGGACAAACTATTTCCCGGCCCGAGCTCCATGTGAGTCTTCATTGCCGTATCTCCAGTTCAATTATAATTTATTCCTCCTCCGCGCTCTCCGTGTCTCCGCGTGAGCTTCCTCTTTCCTTCTTCGGGCTCATTTGTTCACGCGGAGGGTTCGGAAAAGTGTGAATGAAGAAGGGGGGCCGGTCTTTGAGGTTATTTTCCTCCTTCATAATTCTAGTTTCTAACTTCCGCGCCTCCGCGTGAAGTTATCTCTGTCGGTCTCTTCGGGTTAGGGCTTCCTTACTCACTTTTTCAACCACTCTTTAAACTCTTTGATTTCTTTACTTTGGCTATCAATAACTTTCTGCGCAAACTTCTTCATCTCTGCATGCTTGCCATGTGATATTTCATTCTCTGCCATATCAACTGCGCTTTGGTGATGAGGTATCATCATCATCACAAAATCTTTATCCGCATCACCGGTCATTTTCATTCCCTTCATTTCATTCATCATCTTATTCATTGATTCCACCAATTTATTTTGCTCGCCACCTGCATGACCTGCACCTGCGTGTTCATCTTTCTTTGCGGAAGGTGTGTGATTTGCAGTCATTGTTTTCAATTCTTCTATTTCTTTTTTCTGCGAATCAATAATGTTTTTGGCGATGGTTTTTATCTTTTCATCCTCACCTTTTGGCAAATAGCTTTGCGCCATATCAACTGCGCTTTGGTGGTGTGGTATCATCATGTTGGCAAAGTCGACATCAAAGTCTCCCGACATCTTCACTGCGCTCATATCATCCATCATCGTTTTCATCATGTTGTCGTGCTCTGTATTGCCGGAAGCCTTCATGTCATTCATCTCTGCTTCATGCGCTTTCATTGCTGTATCGGAAGTTGTTACTTTTGAAGTGCTGCCATCCTTACATGCTGGCATAAATGGAACGCAAAGAGCGAAAGCTGCGGTGATTAAAATGTACTTTTTCATAATTATTATTTTTAGATTTTTTGATGCCTGATACTTTCAGCTAGAATCATTCCGTATTTCTTAAAAACCTAATCAAGGGGGGCGCGGGAAAAGTCAGAAGTAAGAAGGATGAATGAAGAAGGGACGGACAAACTATTTCCCTCCGCGTTCGCCGCGTCTCCGCGTGAACCTTTCTGAGTCCGTCTCTCCGGATTGGCTCCGGTGCTGTCATGGATTTCCCGAGGTTTTCCTAATCTGCGGTTCATTTTTGCGCCTTTTCGCGGCTAATGTCTGGTTTTCTTCCTCCGCATCGCCGCGTGATCGTTCTGTTGATTATCGGCGGTGGTTGTTCGGAATTTCCAGAGGAGTGATTGCGAGCTTGTCCGGATGCGGGGAGCCTGTTAAGTTGTGAAATAGTTTTGACGGGACATGAGCAAGAAACACATTCATTGGCTTCATGAACAACTGCCTTTGCTGGTGGCACAAGGGATCATTACGACCGAAACGGCTGCCCGGATAAATTCCCATTACGACAATCAAGAGGCACCCTCATCGCGTCCGCTGGCGCTGACGTTGTTCGCCATTTTGGGTGGTATCCTCATTGCGGGCGGGATCATACTTCTCATGGCGCATAACTGGATGGAGTTTAACCGACCGACCCGCGCTTTCATTTCCTTTTTGCTAGTCATCCTGGGACAGGTCATCGTGGGTTATGGTATCTGGAAAGATAAAACCTCAGCCGCTTACCGGGAAGGGGCGGGGCTTTTTGCCCAGTTGACCTTCGGCGCGGGCATGGCCCTGATCGGGCAAACCTATCATTTGTCCGATGACTACGGAGCCTTTACCCTAACATGGATGCTCGGCACGCTCCCGCTCGTTTACCTGCTTCAGGCGACAGGCCCGGCCTTGATCTATCTGATAGGCATCACTTTCTGGGCCACTCATGTCCACGACTGGTACCATCATCGCCATCCCGCGGTCTGGTGGGTCTGGATTGCTTTGCTGATTCCTTACGCTGTCATGCAAATGCGGCGCAATCCCTATCATCCTCGGGCAATTCTTTTGATGTGGGGATTGGGCATCTCCCTGGCGATCGGCACGGGCATCTGTTTGGAAAGCGGTTGGCGCAACCTTTGGCTTGTCATTTATTCGGGAATGTTTGTATCCCTTTATTTGATAGGCTCCTTTTGGCAGGGCGAGGGGAGAAGTCTGTGGCAACGTCCTCTGACATTTATCGGCGGGATGGGGGCAACGATCCTGCTTTTTATCATGACCTTCGATCATGCCTGGAATCATATCGGCTGGGTGGAGAGCATTGGGAACTTGCAGGATGGGAGTTGGGCTGTACTGCATGATGTCTTTCTGGCCTGCGTGACGACGCTGACATCCGTCATTCTGATGGTCACATGCCGTCGGCGCGGGCAGTCATTCCAACTGGGATTGGGGATTCTGCCCGTGGTCGTTACGCTGGGCTATCTTATTATCGGATCGGGGCACGGTTCGTCGCTTGCCCATCCGTTTTTCATTATCGCCAACCTCTATTTCCTAGGATTCAGCATTATGACGCTGATCCAAGGACTCAAGGAACGGCAGTTGGGAACCGTCAACTATGGCATGCTGATGATGGCCGCCCTCATCCTGGCCCGTTTTTTTGACAGTCATTTTGGATTCATCGCCAAGGGATTAGTTTTCATCGTGTTGGGCTGTGCCTTTTTAGGCGTGAACTTTTTCCTCGCCCGCCGGAAAGTGGGACCGACCCCGTGAAACGGATTAATCTCATCATTTGTTTTGCCGGACTGTGCCTCATTCAATTGAGCGTGTGTGGATTTCTGATCTATCGCTGGGAATTGATATTGCGCACGGGTGAAGCGTACCGATTCAAAACAAAAGCGGTAGATCCGTATGACGCTTTTCGTGGACGCTTCGTCGCAATCCAGCTGGAGCCCGATTATATCGCCTCGGACAAACCGGTGGACCAACGTCTGCTTGTTTCGGGCGCGACCGTTTACGTCACTGTCACGACCGGCCCTGATGGACTAGCCCGGTTTGATCAGTGCCTGACAGAACCTCCCGCGGGAAAACAAGCCTACATCAAAACGACCCTTCAATACGTGGACACCAGCATGAACCTTCAGCCGGGGGATGTTCTTCATCCACTCGAACTGGCGCAGAAAATGAAGGAGTCCGATGACGCCCTTTCCCTCTATCTCCGCAGCCACATGGCCAATTATGAAAGTGAGACGATTAATAAGTCGTTGAAGGCGGGCGTCGAGGATGCTGCCCTTTCCAATACACTGACAGGCATTCTGAACCGGATGTTTTTTGATCAGACACTGGCCAGGCAACTCCTGGGCACGACAAAGATTGGTGGTTCCAATGAACATCCTGAGGCCATGCGGGCCGAAATGGACAAGGCTTATCCGGGGCAGCTTGTCCCGACACCGCGCGCCCGAATTCATCTGAAACTGCCTTTCGACAGGTATTACATGGAAGAAAATCAGGCGCCCCGTGCCGAACAGGCCTACTGGGATCACAGCCGTAACAGGGCGTTGGAACGGATGACCGTCTCCATCCGCATTCTCGACGGCAAAGGGCTCATCGAAAATCTTTGGATCGGTGACCGAACGATTGGCGAATATTTGAAGTCAAAGGAAAAATGACTTAGGCGCTCCGTTGCGGAAAAAGACGATTAATGTCTTCCGGCAAATTGTTTGTCCATTGAGCGAAGGCGGCGGGAAAGGTCACGCGCGATATTAAGGACAAGAATGCTGTATTGGGCCGGGATCGCTTCGTAGAGTTTCAAAAAGTCCATGGACGAAAGACTCATGCATTCGGCGCGCTCATCGGCCACCACCGTGGCGGAGCGCGTGGCTGCCTCCAGTATGCACATTTCACCGAAAAAATCTTCCGGCCCGATGTGGGTCAGTGTCATTTGATCCGGGGTCCCGAAATGCTTGCAAATACTGACACGCCCACTGATTACCAGATAAAACCGGTTACCCATATCCCCCTCGCGGAGAATCACTTCTCCAGGCGCGAAATCATGTTTCTGTGCCCTGCCCAACAGTAGGTCGAGGGCTGGTGTGTCCATCCCCGCGAAAATATGAACCTTTTCGAAGATCGCGAGCATACGTATACTTTACGGCGGGTTGTCCCTGAAATCCACCTTCAAATTTTAACATGACCGCTCCTTGCCTTTGGCCGCCGCGTGCATAAACTGTTGCCAGGATTTCATGCAATTCCTCTTCAATTTTTTAAACCGGAAACACTCCACACAGCAGGGACCAAAGTCCGCTGAACTTTCCTTAAGTTGCGGGAAGATCCCGCTGATCTACAAACGCAATCCACGCGCACGCCGGTACATTTTAAGGATCAATCCCCAGCGCGAGGTTGTGGTGACCATCCCGCGTGGGGGCGTGGAATCAAAGGCCCGCGCATTCGTGGAGCGTCAGACTCAATGGATCGAACGTCAACTGGCCCGCGTACAAACACCCTCGCCGACTCTTTGGAAGGAAGGAACGTCCGTTTATTATCGTGGCGAGAAACATACCCTTGCAGCCGTCACTTATCAGGGTCGGATCCACGCCCAGCTGGGAGACGAGTTGGTTGATGTATCCAAGGCCGGTCTGAATTGGCGACCTCACGTGATGGCGCATCTCCAAAAACAGGCCCGCCTGGAACTGGCCGTCAGACTGACCCACTGGGGGACGACTCTCGGTATCGCGTACAATTCCCTCCGCGTGGGAAATCAAAAGTCGCGCTGGGGTTCATGTTCATCCCGGGGGACAATTTCCCTCAACTGGCGGCTGATCCAAGTGCCGGATTATGTCTGCGACTATGTGATGATCCATGAATTGATGCACCGGCGGGAGATGAACCATTCCGCCCGCTTCTGGTCGCTGGTCCGCCAGCATTGCGACCGGACGGAAGACGCCCGTCTCTGGTTGAAACAGCATGGCGACGGAGTGATGAAGTGAGAATGAGGAAGGATGAAGGACGCGGAGGGGCCGACGAACTATTTCTTCACTTTATAAAATAGATTTCCCGAGATTTTCCTAATCTGCGTGAATCGGTGTTAATCTGCGGTTTATTTTGTTTCCTTTGATTCAGTTTGCGACTTTTGCGCTTTTTCGCGGCTAATCTCTGTTTTTCATCTTCCTAAATCTTCGGGGCTTCGTGTGGGATAATTTTTTGACTCTATATTGAATCGATGTCTGGTAGTAACGAGAAGAACTTTTTCCTTTAACTATTGTCCATACCTCGTACCGTGGTTATATTGAAAATTAAACGGGTCTAGAGCTACTGAATGAAAATTGCTATTTATATCCCCGCCTATAATGCAGCTTCGACTATCACGAGGGTATTGGACAGAATTCCCGATGAATTAAAACGGTCAGTGGAAGAAATTTTCGTTGTCGATAATGCGAGTGAGGATAACACGCACTTGGTTGCCATAGGCTATGGACACGTCAACAGTCTGCATACTCTTAAAGTCTTCAGGAATGGAGAAAATCTTGGTTATGGGGGAAGTCAGAAATGGGCCTATAACTATTGTATTGAACGAGGGTTTGATGCTGTCGTGATGCTTCATGGCGATGCGCAATATGCGCCTGAAAAAGTTTCCTTTCTGCTTGAGCCGATAGTGAGCATGGATGCTGATCTTGTATTTGGTTCACGAATTGCCGGTGAACCCCTTAAGGGAAGTTTGGACGGGAGGGGGATGCCCATTCACCGCTATTTGGGGAATAGAGTCCTTACAGCCATTCAAAACAGGATACTCGGATGGAACCTAAGCGAGTATCATTCTGGGTTCCGGGTTTTCAGATGTTCTGCCTTGAAAGAGGTCGGATTTGAGCATTGTTCAAACTATTATCATTTTGATACAGAGATACTTATCAGATTCAAACTGTTCAATAAGAAGGTTGTTGAAAGACCCATCCCCACATATTATGGCAGTGAGAAGTTTCATGGAGACATATGGGTATATGGTCTCCGGGTTCTCCATACGATGTTTAAATATCTGATGACTATCAAGGGTTTCAGTAAGGATCCGCGTTTCCTTAAATAGTGGCATCCAACATTATGCGTTCACGAAAACCTTGGTTGATTGCCGCGCTCATTACGCTGACCATCAATCTGGCTGTTACTAATGGTTCATATCACTGGTTGGGCTTCATGCTTATGCTGGGGACCTTTGTATGTGTTTTGGGAGCTTACTTTTGTTGGAAATGGCCGGCGGTACTGGGTGAGTCCAAGCTCTACTTGGCGGTCCTAATTACCAATATCGTTTTGCTTTGCACCATGAAAATAGGTCAGTTTGCAAAAACTATTTCAATAAGTGAATTTCAATTATATCTCATAGGAATTGGTCTTATTTCGTTTCTTACGGGATACGCTTTCGTTGCGCTTGGGAGATTCTGGCGGGTTTTCCCTTTTATATTAGTTGTGTTTACATCCATTTGTTTTTGGAACATCAAAACAACTCCAACTCCACCGATAGACGTTTACGTCATCCAGACACTCGGTGCCCACTATCTTGTCAATTCATCCAACCCTTATACTGGAACCTATCCCAATATTTATGGCGTTGATGCAAATGGAGACTCTCCAAATTATGGCAAAGGCGAGGTGAATGGTAATGTTCTTTTGTTCGGCTATATTTATCCCCCGGCGAATCTTTTGTTATCCATTCCGGGTTATCTGGCTGGTGATGTCAGATATTCGCAATGGTTGATCATCCTTGTGGGTCTCATTGCCCTAGCGCAATTGACAACTCATTCCGTATCGAAAATGGCCGCGTTAATACTGGTGACTATGCCAGCCATGATCCAAAACTTTATACTATCATATAGCGATTTGGTTCTTGTGGGGCTTATCTGTATATCGGTTTACGCCATGCAGCATTATCCTCGGATCAGTTTTATTCCTGTGGCGTTGACCTTAGTTTTTAAGCAATATTGCATCTTTTTATTCCCTCTCTTTATCGCATTGTATTTGTTTCCACCATCGGAACCGCGCAAGCGACCATTCAAAATATGGCCCACAATCATATTGATGACGGTCATTAATGTTCCCTTTGTGCTCCCCGATATCGAAGGGTTTATTTATTCAACCCTGACACACCACTTTGCTTGTCCATTTCGACCGGACTCGCTCACACTCACAGCATTGATGTATCGGTTGGGTATTGTGCTTCCCATGAACGCACTTTCGTTTCTGGGCCCTGCCTGTGCATTTCTGATCTATTGGGTGAAAAAAGATAAGACATGGTCGGGAATGTTCGTGCTGACGACGATAGGATTTTTACTATTCTTCTTTTTAAGTAAACAGGCATTTGGTAATTATTATTTTTTCTGTGCAGGACTGATCGCAGTCGCATTGTCACTAACTGGGAGGGAGGATGAAAATCACGCTTGATAAGACAGATATTAACGAACTTTACTTGATGACTCCGATGGAGTTTTTTGATGGTCGGGGTTCGTTTCTCAAGATTTTCCAATCTGATGCTATTAACGAAATAATGCCCGGCTTCGAAGTGAAAGAGGTGTTTTTTTCAACATCCCATAAGGACGTACTGCGTGGGATGCATTTCTTTACTCCGCCCTATTCCGCTCAAAAAATTGTCACATGTGTGGCTGGGAGCATACTTGATGTTATCGTTGATTTGCGTCGATCCTCGAAAACATACGGGAAAGCCTATTCAACAATCCTTTCAGCCAAGAACAGGGCTATGTATCTTATTCCAAAAGGGTGTGCGCATGGTTTTCTTTCCCTTGAAGATCATTCGATCACGCTCTATGCAACGACGACAGTTCATGTGCCGAGTCATGACTGCGGAATCCATTACAATTCGTTTGGATTTGATTGGCCGGTGAAAAATCCATTTCTTTCAGATCGCGATCAAAGCTTGGCTTCATTAGAGGATTTCGAATCACCCTTCGAATGAAACCTCTGATATTCGGCGCCTCCGGACTGATTGGCAATGCTTGTGCGAGGCTGGGTGATGAATATTGTGGAACAATAAATATTACCGATATTCCATGTATTGATAATCATGGAGGGAGCCATCTGCTCCGCATGGAACTCTCAACCTTCGCAATGGCACATTCCCAGCCGATTAAACAAATTTCTGAATTTATTGAAAAGCAGCAGCCTGATTGCATCATTAACGCGGTGGCATGGTCGCATGTTGATGGTTGCGAAGCTAATCCTGAGAAGGCCCTTTTAATTAACGCCGAATTGCCAAGGCAGATCGCCATGATGGGGAGAAGGTTTAGTCTGCCGATTGTACATTTATCTACCAGCTATGTGTTTGATGGGGAGAAGGAAGTTTATACAGAATCAGACAGTCCCAATCCGCTGTCCGAGTATGGCAAATCAAAATTGTCAGGCGAAACAGCCGTGATGGAGGTACTTCCCGACCACAGCATCATTGCACGTACAATTTTTGTGTTTGGAGAAGAAATATTAAAAAAGAATTTTTATTATCAAGTTAGACGCGCTGTGACGTCAGGCACTCCTCTCAATGTGCCCTGTGATCAGTGGGGGAATCCGACGTATGTTGAAACGCTGGCCGCTGGACTTATTGAGCTCCTGAGAAAAAAGCGATACGGACTGTTCAATGTGTGCGGAAATGAAAGCATGACAAAATATCGATGGGCTTGCGAAATCCTTGACTCATTGAATGCAGGGCACCCATTGGCTATGTCAGTTAAGTCAAAGGATCTGGGACAGCCAGCACCCCGCCCATTCAATGCCAGTCTATCCAATGAGAAGTTTTCCTCTGCCTGTGGCATTTCATTCGACAGTCTCAATAATGATCTTGTTAAAATGTTAGGCAAAAATTAACCATTATTTTGTTCTGATCGTGGAGAATAGAATCTGATCGTGGAAAATAACATGGGTAAAAAGGGCATGTTGCCTTATTGATGGAATTGTAAGTGCATGAATATCATTTTTTCTGGACCCAAGAAAAGTTCCATTTACCGCCGACTTATTGAATTAACCGGAGTCAAGGTGGTTGCCGTGGTTGAAAGGCCTACGAAGGCACCGTTACCAAAAGCCGATGTATTGGTTATTCTGTGTGCATTACCCATAGGAACCTTAAAAGTAATTGTTAAATGCTATGGGGATACATTTCCAATCGTGGGGCTGTATGAGGGGAATATCAAAACGACCAAGAAGGCCATGAGCGCCGGTGTTGATGAAGTGTGTCAGATACAGGACATTCATCAACGCGTGGGGATTGCAAAGGAAAGGTTTGCTCAAAGACAAAAGAAGAATACGCATAGGGTCGAAGAACTCAAGGATCTGCATGACCAAATAAGAACCCTAGAGGAAGCGGCGGAGTCGTTTTCTGGGTTGCAGTTTTTTCTCGATAAACAAGGGCGAATTATTCGGTATCATTCTTCGAGCTCTGAAGATCTATATATTCAGCCTAAAAGGTTCCTTGGAAAAACATTTAAACAAGTCTTGCCCAAAGAGGCGAGCGGGCCGTTGCATCAGGCACAAAAAGAAGCTCTAAAAACGAAAGGAACTTCACTTGTCGAATATGACCTTAACATAGCAGGTGAGAAGAAAACATTCAAAGCACGGGTTCGGTGGTTAGGGGAATCTGGTTATTGCTGTTCTGTGCAGAATATTACAGCTCAACGCACAGCCGAAATGGCGTTTGCTGACGAACGCAACCTCCTACGAACTCTCATGGATAACCTGCCTGATTTTATTTATTTAAAGGATACGCAGGGGAGGTTTATTCTTGCGAACCAAGCACTTTTAATAATGATGGGCCTTCGTTCCCAGGAGGAGATCGTGGGGCATACGGATGTTGACTTTTTTCCGGCCCATTACGCGCGCCAATATAAAAAAAATGAAATGCAAATCCTGCGGACGGGCAAATCCATGATCGCAGTTGAGGAGCGAGTGATCACTGCCGGGAAACATGAAATGTGGGTTTCAACAACTAAAGTCGCATTAAAAAACGATAAGGGAGTCGTGTTAGGACTCATTGGGGTAAGCCGCAATATCACGCACCACAAAGTTTCTGAAGACAAGTTAGTGGAGGAGAAAAATCTTTTACGCACGATTATGGATACCATTCCTGATCCCATTTATATAAAGGATACTGAAGGCCGATTTATTCTCACAAACAAAGCCGTTTCCAAAGATCCTCAAGCGTTGATTGGTAAAACGGATTTTGACCTAACTCCCCATGAGAAAGCAGTAAGGTTTAGGGCAGAAGAACAGAAAATTTACGAGACAGGAAACCCAATTATAAATGATCTCCACGCGGGATCCGTGGATGGAATTGAACGGTATATACTCGTTACGAAAATCCCTATACGCGACAGTAACAAGAAAATGATCGGGCTTGTGGGAATCAACCGTGACGTCACTGCCCTTCGCATAGCGGAGGAAGGCGAGCGCCAAGAGCATAACCTCCTCAAGACGCTGATGAATAATCTACCAGACGAAATTTATCTCAAGGACAAACAAGGAAAGTTCCTTCTTCTGAACAACCGCATAAAGGAACGGATCGGGGCAGTCGAAGGAAAAACTGATTTTGACATGTTGCCACGGGAAATGGCTGAGGAATATGCAAAGGATGAGCGGAGGCTTTTGGAGGGGGAAGCGAGGATCATCGACTTTGTTGCACAAGACATTGTGGCCGGAAATACAAGGCACTATCGTGTAAATAAATTTTTAGTTCGGACACCCGAGGGAGAACCTTTTGCCATCCTTGGAATCAACTGGGACGTGACAAAAGATAGGAAAACTGAAGAGCAAATTAAGAGGCAGAATCAGTTACTGTTAACGCTTATCAATGCCATCCCCGATGCCGTTTATTTAAAGGATCGCGAAAGTAGGTTTATACTCGCGAACAAGAAACTTTCGTCACAACCAGAAATATTGGTGGGGAAACGTGATTTAGATTTCTTGGAAAATCAAGAAGAAGCGAAAATTTATTATAAAGCCGAACAAAGGTTAATGGCCGGGGAAATTTCAGCCCTTGATTTTGAGCAAACCATCGATTCCGGAAACGACAGGCGTTATTTTCATGTCACCAAGGTTCCTATCCAGGATGACAAAGGTGAGGTGATAGGGTTAGTGGGGATTAACCGTGAGGTTACCCAAATAAAAAAAGCGCAGGAGGTGTTATCACGCGATTATGATCTCCTTCGGAAAATAATGGATCATATCCCTGACTCCATTTACCTCAAGGATCGGCAGGGCCGTTTTATTATAGCGAATAAGGCCTGTCTCCATGGTCATGGTCATTCGGACGTGTCAGAAATAGTTGGAAAGACGGATTTTGATTACATGCCTAAAGAACCTGCTGAGGAGTACGCACTTGAGGAGAAGGAAGTTATTGAATCGGGCGTACCCGTGCTCAACCGAGAAAGGCATATAAAAACAGCGGATCGAGAATCTTGGCTCATTTATTCCAAGCTCCCAGTGTTAGGGCATGATAAAATTCCCGTTGGGGTTATAGGGATAAACAGGGACATCACGGAGCAAAGACGAGTCGATGAAGCCATGTTACAAACCCAGAAGTTGGAAAGTTTGGGAATACTCGCCGGGGGGGTGGCTCATGATTTTAACAATATCCTGACCATTATACTGGGGCGTGCTGAGTTGGGATCCCAATTTGCGGAGCAGGAGATAGTAAAGGATTGTTTTAAAAAAATCCTTTCCGCAAGCGAACGAGCCGCAGAGCTCTGTAAACAGATGCTCGCTTATTCAGGAAAGGGGCGGTTCGTTGTTCAGCACTACAACATTAATCAGTTGGTCGAGGAAATGACCGTGTTACTCAGCGTTTCGTTAAACCCTAAAATAAAACTGCACACGGCGTACGATGAGGATCTTCCCAAAGTTGAAATTGATGCCACCCAAATACGGCAGGTCATCATGAACTTAGTGGTGAATGCCTCCGAGGCCATGGCGGAAAAATCGGGTTACATCCAAGTGAGGACCGGGGTGATGAACGTGAATAAAGAATATTTGGCAGAGCCGTATCTGGACCCCGAACTTAAGCCCGGCAGGTATGTGTTTATGGAAGTACATGATCAAGGCACAGGGATGTCGGCAGAAACTAAGGCGCGGATATTTGAACCCTTTTTTACGACAAAATTTGTGGGCCGTGGACTCGGTTTGGCAGCCGTTCTGGGAATCATTCGCGGACACCAGGGAGCGCTAAAGATATTCAGTCAGGTGGGAGTAGGGACTACCTTTCAGATGTTGCTGCCGATTGCGCCTTGAGTTTTTATCTTGTCGCGCCCTTTTTTTCCGGCTCTATTAAACCACCTCCAAAATGAAGGCACTTATTCTGATATGAAGATTTTCCTAGATGGCAAACTGGTCGATGAAAAAGCGGCTAAAATTTCTGTTTTTGATCATGGACTCCTTTATGGAGACGGAGTGTTTGAAGGGATACGCATATACAACAGTCGGGTTTTTAAATTGGAAGAACACATCGACCGGTTGTTTTATTCTGCGCATGCGATCATGCTTAAAATTCCGATGTCGAAAGCCAAGATCATTGAAGCCACAATCAAAACCTGTGCAGCCAATAAACTCAAAGAAGGTTACATTCGCTTAGTCGTGACACGAGGAGTAGGCAATCTCGGTTTAAGTCCTTGGAATTGTTTGCGACCCAGCGTGATTATCATAGCGGACAAGATCAAATTGTATCCCGACGAATATTATCAGAAAGGGTTAAAACTGATCACCGTACCCACCCGACGTTTAAGTCCGGCCGCGCTGAGTCCTGAAGTTAAATCGTTAAATTACCTGAACAACATATTGGCTAAAATTGAAGCACGAAATGGCGGCTGTGAAGAGGCTATACTGCTTAATAACGAGGGTTACATAGCTGAGTGCACAGGGGACAACATTTTTGTCGTTCACGGCGGGAAGCTATTTACACCGCTGTCTGCAATGGGAGCGCTTAAAGGAATTACGCGTCGCGTGATTATGGATATGGCCAAGGAGTTTGGCGTGTCTTTGGTTGAAACGCATTTAACTCGGTACGACGTGTTTAATGCCGAGGAAATGTTTTTGACTGGAACAGGGGCCGAAATCGTACCCGTCCGGGAAGTGGATGCGCGGATGATTGGTAATGGGAAACCAGGACCCATCACGCGCCGGTTCATAAAGGCATACAAGGAACTAACAAATCGGGAAGGCACAGCGATTTATCCAAATTCTTAAAAAGAATGCGCAAAGTTTGGAAACGCGTGGTATAGGTAATATTAAGATGATGGTGTGCGACATCTGCAAATCAAACGATGCAACAGTTCACTTGACCCAGATCGTGGGGGGCAAGATGAAGAAAGTTAATCTCTGTGAAGGATGCTCCAAAGAAAAGGGGGTCCAAGATCCAACCGGATTTTCTATGGCTGACATGCTCTTGGGATTAGGAACCGGCGACGAGATGGAGTCCGTGTCTGAATCGGGCACAATTTGCCCTGGATGTGGATTTACCTTGGCTGACTTTAAAAAGCTTGGGCGGTTGGGGTGTAGTCAGTGTTACAAGACCTTTGCCGAAGGGTTAGAAAGTGTGATCAAGATGATGCATAAGGCTGAGATGCATGTTGGCAAAAAACCTGCACGAGCCATACATAACTTGGAAGTGACTGAGCGACTTGAGGCCCTTCGGACGGAACTTGAAAAAGCGGTGGGCAAAGAGAATTTTGAAAACGCCGCAGCGCTTCGTGATGAAATTGAAGCCATAAAAAAGCAACTGTAAGTCGTTAGGTTAGATCATTTTATGAAAATCAGTAAGTTGTTGAAGAACCCTTCCGGTAGTAAGGGCGAACCCCACAGCAACAGAATTGTGGTGAGTAGCCGCGTCCGATTAGCTCGGAACCTTCAACGATTTCCGTTTCCTGGTTGGGCCAAAAAGGCCGATCGTCAAAAGATAATAGAGACAATACGTCCCGTGGTCGCTGATTTGCCTGAAATGGAAAATGCCGCCATTAATGAGATCATGGATCAGTTCACGGTGGTTGATAAACAGGTTTTAGTGGAGCGCCATCTTATAAGTCGGGAACACGCTGCTAAAAACTTTGGCAGTGGAGTGGTTATTGACGCTAACATGAACCTGAGTTTGATGATCAATGAAGAGGATCATCTGCGGATGCAGGCGATTTTTAACGGGCTCGAATTAGAGAGCGCATGGAAAATGATTAGCAAAGTGGATAATGAGTTGGAAGAAACTCTCGATTTTGCGTTCTCACAGAAGCTGGGATATTTGACCGCGTGCCCCACAAACGTAGGGACAGGGATGCGCGCCTCAGCGATGTTGCATTTGCCGGCGCTTGTGTTGTCGGAGCAGATAAATCAGATTATCCAAGCGGTGAATAAGTTAGGATTGGCCGTGCGGGGATTGTATGGGGAGGGGACGGAGGCCTCAGGCAATCTTTTTCAGATATCGAATCAGACAACTTTGGGCGAGACAGAGGCCGAAATTATTGAGCGGTTGCGCAGGGTCATTAATCAGATTATTGAGCACGAGGAAAATGCACGGGCTACCTTGTTGGAAAAACGAGCGTTGACGGTGAATGATCAGGTGGGCCGGTCCTTTGGCATATTGACGAATGCGTATTCGATGTCATCTAAAGAATCGATGAATTTATTGTCAATGATGCGCCTGGGAGTTGATCTAGGAATGTTTGACGAAATAGTGCGATCGATTGTCGACGAACTGTTTATCGCTAGTCAACCGGCGCATTTGCAGAAATCCATTTCAAGAAAACTTAATGCAGAAGAAAGGGATCTGTTGCGGGGGGAGTTAATCCGTGACAGATTGTCCTTGTTAGAAAAACCAAAAATCAGGAAGATACAGCCACCTGAATCCAATGAGGAAAAAGCATGATGAATAATTTTACACCCCGTGCTCAACAAGTACTTGCACTTGCCCGTAAAGAGGCAGACAGGTTCAACCACAATTATGTGGGCACGGAGCATTTGTTACTCGGACTAATTAAGCTTGGGCAAGGCGTTGCTGTTAACGTCCTCCAAAAGATGGGCCTGGACCTAGAAACTGTGCGGATGGAAGTTGAAAAGCAGGTGGGCACAGGTCCTGAAACAAAAATTTCCGGAAACATTCCTTACACTCCGCGCGTGAAAAAGGTTTTGGCTCTTGCAGGTAAGGAAGCTAAGGCGCTGAGCCATTCATATATTGGAACCGAACATATTTTGTTGGGACTACTCCGCGAAGGAGACGGTGTCGCAGCTCGCGTTCTTAAAAGTTTAGACGTGGATATCGACCGCGCGCGCAATGAAGTGTTGAAGGAACTGGATCCTAATTTTGCACAAGCCGAAAGCATGGGCGCCGGAGAACCTGACGTTCCCGGAAATCCTGCGCCCAACACTGGGGCAGGTGATAAAAAAGAACTCAAAACTCCCGCCCTCAAAGCGTTTGGTCGGGATCTGACTGAGATGGCCAAGAAGGGTGAGCTTGATCCTGTCATTGGGCGTTCGAATGAAATCGAGCGTGTCATTCAGATTCTTTGCCGACGGACTAAAAATAACCCAGTTCTTCTAGGCGAGGCTGGCGTTGGTAAAACGGCCATTGCAGAAGGGTTAGCCCAAGAAATTTCTTCAGGCAATGTACCCGAGATTTTAATTGATAAAAAAGTGATCACGCTCGACTTGGCCCTGATGGTTGCCGGCACTAAATACCGTGGTCAGTTTGAAGAACGTATCAAAGCAGTGATGGACGAAATTAAACGTTCGCGGAACGTGATCTTGTTTATTGATGAGCTTCACACGATCGTGGGTGCAGGTTCAGCTGAAGGCGCGATGGATGCCTCTAACATTATTAAACCGGCACTCTCTCGCTCTGAACTTCAGTGTATTGGGGCCACTACGCTTAATGAATACCGCAAGTATATTGAGAAGGATTCCGCACTTGAACGTCGTTTTCAAACGGTACACGTTGAGGCGCCGTCCGTTGAACAGACTATTCAAATTTTAAAAGGGTTGCGTCACAAGTACGAACAACATCACAAAGCCCAATTTACCGACCAAGCGCTTGTTGCTTCAGCTGTACTTTCGGATCGTTACCTGACGGGGCGTTTCCTTCCTGACAAAGCTATCGATGTCATGGATGAAGCCGGGGCTCGTGCACGTATTACTTCAATGAGTCGCCCTCCTGAGATTAAACAACTCGAAGCTGAGATTGAAAAGATCAAGGGTGAAAAAGAAGCGGCTATTAAGGCTCAAGACTTTGAGAAAGCAGCCAACCTTCGTGACCACGAAAAACAGTCAAAAGAAAAACACGAAAGAGTTGTCGAAGAATGGAAAACCAAGCGCGAAGAGATTCAGACCATCATTAACGATGAAGACATCATGCATATCGTCTCTAAGTGGACTGGCATACCTCTGAATCGCATGAGCCAAGCGGACACCGAAAGATTGCTCCGGATGGAAGAACATTTATCTGCGCGGGTTGTGGGTCAGGAAGAAGCGGCCCTTGCCGTGTCCAAAGCCCTGCGTCGCTCTCGTGCGGATCTTAAAGATCCCAAACGTCCCATCGGGTCGTTTGTGTTCCTCGGACCAACGGGTGTGGGTAAAACTTTAATGGCCCGTGAAATTGCTGAATTTATGTTTGGTGATAGTGACGCGTTGATCCAAATCGACATGTCTGAGTACATGGAAAAATTCACCGTTTCGAGAATGGTCGGTTCGCCACCGGGATACGTGGGTTATGAAGAAGGTGGCCAATTGACGGAAAAGGTACGTCGTCGTCCCTACTCAGTTGTGCTCTTTGACGAAATTGAAAAAGCGCATCCTGATGTTTTAAATCTGATGTTGCAGGTTCTCGAAGAGGGAATTTTGACCGATAGCCTAGGTCGGAAAGTTGATTTTCGGAATACGATCATCGTGATGACATCCAATGTGGGCGCGGATGTTATACGCAAGCAAACATCAATGGGTTTTGGAGTTTCTAAAGAAGAAGCTGATTATGCCGGTATGAAAGGCAAAATCATGGAGGAAGTTCGTAGAAACTTTAAACCTGAGTTCATTAACAGGTTTGATGATTTGATTGTCTTCCATCAATTGTCGAGAGTTGATCTAACAAAGATTATCGACATTGAGATCGAGAAAATCATTAAACGACTCAATGAAAAGGGGCATGCGCTTAAGATGTCAGATGGCGCAAAGGCGTTCTTGCTTGATAAAGGGTTCGATACCCAATACGGAGCGCGTCCTTTGCGTCGCACGGTCGAGCGTTATCTTGAAGACCCGCTTGCAGAGGAATTCCTGCGCGGAAATTTAAAGATGGGCGAAGTCATTGAGGTCGGGGTTAAAGACGATAAGTTGACCTTTACCCAACAAGCAATAGCCGCCTCTTAAGCCCAAAAGACTCTATCATGAGCTTCGCGTTATCCCTTTGGGGATGACGGCAACTTTGTCTTTTAATGACAGAGGCTACGTCCCTTGTGTATTCGAGCTAGGAAGATGTTTGGTGCAGTACTCTTGCTCGTCTTTTGAGGAGAAGCGAAATTCTAGTTCTGGATCAGTTTGATCCGTTTTCCCACATTCTGAGCACTTGTGAAAGTGCTGACTTGGTATGAGGGCAGCAATTGGTCCCGATCTTTTAATTTGAGAAGACGCACGCTGCCTGAACTCCTGGGTCCAATGACGTCCGAAAAAAATCAAATAATTCCCCAAACATGCGAGAATCACGAGTTTGTAGAGAACAGGAGCTGTAATCAGTTCAAACACGACGAATACAGCTGATAAAAGGGCTAACCACTTCACCTTTACCGGAAGAATAAAAAACAAGAGAAGTGATTCGTTAGGTCTAAGTGTTGCATAACTGAAGAACACCGACAGGACGAAGTATTTATTTGAGATTGCGAAATCATTTGAGTAGGACCCCATGATCCACATCATAAACAGGGCGGCCGCAGTGTGGAGAATCATGCCCACGAGTAAAAAGAGATTTAATTTAAACGTGTCCCATTCAGCTTCGAGAACGTCCCCCAAATAGAATTGGAACATAAAGTAAAAAATCATGAATAACTCCCAACCTCTGGCGGAAACAGGAGGAATAAAGATATAAGTGACCAACCTCCAAACCTCGCCATGCATAATTGCAATGGGGTCGAGGGCCATGCCATTGGTAAACTTTTCTCCAAAAACCCATGCAATAACAAAAAAGGCTATTTGAAGAATAACAATATACCGGTACACACCCGGAATGGCGAAGTGACCGAGTCGCCTTTCCAATTTATTAAGCCAATTCATGGTCGTTAAGATGATGAGAACAAACTTTAATGCAAAGAAATTTTCCTGACTATCGATATGGCTTCAGTGTCATCACCATGATTGTCATGGAGGTGGCTACGTCAAGCGGCATGCGTTTGAGTTCATGGCCACGGCCCCAAGAGTCTGAATACAGTATTTCTTGTGTTTTTTCGTTGTACCCGATGATCAGACGGGCATGACCGCTTTCACCGAGGGTTCCGCGCTCTCCACCGGCGGCCAACTCAACCGTCCATATGAGCGGAATACCCAATTCAATGTTTGTTTTAACGCGTGAGAGGAGCTTGGTTTTTTCAGAGTTGCTTGCTTGAAAAAGTTGAGGGCTGGTAAAGTGAAAGGCTGCTTTGGCCATAAGGTCGGGTGAACGGTCCCAAGCCATAACGAAAGTAAGATTATTCCCTAGCCCCATGCGGCGTGCGGCGCGCGCCATTCCTTCAATCTCCGTTCCTTTGGCGGCATCGCTTTTAGCGGCTTTTGCCATCATATGTTGGTCCACCGAGATATTGTAATATTGAGCTAACCTTTCGAGAACAGCCACCACGCAGTATCCTTTTTGACCTTGGTCAACCATTGGAACGTCGGATATGAGAACGTCGTCGCCCAATTTTTTGACGCGTTTGACAAGATCAGCTCGTGCCACATTTTTTTTGCCCATTGCATTTGCGCGAGCCTGTTGTGTGGAGTTTAAGTGATTACCCAGTGTGGGTTTCACTTCCAACATGACGTACTCACGGTCCGCCAACAAATCAAAAATAGTCTCTCCACAGACCCATCGGTCGAAACGTTTTATGACACCCGTTGCAGGTCGTTCCTCTATGGGCTTGGGTTTTGTTGAAAAAGAATCTGAGATGAGTTTGATGAGCTGAGAGCGCATCTCGTCGTAGGATTTACGGTTTATGTCGCCCGCATCACCCTTGTTATAGAAGTTAAATTTCATCAGGAACAACTGATCGTTTTTAAAATAAAGGAGAGACTCGATGGTTTTAGACCCCAGAAAAGTCAACGGTTGCGCATTGCGGAGGGCAAAATGGGAATCAGTTTTTGATTCAACTTTGAATTTTCCGTTAAACGCGGGGACTTTGAGGAGATCATGCGGAGTGAGGGACCAAAGGTTGGTGGCCGTGAACCAATGAACGTCAAGGAAGGGTTCGGTTGAGACAGGTTGTATGGTTTCGGTCGGACTTTCAACAGTCTGAGCTTTAACGAATGACGTTGCCGGTGACTCTTCCTGTGCGAAACCTAAAGAACATAATACAAAACTACTGAGCCAGTAACTTTTTAACCAACGCGGGACCTTCATAAATTAACCCAGTGTAGACTTGAACCAAGCTGGCACCAGCCTCCATTTTCTCCATAAAATCTTGGTGTGAGAAAATCCCGCCGACTCCAATGATCGGAAGTTTAGTGCCCATACGTTTCCGGATGTATTTTATGACTTGCGTCGACTTCTGTTGGAGTGGTTTTCCACTTAGCCCTCCATTTTCTGACGCCATAGGAGCTGACGAGGGAAGGGATGATCGGTCAATGGTGGTGTTTGTAGCAATAATGCCATTCATGTTATGTACGACCATAAGTTCGAGCACTTCGTCAATTTGCGGCTCGGTTAAGTCAGGAGCAATTTTCAGAAGCATTGGCTTGCCTCCACCGAACCCGGTTAACCCAAGTTCGTAATTTTTCCTTTGCACCGCTTTTAAAAGGTCATTGAGCATAGGTTTATCTTGGAGCTGCCTTAACCCAGGAGTATTTGGGGACGAGACATTGATCACAAAATAATCAGCCACCGAGTAGAGAGTTTGCAGTGAATAAACATAATCGTCAGAGGCATTTTCAAGGGGGGTGACTTTACTCTTCCCAAGATTAATTCCCACGGGAACATCAAGCTGCTGAAAGGAAGTACGCATTTTTTTCAGGGTTTCGGCCATGGCCACTGCGCCCACGTTGTTAAAGCCCATTCGATTAATAACGGCCTCTTGTTTGACAAGACGAAAGAGTCGCGGCTTTTCGTTCCCAGACTGAGCATGTGCAGTAACTGTCCCGACTTCAACAAACCCGAAACCGAGTGCTTGCCAAGCAGGGATAGCCACTCCGTTTTTATCGAGACCTGCCGCGAGACCTACCGCATTCTTGAAGGTCAAACCCCAAAGCTTTATGGGTTGGCCCGCGTTCTTGAACAATCCTTCACTCAGTATTTGGAAAAAACCTGATGGACCTAAAACCTTCAGTAGGTCGATGGTACGCTCATGAACCTTCTCAGCATCCTGCATGAACAAAAGTGGGCGAATGACATTTCTATAAATCATAAATGTTCCGATGATGACCATAGTCGGGTTGCACACGCGGTTCGAGTCTTTTATCCTGCGTCTTTTGGAGGATGAGTCTTGATACCAATTGTTGATTTTTGTACGGCTTGGGATCGGGGGCGTCACTTCGGTGCAAATCATTTGTAGAACGATTGGGATTGCCCAAGAAGATAAAGGCAAGTGAAGGCGCGATTTTGTTGGGGGAAAGCGACCGATGGTGAGTAACCGAGGGGAAGAGAAACCACAAAGTGGTCGGAGCGACAGGATTTGAACCTGCGACTTCCTGCTCCCAAAGCAGGCGCTCTACCAAGCTGAGCTACGCTCCGTTGAACCGAAGGAAGGAAATTGCCACACCCCATTAATCCTGTAAACGATTATTATCATTCTTTTGCCCTGTTGGATGACGGGCTACCCCTTTAAGGCGATACTGCGGCTCTGGAGCTTCAGGAATGGCATAAAAAAGGCTCGATAACTTCTTTTAAAAAGGGCGGTATGATGGATCTAAAGCTTGGAAACACGTCAATATGGGAATCTTCTGAAAAACTCACAACCATACCATCGCTTGATCGTGATATCTCAGCTGATGTCTGTGTTGTAGGAGCAGGCATTGCGGGCGTGACTTCTGCATACCTTCTCATGCTTGAAGGTAAGTCGGTCGTATTAATTGACGACGGACCTATAGCCGGTGGGGAAACAAAACATACAACAGCCCACCTCTCAAATGTTATTGATGATCGGTACCACGCCATAGAAAACGTGCATGGCGAAGGAGGGGCGATCCTCGCAGCCCAAAGCCATACCGCAGCGATTAAGTTTATCGAGTCGACGGTGCATAAAGAACACATCTGTTGCCAATTTAAACAACTCGACGCTTATCTGTACGCATCAACAGATGCCGAGGAAAAAGAGATTGAAAAGGAAAATCTGGCCGCGCGTCGAGCGGGACTTTTAGGGATCCAAAAACTAAGTTCTATCCCTTCCTTTTCTTTTAATACTGGATCGTGCTTAAAGTTTCCTGATCAAGCTCGGTTTCATCCCCTTCAGTACGTAAACGGACTTCTGAAAATTTTACAGAAAGCGCATGTTCCCGTGTTCTCGGGTACGCGCATGGTGGATTTGGAAGGGAAGGGCCCCATTCAGGTTATTACCCAACAAGGTAAAAGAATTACAGCCAAGGATGTGATCGTTGCGACAAATACGCCCGTAAACGACCGATTCGCGATCCACACAAAACAAGCGCCCTACCGATCTTATGTGATTGGGGCACTGATCCCTAAAGGGTCTGTTCCAGATGCACTCTATTGGGATATGCAGGATCCATATCATTACGTTCGCTTGCACGAACTTCACCTTGCTGAGGGCCAAAAGAATGTGCGTGATTACGATGTCCTGATTGTGGGCGGGGAGGATCATCGCACAGGAATGAATACAGAAATGAACCAACGCCATAAGAACCTGGAATTTTGGGCGCGGGATCGGTTTCCGATGATCAAGCTAGTGGATTTTCGGTGGTCAGGCCAAGTCATGGAAACAGCGGATGGCCTTGCTTTTTTAGGGCGCAATCCTGGAGACGACCATGTGTATATTATTACGGGTGATTCCGGAATGGGCATGACTCACGGAACAATAGGAGCATTGATTAATGCGGACATCATCATGGGCCGGGAAAATCCATGGGAAACGCTTTATAATCCTTCTCGTAAAATGGTGAAATCTATTGGCACATACGTGAAAGAGAATATTCACGGGGCGTTGAACCTTGCCCAGCATTTAACAGGGGGTGACGTTAAAAGTGCTGAAGAAATAAGCCCCAATAGCGGTGGAATAATAAGAGAAGGAATACACAAAAACGCCGTTTATAAGGATCCCAATGGCGGGGTGCATGTGTGCTCAGCCGTTTGCACGCATTTGGGAGGCGTGGTTCAATGGAATGACGAGGCAAAGTCATGGGATTGCCCCTTTCACGGATCGCGATTCAAACCCAAAGGGGAAGTGTTAAATGGACCTGCCGTCAGTGGGTTAGAGCGGAAGGAAGAGAATTCTCGGAAGAGCGTTTAAATATGGGCCTCAAAGAATACAAAAAGAAACGCAACTTTAGGGCGACCACTGAGCCCGCAGGCGGGAAAAACACGAGAAAACCAGGAGAAACTCACCAGTTCGTGGTTCAGAAACATGCGGCATCGAGACTTCATTATGATTTTCGATTGGAGGTTGCAGGAGTTTTAAAATCTTGGGCTGTCCCCAAAGGATTTGTTTACGTAAAAGGCGAAAAACGGCTCGCGGTTGAGGTTGAGGATCATCCAGTTGAATACGGATCATTTGAAGGAACTATACCCCAAGGCCAGTACGGGGGAGGGACAGTCATGCTTTGGGATAACGGCACGTACACCGTGGAAGGGGAAGACCCCCTATCAAGTTTGAAAGCCGGGAAGATAATTTTGCACCTTGATGGGCAGAAGTTAAAAGGTGAGTGGACCCTTGTAAAAATCAATCGCGCTAAGTCCGACAAGCCTGAATGGCTTCTCATAAAAACAGACGCCGACGTAAAACCCGTGTCGAAGAAAAAAGACGATCAGTCTGTCGTGTCAGGAAGAACCATGGCTGAAATTGCAACGAACTCAAAGGAAGTCTGGGAATCGAATAGAGATCCCGAGCCCAAAAAAAAATTAGGCAAAGCCCCGATTAAAAGGGCCAAGTCAGAGAAGGTAAAAACTGAATCATTTTTTTCTGAATTGGAAGACCTAGAGCTGACGAAAGAAAAAGCCAAGTTCCTTGAGCCCATGAAAGCGCTGCTTATGGACGGGGTTCCGCCCAAGGGCGAATGGATTTACGAAGTGAAGTGGGATGGATTTCGTGTGTTGGCCGTAAAGAGCAAGGGACGCATTGAGTTATTTTCACGCACCGGACGTGTGCTGACAGGCGACTTCGCTGGGGTTGTTACATGTTTGGCGACAGTTCCAGGAGATGAATGGACCCTTGACGGCGAAATCGTAGCGTTGGACAAGGCAGGCAAACCGTCATTTCAACTCTTGCAAAATTTCAAGCAAAGCACAAATGCTGTCAACCACTCGGAAATCATATATTACGTTTTTGATTTCCTTCAATTTGGCGGGAAAGACTTAAAAACATTGCCTCTGAATAAACGGAAGGCGCTTCTTGAAAAACTGCTAAAGGGAACCGCCGATCCATTGCGGTTTTCCGATGCATTAAACGGTGAACCGGGGGAACTCCTTCAACTCGTGCGACAAAACGCGTTGGAAGGATTGATTGGGAAGCAGCAGAACTCCGCCTATGAAGCCGGGAAAAGGTCAGGTAAATGGATCAAATTAAAGGTGGTGCATGAACAAGAGTTTGTGATCGGAGGATACACCCCGCCACAGGGAGGGAGGCATTTTTTTGGATCCATTATTGTTGGGTATTATAAAGATGAAGCCCTTCAATATGCCTCACGAGTGGGAACAGGGTTCGATGAGAAGACTTTAAAGCAACTGTTTACACTCTTTCAGAAATACAAAGTTGTAGAATGCCCCTTTGAGGAATTGCCAGCCCGAGGGCGATGGGGGCAAGGATTTAGCCCAGAACAGAAGCGATTGACGACTTGGCTGAAACCACAACTCATTGCGCAAGTTAAGTTTTTAGAATGGACGGATGACGGTGGATTGCGGCATCCGGTTTTCCTGGGGCTGAGAGACGACAAACAGGCCAAAGACGTCGTGCGGGAAAGGCCCTCGAGTACGGGCCCTCATTTCTCGACCCCACGAAAATTATAAAGGTATCCATAACTTTCTATTGCCGACTTCCTGATTCTCGGTAGCCTCGCGACGCAATTAATTAACACCTCATTTTAGGAATACACAACATGGCTAATTTATCAAAAATCGTTCCAACAATAAGTTCAGGTACAGCGGGTCCTTTGGGCGTCCTGCACCTTCCACGCATGTGGCAGAAAATCACTCTCGGCGTTGCAGGTCTGCTTCCCGAAGATTATGACATGTGCGGCCAAGGTTATGATCAAATGGTGATCGACGCACTTGGATTGAACCGAGAAGAAGTTATCGCTTACTTTAAGGCACAAAAGCCCGGGTACATCGAATTCGAAAAATGGATCATCCAGAAAAAGGGTGGTTCCGTTGATGCCGCAGCCGTTAAGAAGTTGAATGACGGGGTTGCAGGATATATCCATGCTGATAACGTGCGGACGTCGATCCTTGGCGCTGCCGGTATTTCAGACGAAGGTAAGATCAAAGACGCAGTTAATTTGAACAACATTGACGACTGGACTTCGTTCCACTCCACTGTGACAAAATAATTTAGTAGGTCACATTTTTAAAAAGCCGAGGTATTAACGCCTCGGCTTTTTTATTGGTTGGATTGCCATTTAACGGATTTATTTCGTTACAATTGTTTCACAGTCCTTTCCTTGACCTTAAAAATTAACATTATACAATCATCCAAATCAAAAATTCTGGAGAATAATAAAATGTCACAACAATACATGTCCACCCCAATTGTTTCAGCTGCATCAGTAAGCGATCGCGCTCTCTTTATTCGTAACACTTTCATTCACCTCGGGTTAGCTATTTTTGGTTTCATTGCATTGGAGTGGGCGCTTCTCCAATCAGTTCCTGCCGAAGTTGTTTTTAGCTTGGTTAAAGGTAAGATGTGGCTCGTTGTTCTCGTTGCCTTTATGGCCGTTTCATGGGCGGCAAACTGGATGGCTTCACACGAGTTTTCGCCATCAATTCAATATGCAGGCCTCGCACTTTACGTTGGAATTGAAGCTATTATATTCCTGCCCATTTTAACAATTGCCAGCAAGATGAGTCCTCTTCTCATTCCAGCCGCGGGCATCATCACTGTAGTCGTGACCGGATTATTAATGGCCATAGCATTTATAACTAAAAAAGATTTTTCTTTCCTTAAAGTAGGCATCGTTGTTGGTGGTTTTGTAGCGTTGGGCGTCATTGTTGCGAGTGCTTTCATGGGGTTCCAATTGGGCATTTGGTTTTCAGCTATCATGATTCTGTTCGCCTCAGCCTGCGTCTTATTTTCATTGTCGAACATCATCCATCAATACCGCACGACACAGCATGTTGCGGCATCACTTGCCCTTTTCGCCTCCATAGCCTTGTTATTCTGGTACATCCTGAGTTTTCTGATGTCCCTCACATCGAGAGACTAACAACTTCGCGCATTTAATTTCCCCCGTTCCTTTGAACAGAGGGCGTTTATGCGCATTGCCAATTCTGAAAAAGAATCCAAAAGGGATTCCGTCGCGCAGCCCAGAGTTGCTCGTCCGCGAGAACACTGCACAGACAACCCCTAAGGGGTTGCGCGTCCATGAATCCATAGTGGTTTCTCAACTTTGGGGTTTGGGGTGAGAACTCGCGGGCATCCCACTATTTAAATTGATACGCAACCCCTTTGGGGTTGTGTGGATTTTTCTGCATATACCCAGGGTAGCTCTCCAACCCTGGGCTTTGTGGCGGAATCCCTTTGGGATTCGTTCGCGAGGGTTCGCGAACAGCCTAGCGTTGCTCGACACGAGAAACCATTGGGTAAAAATTGGCCACCAAACCGCAATGCGGTTTTGCACACATAAGATTGCTCCTGCAATTGACCTCAACGAAAAAAACGGTCTACACGAAACTTGATAAGTTACGTTCTGTATGACGGACTACACTAGCCGGGGGTCACATGTCGATCCACCGCGTTCAAATTGAGCGTATTTTACGTGGATAACGGAACAGTGGGAATATTTTGGGACGCTTTCCCTTTTTCAGGTATTAGCCCCTGAAGCTTGGACGCGACATTCAAGAAGACCTGAAAAAACAGACAGGACTATCTCTTCGAGAATGAACAAAAAAAAGTGAGTGGAAGTCCTTTGCAGGAGACCACTCACTTGAGAGTATAGGGAGTAATAAAGTAGGAACTAGGCCTTAGGGGCGACAGGTTCTTTCTTTTTAGGACGTTCTTTGACAGTGATGGCGTCTTTGCCGATACGATCGCGGAGGTAATAGAGACGAGCACGACGGACGAGACCGCGTTTTTCGACTTCAACCTTTTCGACGAAAGGTGAGTGCAAAGGGAAAATACGTTCGACACCCTCGCCGTAGGAAATGCGACGGACGGTGAAAGATTCATTAATTCCGCCGCCTTTACGTGAAATCACAATACCGGCAAAAATCTGGATACGCTCTTTTTCGCCTTCTTTAACCTTGGTGTGAACGCGCACGGTATCGCCCACATTAAATTCATTTATATTCTTTTTAAACTGTTCTGCTTCGATCGTTCTAATCGCTTTCATAATTATCCTCTGTTTCTTTATATTACTTAAGTAAATCTGGTCTACGTTGCTTTGTTCGGTCTTCTGCCTGTTCTTTTCTCCACTTTGCGATCTCCTGATGATTCCCCGAAAGGAGGACGTCGGGGACTCGCATCCCTCTGTACTCTTCTGGACGTGTGTATTGCGGGTATTCCAGCAAGTGATCGCTAAAAGACTCATCAACATTCGACATCTCGTCTCCGATGACTCCTGGTATTAAACGAACGACTGCATCAATGACCACCAATGCAGACAAGGCACCGTTAGTGAGGACATAATCTCCAATGGAAATCTCATCCGTAACTAGGGCTTCGCGTACCCGCTCATCAATCCCTTCGTAATGACCGCAGAGTATCAAAACTTTTTGATTCTGCGCGAACTCTCGGGCTTGCGCTTGGTTGAACGTTTTTCCTGACGGCGTCATGAGGACAATCCGCCAATTTTTCCGTTCCGCGCCACAAATTTCGTCTATCGCTTCAAAGATCGGTTCTGGTTTCATCAACATCCCATGACCACCACCGTACGGTTTATCATCAGCCGTATGATGTCGGTCATGCGTCCAGTCTCGCAAGTTTCTCACATTAATCTCGACCAAACCTTTTTGCTGGCCTCGCTTAATGATACTTTCCTGCAGAGGGCCCGTCACAATTGATGGAAAAAGAGTGAGGACCACGATTCGCATAACTGGATCCTTTTCTTCAACTGGAGAAAAGGCAGGCTATAAAACTGACTATGCCTGCTGTGGCTGAGCTTTCTTCAGCTTTTTGTAAATACTGCTAACTGTATCGGACATTTGAGCGCCACGACCGACCCAGAATTCAACGCGTTCGAGATTAATCTGGGAGTTGTTTTCTAGTTTATTTGGGTCGTAGGTGCCTATGTTTTCGATAAAACGACCGTCACGCGGAGAGCGCGAATCGGCTACAACAATACGAAACACGGGAACGTTTTTGGTTCCCACGCGTTTCAAGCGTATGGATACTGCCATTTTGATTTTTCCTTTTAGAAGCAATGGCTCCAGTCATTGCTTCGGGTGTGCTTAAAGTCCCTGGAGGAACTCCGAGCCCGTTACTTCGAACAGGCTCTTCTAAAAATCTGTGATACGTCAAGGAGGTCTTAACCCCGTCTTGTTCCTAGCGTCTCCCGGGAAAACCCTGAAAACCACCTGGCATACCTTTACCACTAAAGGCTGCCATCATCTGCTTTAACTTACCTTGATTCTTCATCAGTTTTCGCATCTGCTCGAACTGATTGAGAAGTTGATTTACCCCTTGAACCGTAGTCCCGCTGCCCCGTGCAATTCGTTGCCGACGTTTGGCATTAATCAAGTGCGGGTACCGCCGTTCACCAGTGGTCATCGAAAGAATAATGGCTTCTGTCGATTTCAACTGCTTTTGACCTTCATTGACAACCTTCGGGTCCGAAGCAAGGTTGGCCATATTACCCATGCCGGGGAGCATGCCAAGGATATTCTCTAGGGGCCCTAACTTTTTCATAGCCCGGAGCTGATCCAACAGATCGTTTAAATCGAGATCGCCCTTTTTGAGCTTTTTCTCTAACGCCAGAGCCTGGTCGACATCAACGGTTTCTTGGGCTTTTTCCACCAGCGTGACAATGTCGCCCATGCCCAGAATACGTGACGCAATACGTTCAGGATGAAAGGGTTCAAGGGCGTCTAATTTTTCGCCCACACCCATAAACTTGATAGGTTTACCCGTCACCGAACGCATGGATAAAGCGGCCCCACCGCGCGCGTCGCCATCGAGTTTTGTGAGAATGATACCGGTTAACCCCAGAGACTTATCAAAGTGCGCCGCGACATTCACAGCCTCTTGACCCAGCGCGCCGTCGGCAATCAGAAGGATCTCATGAGGTTTCGTTTGAGTGCGGAGTTTTACCAATTCCTGAACCAGCGGCTCGTCAATTTGCAAACGACCTGCAGTATCGTAAATAATGACATCTGCACGTTGAGCGATCGCGTAATCCTCAGCTTGTCTCGCGATTTTCAGGACGTCGAGCTCTCCCATCATCATGAAAACAGGGACGTTTAACTGAGTGCCAAGGGTTTTTAACTGGTCCATCGCAGCAGGTCGATACACGTCACAGGCGACTAACAGCGGTTTTTTTCCTTTTTTCAGGAACATCGCCGCAAGTTTCCCGCTCGTGGTTGTTTTGCCCGAACCATGCAAACCGACCATCATAATCCGAGTAGGATCGGCTTGTGTACTTATACCGGCATGCTCAGACCCTAGGAGAGTCGTTAATTCATCGAAAACGATTTTAACGATTTGTTGTCCAGGGGAGACCGCCAGAAGAACATCTTTGCCTAGGGATTTGGCTTTTACCTTTTCGATGAAATCCTTGGCGACCTGAAGATTGACGTCTGCATCAAGTAACGCCATACGGACATCGCGAAGGGCCTCGGAGACGTTTTCCTCAGAAATCTTGCCTAAACCTTGAATGTTTTTAAACGAGCGCTGAAGTTGTTCTGTCAGATTTTCAAACATGGGACGCGCAATATACGTTAAAATCTCAAATGATAAAATAAAATATGCTGCAAGTTGGTTAGATATTCAAAATGGGCAGGCTAGTGTGAACAAAAGAAGTTGGAAGCCGGGAGGAGAATGAGAGGGGGTTGCGGAGGCCATTGGGAATTTCAGGGTTAGTGCAAGGACAGCGACAATTACCTTGAACTTTGTGTCATTGATGTTTTGCATGGGCGAAGTTTATGATGAGTGATACTTCGGCGAAACAGGACCCACGTTTGGATTGGTATGTGAAGGCACGGTACGGGTTGTTTATCCATTACGGACTCTATAGCCAGTTGGCAAGGGGAGAATGGGTGATGAACCGGGAGCAGATTCCTCCAAGTCAGTACGCGAAACTTGCAGATAATTTCAAGTGCGAGCATTTTGATTCGGAAAAGATTTGTGACCTCGCAGTACGCTGCGGTATGAAATATATCGTACTGACGACGATGCATCATGACGGGTTTCGATTGTACGACACCGCGTTGACCCCCTTTTCGACCGCAGGCACAGCCGCCAAGCGTGATCTTGTAGCCGAAATAGTGGCATCAGCACGGAAAAGAGGCTTGCGCATTGGGCTTTATCACAGTCTCAACAATTGGATGGACCAGCCCGATTCCGTTGCAGCTTTGGAAGACAAAGCGGCGTATGAGGTTTTTATAAAGGCCACTTTCGACCGTATTCGCGAACTCGTTACAAAATATAATCCCATTGATATTCTCTGGTACGACGGCTGGTGGCCATTTAATGCTGACCAATGGCAGTCAATCGAGATGAATCGGATGGTGAAAGAAATACAACCTCACATCCTTTTTAACGGACGAAACGGACTCCCCGGTGATTTTGGGACACCAGAGAACCACGTGAGCGCACCTAAACCTTGGCGGCCATGGGAAGCGTGCATTACGATGAACAATAGTTGGGGGTACCATGCTGGGGATTACCATTGGAAAAGTCCCCGAGATGTGGTGGAAATGCTGATCCGATGTGCCAGTCAGAATGGCAATCTGCTTTTAAACATTGGCCCAAAAGGGGACGGATCAATCCCGGCGGAATCACTTGCCTTGCTTGAAACCGTTGGGAAATGGTTGGAGAAATGTCGCGAATCCATTTTCGATACCGACATCTTTACCTATGACCTCCAGGAAAAAGGGGATCATCGTTCGGAGTACCACCAGAGCGGAGTATTTACAGCTACAGGAAACAATCTCTACTTTTTCGCGCACAATTGGATATCGAGTGAACTGATTATTTCTGGAACCGAATTTAAAGTAAAGAAAGTGACCATTCTGAACACCGGCGAAGCGTATCCCTTTGAGCAGCAGGATGGGAAATTGATCATAAAGGGGCTTCCTCAACAGGCGCCAGATCCCGTCTGCCCCGTATTCAAGATAGAAGGGGAATCCAAACCACGCATGTACTTAACTGGCGGAATGCGCACACCAAAGGTTTCGCATCCCCACTATGATCCGTGTGCCTCGGATATCGTGCTTTGACCTACTACAGGAGGGCTTTCCCTCTGTTTAGGGTAGGGTGGGGCCGTGAAATTTTGGAAAAAATGGCTTGGATGAGCTAAAAAGTTGACTCAAAAGCCGATTTGACGTTTAAGTAAACCCGATTTCCGGTTGTCATAACCCCTCTACCGGCGAACTAGTTCTATCAACTGGTATGACCTACTGAGGGGCACCGGGTTTTTCTCAACCAGTATGAAAATCAAGCCTGAGCGGGTTAAAGAAATTCTCGACAAGTTTAAAAGTCGGAAGGTGCTGGTTATTGGTGACCTCATGCTCGACGAATTTATCTGGGGGAAAGTAGGGCGTATTTCTCCCGAAGCCCCCGTTCCCGTTGTTGAAGTGGTGAAGGAAGAAAGTTACCCCGGCGGAGCTGCCAATGTAGCGCGTAACTTGCGCATCCTAGGGTCCCATGTCGATATCATCGGACAAGTGGGTAAGGACGCCTACGCCAATAAACTTCACGAACTCCTTCAGGCAGAAAAAATTGGGGTGTCGGGAATCATTACAAACCCCCAATCCCGTACTATTGTCAAAACGCGTGTCGTTGCCCGACATCAGCAAGTGGTTCGAGTCGATCGAGAACATAAGGAGAGGGTGCCTGTTAACATAACCGATAAAGCCGTTGCGGAAATTAAACTGAAGCTCAAAGACGTCGATGCCGTGATCGTAGAAGATTACGGAAAAGGTTTTGTCACTCAAGCACTCGCGGACAGGTTGTGCATGTTGGTGACTGCTCAAAAAAAGATTTTAACGATAGATCCAAACCCTCAAAACCCCTTGCATTGGACCGAACCCACCGCTGTTAAACCCAACAGGACAGAAGCGTTTGTGGCT
>Ga0163154_10001368_pt1 | contig 37771 bp, 37 predicted proteins | sample OliLakLV19MP9P1_FD_148649 | JGI IMG/M metagenome (GOLD analysis project Ga0163154, IMG submission 148649) | Freshwater microbial mat bacterial communities from Lake Vanda, McMurdo Dry Valleys, Antarctica - Oligotrophic Lake LV.19.MP9.P1 | ecosystem: Environmental > Aquatic > Freshwater > Lake >... | reverse complement strand
GTAACTACTCAGCCCCTATTTGAGGGGAAAACGGGATTTTGACCGGTACTCAGCCCAATCATCTGAGGGGAGAACTTCCCCACGACTCAGCCAATTTGACGCTCTAGATCATCAAATTGAGGGAAGAAATGATGGCTGAGTAGTTACTATGCGGGGCAGAAGTGTGTTAATGAGTAATCTGATGCGGAATATAAAACATATTTGCAGATGTGCGGGGTGCATCCTTATCTGGTTTACCCTCTCTCTACAATTTACGCCTCTGTCAGCCCAGACTGATGTCACCGTTTATCAGCCTGTGTCAGGTTCGTTTGTCCGTAATATCAATACCGGCCAATTTGGACAAGAAACAGGAATAGTTGATGTAGGTGATGGCATCTGGTCTTTATTTCAAACACAGTATCTATTAAGTGCAATCACGCATCCTCTTTGGTCGCCAAATGGTCAGGAGATTGCATTTGGTTTCGTCGGGAAATATGCTGGAACCGTTGACTTCTCTGATACCACAATTACGTTCACCACTCAATCGGTTGAAAATGCTCTAAATACGCCTTTTGAAATAACTTTTACAAGAGGTTGGTCAGCGGACGAACGTTCATTGACCATTACTTATGGTGCTGCAGGGTTGAATGCAAACCACTACCTTGCCAATATTGATCTTGAAAATAACACTGTTCAGGAAATTCGTCGTTGGCAAGCAGATCAACAAGTGACGGATATGCCTCTCCCACCCAATGTAACCTCGGTCACATTGGAAGGAGAAAGCCACATTCAACGTAATCCTGTTTTTGATGACTGGATATGGATGCATTTCGCTGGTCGTGGTTTCTACTCTAACCTTAATAGTGATGAACCAAGACGTGCAGACATCAACGTCCTATGGAACTTTCGCACTAATGAATACATCTCACTGGATGCCCTTGTCCCTGATTTATGGCTTTCTCCTCCAGCAATGGACTGGAGTCACGATGGTACGCGCCTGCTGGTACGCGCAATCAGTCAAAATCGGCCGGATTTCTATATCGTGAATTTCCATTTCACCCCAGATGAAGGCGTGACTCTGGTAGAACGTGCCATTGTCGAAAAGCGCATTCCTGATCACTGGTTGGACGCAGGAAGTCTATTCTTCTCTCGCATTCAAGGTTACGAGGGGGGTGCTGCCTATGTTCTAGGGGAGATCGTCAATGGAGAATATCGAGAAACCCCTTTTTTCACCTTAAATGGCGATCAGTTCCAATGGGAAAGCTTAGGTGATTGGTTCATGCGCGCAGACGATGCGGAGCGGGATCGCTTGTCTTGCCTGTTTGAATGGTCACTGCCGACTCAATTGGAAATCGGTGACAGCCCAGAAGTGGTAAGTGCGGAGGGTTTGACCTTGCGTTCCCGCGCTGACAGCTTTTCGTCTGCTATACAGACGCTGACTCAAGGGACGGTGGTCACGGTCATCGGTGGTGATGCCTGTTCAGACGGCTATCGCTGGTGGCAGGTGCGTTTATCCGATGGGACAGAAGGCTTTGTCGCAGAGGCGAGTACGGATGAATATTTTATTGAACCCGTAGTAGCCCCCCCTTCACATCCCTCACCGAATCCGGCACGACAGACACCTACACCCTCGCCCTCGAAATACCGCTGTTATCACACACAGCGCGGTCAGCACCGATGCGGGCTATAACGGGATTGCGGTGGCGGATGTCACGGTCAGTATTGGGGATGATGATTAGTCGGCCAAGCGGAAAAATCACCCTACCCGTCCGAGATTCTCTCTTAACCCGTTTTACGAGGTTGTCTCATTATCCTTGACACATATTGGTGTAATCAACGTGAACAGAAATAGCTTGTCAGTACCTATTTTGATTTTACTGTTCTTCTGGATGTTGATAGGTGGCAAACTGCCTGTTAGCGGTCAAAGTCCGAATAATTTACTGTTCAATGGTGAATTCGGTCGAACAGATGAGTATAAGTGGTCTAGTGACAGTAATCTACTAACATTCTACAACTATGATCTTGGCTCAACTAGTACACCATTAACTGTCACCACAGAGGCATCAGGTTGGCAGACGATTGATATGTCAACAAGTTCACTCTCGTCCGGAACCAACGTTTGGCCCCTCCAACCAGTGTTTACTGAAGAACAAATAAGCTTGTTTATGCCACGTGAGTTCACATATACCTCGCCAGACTCAAACTTAGTTATCTTTGGGCAGGAACCTGCGGACAATTTAATTCTCCGCGAGCTAATTATCGCAAATCGTACCACGCTTCAAGTCGTTTCACTGGGTATACGTGTAGTATCTGATACATTCAGACCAAACTCATTCAATGTTCAGTGGAGTGAAGACAATCACGCAGTAACCGTTGGTTTTTTTGATTTATCTGACAGCCAACAGATCATTCATATAGATATTCCGAATTTCGATGATTTACGAGAGGTGATTGTCCGTAAGTTCAGTGTGGAAATTAATGGTAAGCCCTACACGACTACGCCTGCATATGAGGATAAACTTTTAGATTTGTCTACGGATGGACAAGCTGTGTTAATTATTGCGCGGGATTCAACCGTAACAGAATTGACCACATTCTATGATAATCCACCTCAGTTGGTGATTTGGCGACCCTACACCAATGACGCTGAAATTGTGCGTGCAGATATCCTGATTGATGGGGATACAAGTGGTAGTTTCGCACAAAATAGTTCGAACATCTTATTTTTTACCACATCCCAAGGGCTTATGGCTCACGATATAGCAACGGATACGACTAGACAGCTGCTCGACAGCGAGCGAGTTATCAATTCGCATGAGTATTTCTCACCCGATGGTCAATGGCTTGCAATTGCAAAGTTTGATTCGTTTGAGATTTTGTCGTTGCAGAACCTCATGATTCAAATCCTTCTCACCCAATCCGACTTGTATACCACCGTCACTGAATCCGGCGATACCGATACTTACACCCTAGCGCTGGGGACGCAGCCGACGGCGGATGTGGTCGTCAGCGTGACCGGAACAGACCAACTCACGGTCAGTCCGTCCACCCTGACCTTCACGCCAGAAAATTGGGATGTATCACAGACGGTCACGGTCACAACGGTAGATGACTCGGTGATTGAAGGGGCGCATACCGCCGCCATCACACACAGCGCGGTCAGTGCTGACGCTGGCTATCACGGGATTTCGGTGGCCGGTGTGACAGTGACGATCAACGACAATGATGTCCAGCCATGAGCATCACACCGGCCTAATCAGAGTTTTATGTCTCATCCTCTCCGATGACGGGTTTGGGCGCAATTTTTTTGATTAGTTTAGATACGTCTATATTGAAACATCATGGCTGTATGTATCTCCAATCTGGACATGGGAAGGTCAATAAAATGAAGTTTTCTCGCCTAATCATCATTTTCTCTTTATCACTGAGTTTTCTTTTGATCAAGCCAACACAAGCGCAGACAACATCTTTCGAGCAAGTGTCCCAACTTGGACGAGGGGTAATAAATAATGTCGATTGGAATACTAATGGAGATATATTGGCTGTAGCAAGCGGTTTAGACGGATTATGGTTATATACATCTCAATTTGACGATATAATCGTCTCCCAAGTTCATCAAATAGAAGCGCTATTTGTACAATGGAGTCCTATAGGAGATAAATTAGCTGTTTTGACTGATAAAATTGAGATTTTGAACCCCGTTACTTTTGAACTTATACAAACCATTCAAGATCAGGGTAAATTCGAATGGAGTCCAGATGGGACAAAATTAGCTGTATATATATCTTCAGATATTCAATCGATAGTTCACGTTTGGGATTTGACGACAAATGAGCTAATAGGAGAAATAATAGGTCATAGCAGTTCGATTAATTCCGTCAAATGGAGCCCTGATGGCTCAAAAGTAGCTACAGCCAGCGACGATGATACTGTAAAGATATGGGATTCGGTAACGTATCAAGAATTAAATTCATTTCCAACGGTACTCAATGCTGTAGCAGTTGCTTGGAGTCCTGATAGTACACAAGTGGCTGCAAATACGGGTAACTCTATTACAATATGGGATATTGATACGGGGTTTATGATATCGATCCTTGAAGGACATAATGCAAGTATATTATGGTTGGATTGGAATACTAATGGTTTAGCAAGTACTGATTTTGATGGTACAACTTATGTATGGGATACTAATATAGGAGAAATTAACGCGTCAAGAATTAGTTCCAACGTCAATGGACAGGGTATATTATGGAAGGCTCAAAGCTCTACATTGACTATTGTTGAACTAGGTCGTGTCATTAACTGGAATATAGAGACTTCGCAAGAAATCACTTTACACAAACATCCTGCCGTAATTAGTTCTATTTGTTGGATTAACGCTCAAACCATAATAAGTTCTGGTTTATATGGTCTCATTCAATTTTGGAACGTATTAGATGGTAAACTTTTAGCGGAATATATAGGTCATAATGGAAAGAACATTACTACAATAGATTGCCTAAAAAACACCAATCAATTTGTAACTGTTGATAGTGATAGTGCTATTCAAATTTGGGATTTTCCGAGTGGAAATTCATTATTAACATTTGTGAGTCCTGTAAACATAGTTTACGCCATTTCAGCCTCACCAAACGAAGATATGATTGCCAGCGGTGATAGTGATGGTGTGATTAGAATATGGGATATAAACACGGCTCAAATTATAGCAACTTTAACAACAGACTCTAAAGAAGTCTCATTGTTAGAATGGAGTAGTGATGGAACTCGATTAGCTGGAGCATCTTTAGATGGCTCTTTAATTGTTTGGGATACGATAAACTATCAAGCCATATTTATGCAACAGTTTAATTATAGGATTGCTGGTTTGGGTTGGGAAGATACCAATCATCTGTTGATTTTTGGCGACCAAAAGCTCACACAAATTAATCTTGATTTGAGTACATCGAATTTAATTCTAGAAACTGATAGACGCAATAACAGCCAAGCAGAAATAACTGATTCTATCCTCATATATGGGGATAGAGGACAAGATGTTTTTATATGGGATATTTTGTCAAAAGAATCTGTTACAAACCTCAATTTCACCTCAAGCATATCTGCAATTTCTGCCTTTGATGATACCATCTTTGCCATTTCTGAGGGGGGAAGTATTCGTGTTTTTTTAGACACTTCAATTCCTAGAATTACCCTAACAGAATATTCCATGAGTATCACCGAATCCGGTACAACAGACACCTACACCCTCACCCTCGGAACGCAGCCGACAGCGGATGTCGTGGTCAGTATCACGGGGACAGATCAACTCACTGTCAGTCCGACGACGCTCACCTTCACGCCAGAAAATTGGGATGTATCACAGACGGTCACGGTCACAACGGTAGATGACTCGGTGATTGAAGGGGCGCATACCGCCGTCATCACACACAGCGCGGTCAGTGCTGACGCTGGCTATCACGGGATTTCGGTGGCCGGTGTGACAGTGACGATCAACGACAATGATGTCCAGCCATGAACGTCACACCGGCCTAATCAGAGTTTCACGCCTCAATATCGTTGATATTGACCAACCCCTTTTTCAGCGCGTAGACCATCGCCTGATGACGGTGGCGCAGGTGCAATTTCGATAAGATGTTGCCGACATGCGTCTTGACCGTCTCCTCCCCGATCACCAATTTCGCGGCGATTTCCTTGTTGCTGCGCCCGTGCGCCAATTCCAGCAAAATCTCTTTTTCGCGCTCGGTCAGGTCACTGCCGGGGATGTGAGTCTGAGTCATATCTTTCAGCACCGCGCCCGCCACCGTCGGGTCGATGATGGATTGCCCGACTGCGGCGGCGCGAATCGCGTCTAACAGCAATTGCGGGTCGCTCTCTTTGCGGATATAGCCGATTGCGCCGGAACGCAGCGCCGCGATCACGCGCTCATCATCGGTGTGGGCGGTCAAGACGACGACCTGCGTATGCGGGGTGATTTCACGCAGCAACCGCGTCGCCTCGATTCCGTCCATCCCGCCGGGCATATATAAATCCATCACGACCACATCCGGCAGCCAGCCTTCAATCTCTTGAAGCAATTGCTCCCCGCTGGCGGCGCTCCCGACCACCTGAATATCCGGCATCGCGCTGAGGAAACTCTGCAATCCGCGCCGGACGATGTGATGGTCGTCCACGAGAGCTACTTTTAGGGGCTGAGTCATGATTTCTCCTGTGTTATGAAATCTTGTTTCCATCGGCGGTAAACTATGAACGAGATGGTCTGATTGAGGATGAGCAGTACGAAGATGCTGATGAAAGCTGTGTTCATCCAGTCATCGGTTTCTATGGGCGGGAATTGCAAGTTTCTATCGCCGGTCAGCAGACCAGAGAACAGGGTGACGAAGAATAGTCCTGAGATCGTCGGCCAAGCGATTTTCAGTTCCTTCAACCGCCGGTTGAGTTCCGGCACGCGCTGGTCAGCGGGCATGTGCCAGATTTCTTCACGAGCAACCTGCTGCATCTGCCGATAATTCCACGCAGAAAAACCCAAAAATATCACGGCGATGATGACCGGCATCCAATTATTGGGCTGACCGCTAATCCACGGCATCGGCAAGAACCACGCACAGACCAACCCGACCAACAGATACGCGGCGCGGATGGTGCTTTGCAGCTTGAAGTCAATCCGACTGCCGCGCCCCGCACTGACCAACAGTGGCTCAATCTGTCGATTTGCACGGATGACCACCCAGATTGCAACCGGCGGAGCGATGATGACCGCTATCAGCAATCCGACCATCATCACGGCGGATACCGAATCCGTGGAGAGGGTTTCGGGCTGATGGATGAGCCGCCAAGCGCCCAAACTGAATGATAAGATAAACATCGTCATTGCGGCGGTAAACCACGTATATAGATTGTTGATGGGTTTGAGTTGTTGCTCGTGTTGTTTGTACATGATTTCATCCTCTAAGATGATTAATGGCGCGATGAGTGGAATACTGATGGTGAGCGCCGTCCCGTTGCCGAGGGCGCTGGTCAAGTCAACGTGTGCGTTGATGGCGGCGCTACGGGCGTGAATATTGCCCAAGCCCATCCCGCTAGGGCTGGCCGCGACATCAAAACCTTGCCCGTCATCCTCGATTCGCAGTGTCAGCGCTTGTTCTTCTGCGAACGATAGTGAGAGCCGGACATTTTGGGCGCGAGCGTGGCGGGCGATATTCGACAATGCCTCTTGTGCGATTCGGAAAACTGCTTCTTGTGCGCCGGGGGGCAGACGGTCATCCGGCGGCAGAGTCGGGCTGAAGGTCGGCGTAACCGTCGCGCCGGTTCGATAGGCCAGCGCCTCGCACTGCTCACGCAAGGCTTGAATCAGGCCGGATTTCTCTAATGGGGCGGGCGAAAGTTGCTGCAACAGGGCGCGCATCTCGACCATCGCTTCTTGTGCGCCTTGCTTGACATCGCGTAAGGCGGCGCGGGCGGCCTGTGGATTGGCGTCCAGATGCGCTTCTGCGGCTGCGGCGCTGATATTGATGCTGAACACCTGTTGTTTGATCGAGTCATGTAGGTCACGGGCGAGCCGATTCCGTTCTTCTTGCGCGGCGGCCTCGCTGATTTGTGTGACCAGTTGGCCGCGCATGGTCTTGAGGTCGGCTCGTTCACCGATGAGCAAATTAACCTGCTCAATCATCGGCTTGAGCATCGGCGGACAATTTGCGACTGAGAGCGCTGTCACCGGTTTGTTTTGATTGAGATAGGTAAGCGCCAGATAGAGATTGGTCAAAGCAGTGGCGATTCCGTGAAAGAACCAAATGTGCAGTAGCGGGATCACAATGATGAAAGGGATGATTCCGGCACGCGGGTCGAGGTCATTGCTGATGGCGAATTGGACGCTGAGTAGATAGGCTAGGATGCTTGTCCCGGCCGTCACAAAAACGAGCGCGAATACGGTGGGTCCTGTGCTGATGGTGGTGAGTGTCGGAATTTTCATGAGGGGTGTTCCTGATCAGGGATAGACCTAGCATACTTGGCTTAGGTCGTGAATCTTATCCCCTCAGTGCGTGAAACTATGTCCCCCGTCTAGGGGAGATTATGACCCACCCATTTTTTGGCGTCGGATTCTAGCGCGGGTGTTTTATCATGATGAAACCGTATTCACATCAACCCATGAAAAAAGTGAGGTCATGACCCCCCAATATTCCGGCGATTCGTAGGGGCGACCCATGGGTCGCCCATTTTTGTTAATTGTCTACACCATCTCGACCACCACACGCCCGGTTTTACTCCCCGACGCCACATGCGCGAACCCGTCCGCAATCTGCGCCAGAGGGAAAATGCTGTCTACCACCGGGCGCAGTTTCCCCTGTGCGGCGAAATCGGCCAACATCGCAAACTCAGGCGATGCGCTGTTCAAAATCATCAGATACGGGCTGCGCTTGCGACTGAACGCGGCGCGGATGAACCCCGTGATGTCTTTGAACGGGTCAGTGGTGATATACACCCCGCGCTCGGTCAGATACGGGCGGCAGGCCGCGAACGACAATGTATTGGCGACATCAAAAATCAGGTCATAGCGCTCACCATCAGATAACACGGCATCGGTGCGATAATTTTTCATCACATCCGCGCCGAGGTCGCACGCGATTTGCAACCCGTTTGCGCCGCTGACTGCTGTCACATGCGCGCCCGCGATTTTCGCCAGTTGAATCGCGTATGTCCCGACTCCACCCGATGCGCCGTTAATCAAGATGCGACTGCCCGCTTGGATTTTCGCTTGCTTGTGCAGCGCAAAAAACGCGGTCAACCCGCCAATCGGCAAGGTGACCGCCTCGGCGTGGGTGAGGTTGGCCGGTTTGCGCGTCAAAATTTTCTCCGGCACGGCGGCATACTCCGCGTGAGTTAACCCCGCCTTGAGCAAATCGACATAGCCAATCACCTCGTCGCCAATAGTGAATCTCGCGCCGGATGATGCCACCACGCCCGATAGCTCTAAGCCGGTGACGATGGGACGTTGCTTGCGGGCGCGTTTAATCATCCCCGCGTATTTTCCGCGCTGGACATCGACATCGGTAGGATTGATGGTCGCGGCATGGATTTTGACCAAGACCTCACCGGATTTTGGGGTAGGGATGGGGACGTTTTGCACGCTGATGTCATACCCTGTCCCGTTTTGAATCAATACCGCGCCTTGCATGGTGGTCATGGGTTAAATCCCTTGTCTGGCTAAATAAAACTCGAAAAAAAGACCCATAAAATGTGTGGATATTTACGAATTTCTGATTTTCTGTACGAACATGGCACTGCCATGTCCGCCCCATTCTTGTGATATACATCGCTGCATCCACACATCACCCCGCGATATTCTGAATCATCTGCACCAACAGGCGTCGTAAGAGGGCTTGCTCAATCGGTGTCATCCCTTTGACCAAATCTCCCTCGACGTTTTCCCAAAGGCTGGCGAGGCGTTGCTCTTGTCGGCGGCCTTCCTCAGTCAGGTAAACACGGGTGATTCGGCTGTCGTCCGGGTCTTTGCGGCGCTCGATCAGGCCGTTACGCTCGACCCGTTGTAGCATCCGCGTGACGGTGGCGGGCTGAATCCCCAGACATTCGGCGATTTCATTCTGGGTGCAACCGTCCGCCTCAGACACGTTCATCAGCAGCATGTCTTGGCCGACGTGCAGGCCGTAATCGCCCAGCAAAGAGTCCATCCGCTTGCGTTGCTCACGGCTCAGGGTCGCCAAAATCACGCCGATATTGTCGTTCAGGTCATCTGTCATTATGGTCGCCAATTCATTAGCCAGACAAATAATAAAACAGATGAAAATGCTTGTCAATAGGTGCAAGTTCTTGTTGTCTAACCTATGTCCATTAACAGATACAGTATTATCCAATACCTTTCACCACAATGAGGACACGGCAGGCCGTGTCCCTACGAAAAATCGGCTATTCGTAGGGACAACGCCAGCGTTGTCCTCGCGTAATTGATTGAACCGTGGTCGAAATTGGCGAAGATATTGATTACCCGTCTAGGATTTCCACGTACCTATCGCCTGATTTTATCTATACCGGCGGCGTGGCCGTCACAACAAATAACACGAGGAACACGCCAAAAACGCCATAGACCCATGCCGTAACGCGGCGGGTTTGCGCGGTGATGGGGGTTTGCGTTGCGCTAGACGCCTCCCCGCTGAGTCCGCTAATCATCTGCGCCAGCCAGACCGCGCCCAATGCGGCAATCAGGCTAAAGACAAAGCGCAAAGGGATTGCCCCGGCTGTGCTGGTCATGAACGGGAATAGCGCGGGGATGAGTGGGATGCTTAACAGCGTGAGTAGCGTTGCCACAATCAGACCGGACACCCAGAACGCAGGCGGTTTCCCAGTGCGACTCAAATAGACAGCATAGATGCCATCTAACGCCAGCAGCATCGGGACAATCAGATATAGGGGCGTTATGCCGGGAGAGGTGTTGTCAAAACTGCTTTGCATCACGTAACGCACGCCCACAGTAATCAAGCCGACCAGCGTTGCGCTCCCGACTTGGCGGGTGTTGTGCAGCGCCAATGTGCCGAACAACATGGCGATGAAGGCTAGGAAAGTCGAGAACAGCCAATCGGGATACGCCGCGACTTGATATAACAACCCCATACCGCGCTCACTGCCCGCAGCGGCGGCTCGGATCGCGGCGACATCTCCGCCCGCAGCGGCTACCGCAATCGCGGCGGGGTCGGCGTTAATCGACGTATACCACTGTACGGTGAACAGTAGTAGGAAGGTAATCATCCCGCCGACCAACACCAGTAATATCAAGATATTGCGCCACGCGAAATGCTTAAACCCAACTTGCCAGACTTGCGCGTTCATCAAGGTTTTGTGGAAGGCGGTGGCTTGCAAGCCCATCACCAGAATTAGCAAAACGATGAACAAATGCGGCAGCGACCACGGCGAGATGTCCTCCCCATAGAACGAGTGCCAGATAGGGTCTGCGAGGATGGCGTATAGCGTGAATGCCCCGCTGAGGAAGCTAAATCCTAGTAACGGATTGGCGCGGAATTTTTGCTGGAGCGTCCCTTTGGCGCGGGTCATCAACATCCACCAACTCCAGCCGCCCAAAACAACCATCGTCAAGAAGCTGAAATAGAGTAGCAAATGCGGACGCCAGAAGAAATCTTCCCCGAATGGGATGCCATATCGAGTATGCCAGATTTCATCCCACAACGTCGCAATGCCCGTCGCTAGGGCGCTTAAACTCAAGAGTAGGGCGATGATGCTGCGCCCCGTCGCCCCGATTTCGATGGGAGTCCCGATTTTTACGCCAGCCGCTAGCGGCTTGATGAGCAGAAACCAACCCGCCCCGCCGAGTGCGGCGGTGATGGTCAGCATGACGACCACCCCAACCGTGAATCCGCCCATATTTTCAGCGGGTGGTAGCCCCGCCATCAGGGTTAAAGCCACCATCACCGCAATGGTGACGACGATGACCGCCGCGAATACGCCGGTTTTCTGAGAAGGTGAATCGTGAATATTCATGGGGAATGTCCTGAATAGGGATATCTAACATAGGACGGCGGACACATCATTGCCGTGTCCCTACAAGATTTGGTCAATCGTAGGGACATGGCACTGCCATGTCCGTTATCGCTATCCTAATCCTACCACCTAAGCATGTCCCGAAATCACATGCGGTTGATACGGCGATTCGAGTTCGGTGATTTCTTCCGGCGTGATCGTGACATCCAGCGCGGCGACGGCATCCTCTAGCTGGTACATTTGGGTCGCGCCGATGATCGGGGCGCTGATGACCGATTTCGAGAGCATCCACGCGAGCGCGATTTGTGCCGGTTTGACGCCGTGGCGGTCTGCCAACGCCTTCACGCGGTCTACGATGTCGAAGTCGGAGTCCTGATAATACAGCCGGTGGGCGAAATCATCGACGCGGGCGCGCACGGTCTGATCGTCTTTGGACTTGCTACGATTGCCCGCCAAGAATCCCCGCGCCAACGGACTCCACGGGATGACGCCAATCCCCTCAGCGGCGCATAGCGGAATCATCTCGCGCTCCTCCTCACGATAGACGAGGTTATAGTGGTTCTGCATACTGACAAACCCCGCCCAGCCATGCAGCTTGGACGTGTACAGCGCCTTTGCGAACTGCCAAGCGTACATACTGCTCGCGCCGATATACAGCGCCTTGCCCGCCCGCACAACATCATTGAGCGCGTCGAGGGTTTCTTCAATCGGGGTGTCATAATCCCAGCGGTGAATCTGGTAGAGGTCTACATAATCGGTTTGCAGGCGGCGCAACGAGGCGTCAATGCTCTCCATGATGTGCTTGCGACTCAGGCCGCGCTGATTGGGCTTGTCGCCCATTTGGCTAAAGACTTTGGTGGCGATGACGACTTCATCACGTTTGGCGAATTCTTTTAGCGCCTTGCCGGTGATTTCCTCACTTGCGCCCAGTGAGTACACGTCGGCAGTATCGAAAAAATTGATGCCCAGTTCGAGGGCGCGTTGCACGAATGGGCGCGAATCGTCTTCATTTAGCACCCATTCGCGCCATTGAGACGAGCCGTAGCTCATCATGCCGAGGCAAATGCGCGAGACTTTGACGCCGGTCTTACCCAGATTGACATACTGCATAGGGGGAAATCTCCTAAAATTGATTTCAAGAAGATTACCCCCCGTTACCGTCTCACGCAACGGATGTTATAAGTCCGTTACGGGGGGAATCGCGTTGACATCGTAATACACGGGGATTCCGCGTTCATTCGCCAGCCTAACATCATTATCCGCGCCTTTGGATTCTCCCTTGAGGCGTAAAATCGCGTCGCAACGCTCAATCAGGCGATGGGCGGTAGGGTGGAGGATTTCTTCATAAAGAGCATCACCGACTGCTTTACCACCGGCGGTTTGCCAGATGGGGAGCGCAACCCATTCACCGATCATTGGGAGATGACCCGCCTGAAAAATCGGCCAAGAGGCCTCTTCGAGGCGGCGCAGATTTTCGGCCATTTTGTGCGGATCGTCGCCTGTGCCACTGCGATAGGGGCCAGCGATCAGGATTAACATGCGTTTGGTTTGGTGAGTCATGGGGTTCTCCTTGCAAGTAAGGTTGATGGGCTTCTCAGGGGAAATGTCGGGTTTTGCACGATATTTCTTGAACTTCATTAAATACGAAAATCCGTGCAAAGTCAAGAAAATTCGTGCATAAGTAAGAAAATTCGTGCAAGATCAAGAAAATTCGTGTATAAATGAGAAAATTCGTGCAAAGACACTTTGAGGTTAAAAAACCATGCTGACCAACACACGCAAGCAGTATATTTTGGACGCCCTAACGCGGGATGGCGAAGTCACCCCTAAGGGCTTGAGTCAAGCGTTGGGGTTGTCTGAAGACACGCTGCGGCGCGATATACGCGAATTGGCACAAGAGGGGTTGTTACAGCGCGTGCATGGTGGGGCATTACCGGCGTCGCCGGCCCTCGCCAATTTTGCGGGACGTGCGGAAATTTCAACCGGCGCGAAGATGGCTATCGGGCGGGCGGCAGCGGGGTTGATTAAAGACGGCCAAATCGTGATTTTGGACGGGGGGACGACCTGTGTTCAAGTGGCGCGGAGTGTGCCGAAAAACCTTGAGGCAACGATTATCACGCACAGCCCGAATATCGCGCTGGAGTTTATTGAGCATCCGCAGATCGAAGTCATCTTGATCGGTGGACGGCTATTCAAACATTCGATTGTGTCGGTGGGGGCGGCGGCGATTGAGGCGATTCGGCATATTCGCGCCGATATGTATTTTATGGGGGTGACGGGGATTCACGCTAAGGAGGGGTTAAGCACCGGCTATCTTGAGGAGGCGTATATTAAGCACGCGCTATGTAAGCAGTCTGCCGAGACGTTTGTATTGGCTTCAAGCGAGAAAATCGGGGCGGCGTCACAGTACATCATCACGACGATAGAGAACGTCAGCGGGATGATCGTCGAGGAGTCCGTCCCTGATGACACGATAGCGCCGTTCGTGGCGTTAGGATTGACGGTGATTCGGGGGTAGAAAATAGGATTTAAGAGGGAAAAAATAGGTTTAGCCGATGTGCGATGTACGGGCAGAATAATGCCGTTTAATTAACGGATACAGAAATATGACGGTGGGCGACCCATGGGTCGCCCCTACAATATTCCGGCGATTCGTAAAAATATTCCGGCGATGCGTAATGACATTTCGGCGATTCGTGATGGCATTACGGCGATTCGTAAGGGCGACCTACGATATTTTCCTTAAAACTCGCGCAGCAGACGGCCTGCGCCGTAGACCTTATCGGTGATGCCGTTTTCGCGGAGGGCAAGCCACCATGTCGCGGCGTTGATGGCGATGACCGGCTTACCGAACCAGCGCTCGGCCTCATCTGCGAGGCGCACCATGCTCAAGTTTGTGCCGACCTGCACCAGCGCATCAACTTCCGGCGTGTTGACATCAACCAGCGCGTGGCGTAGGTCGTTCTCGGTCATGTGCGCGATGCTGACCGCCGTCGGGCAACGCAATCCCTTGATGGTGACGACATCGAAGCCTATTTCGTTGAAGAAGCGCGTCACGTTTTTATCGCCGATGGGCTGATAGGGCGTGACGACGCCGATTTTCTTTGCGCCGAACAATTTTAAGGCGCGTTCGCAGGCTTCTGCGCCGGTAGCGACGCCTAAGCCGCCCGCCGAATCGCTGATTTCTTTGGTGAATTTACGATTGCCCTCTACCCCGTCCCAGAACGTCTCGGCGCTCATGCCCATCACCATGTAATCGACCTCGGCGGTGATGACGCGGGCGATGGCGTGATGAATCTCTGCCCGGATTTCCAGCAGTAGCGCCTCGAACGCCTCATCACTACTCAAATCTTGGTTGCGGATGTGGATTCGGCTGAAGTGCGAAGTCACACCCGGCACGCTCATGCCATAAAAATCTGGCTCGACGATGGTATTGGTGCTGGGCGCAAGCACCCCAAATTTTTTCCGCCAGCCTAGTGCATCAGTCATGCTGGGGTTTTTCCGTCGAGGAAGTCGAGGATTTCGCCGGGATTGTCCGTCGCGCTGACCCCGAATTGTGCGTAGCTAATCGTGCCGTCTGGTTCAATCACAAAGGTTGACCGGCGCGTGCCGTTCGCGGTGTGTTCGACCCCGTTGAACGTAATTTTGTGGTCGCCCCACAGACCGTATAACTCGCTCACCGAATGGTCGGCATCCGCCACAAGGGTGAATGGGAGGTCGTATTTGGCCTTGAAGGCGGCTTGGTCTTCCACCGTGTCTGGGCTGACGCCGATGACCGTCACCGCTTGCTTGCGAAACAGTTGATAGTTATCGCGGATGGAGCAGGCTTGCTTGGTGCAACCGGGGGTATCGGCCTTGGGGTAGAAATACAGCACGATACGCTCGCCACGATGCTCGGACAGCTTGAGCGCTGCGCCGTTATCGTCTAGCGAGTCGAAATCTGGGGCGGTCTCACCAACATTGGGAAAAGGCATTTTGAGGTCTCCGATGGGAATGTCTTGACAAACAACCTAAGCAGTCGATAAAGTTGTTATAACATTATGACGTTATCGACGCAAGTTACTGAATGATAGAGGGCTTGATGTAATGGAAACTTACTCAGTTGGGATGGCCTTACAAGACTTTATGCCGGTGGCATTGTCCGGCGCGGGATTATTGATTTTAGCGCGGATGGTGAGCCGGATGGACGCCGCCTCTGGCAAGATGGCCTATCTGGGCGCGGGATTGGTGACGATGGGCGGGTTGTCTAAGGCGGCTTGGAAACTGATTATGGCGTTGAGCAATGGTCAGAACGACATTGTTGCGTTGAATGATGCGCTGTTTTGGTTCCTTGCGCCGGGGTTCATCTTTTTCTCGTTTGCGCTGTGGTACGGCCAGCGCAAGACGTGGGGGCCGCGTCGCCGCGCCAATATCTGGATTTTGCCGGTGATTGTGGTTGCCCTGACGTGGGGTGCGGGCTTATATACTGGCCTCCAGATGCACGACCCGACTCGTGAAGGACGGCAAATCTGGTTTTTCATCCTATTGGGGATGACCACTATCATGAATTTCGTCGCGGGCGGCCTCGCCATTTGGCAGGCGCGGAAGCAGAATTTGGGCTGGGTAGCTGGCCTGTTCGCGCTCAATCTGTTGGCGATCATTATGCTACAGGGGTTGGCGCGGGTGGCGAGTCAATCGGTGGCCTTGCAATGGATTGAGCAACTCACCAACACCGTCGCGCAGGGCGCATTCGTCTGGGCGGCATTCAAACTGGCAGAGGTGACGGTCACGCGGCTGTCGTCTGCGCGACCCGTTGAGGCGGTGATCGCATGATAGCTGGGGGCTAACGCACGATGAGCGATGACGGACTCAAGGCGAATTATCGCGGCGTGTTCGATGGGCGGCTGGGGTTTGGCCGCAAGGCCGCCGTGCTGGTGATTGATTTCATCCGCGCCTATACCACGCCGGGGGCGGCATTCTACGCCCCGCCGGTCTGCGAGGCGGTCAATCAGACCGTAGAAGTATTGGCGTTGGCGCGGCAAAAAAATGTGCCGGTGATTTATACGCAGGTGTATTACAACAAAAATGGGTTGGACGGTGGGCTGTTCGTCCAGAAAGTGCCGGTATTGCGTCAGTTGGTGGCTGGTGAGCCGCTGGCGGACATCGTGCCGGAACTGCCGCCCGCGCCGGATGATGTGATTGTGGTCAAGCAATACGCCAGCGCGTTTTTCGGGACATCGCTGGCGGCCACGCTGACGGTGTTGGGCGTCGATACCGTGATTTTGACCGGGTGCAGCACGTCCGGCTGTATCCGCGCCTCCGCCGTAGACGCCATGCAATACGGGTTCAGGCCGATTGTCCCGCGTGAGTGCGTGGGAGACCGTCGCGCCGAGCCGCACGAGGCGAGTCTGTTCGACATCCATAGCAAATACGGTGATGTCGTGTCTAAGGCCGAGGTTCTCGCCTATTTAGAAGCCCTATAGGGACGGTATTTTTGCCGTCCGATTTTCAGGCATATCGAAGCGGACGCCCAGAAGGGCGTCCCTACGAATGTCCGGTGATTTGTAGGGGCGGAGCCACCTCCCCGCTCGTCACCTATTGTCGCGATTGTGCGGAATATCGAAGCGGACGCCCAGAAGGGCGTCCCTACGAATGTCCGGTGATTTGTAGGGGCGGAGCCACCTCCCCGCTCGTCACCTATTGTTGCGATTGTGCGGAATATCGAAGCGGACGCCCAGAAGGGCGTCCCTACATGCTAAGGAACGTTATGAAAGCTCTGTCTGGAATACGCATTATCGACCTGACCCACATGCTGTCTGGCCCTTACGCGGGGATGATGTTGGCCGACCTCGGCGCGGAGACGATTAAGGTTGAGCCGCCCGGACGCGGTGAGGGGACTCGCGCCTTGCTCGCCAATGACCCCAAAAACAGCATTGACGGGATGGGCGCGTATTTCCTGACGCTGAATCGCAACAAGCAATCGGTGGTGCTGGACTTGAAAAGCGAGCAAGGTTTGGGGCTGTTTTATGAGTTGGTCGCGCAGTCCGATGTCGTGCTGAACAACTTTAGCGCCGGGGTGGTCGAGAAACTCAAAATTGACTTCGCGCACCTGTCCAAAATCAACCCGCGCATCATCACCTGTTCGATTACCGGATTCGGCGAGACTGGGCCGGGCGCGAATCGTCCGGCGTTTGATATGGTCGCTCAGGCGATGGGCGGCGGCATGAGCATCACCGGACAGCCAGATGACGCCCCGACCCGCGCTGGAATCCCGATCGGCGACCTCGGCGGCGGCCTGATGGGGGTGATTGGGGTGTTGTCGGCGCTGGTCGCTCGCCAGACCACGGGGCGCGGTCAGCACGTCGATATTTCGATGTTGGACGCTCAGGTGAGTTTGCTCAACTATATGGTGACGATGGTCAGCCTATCGGGGGATGTCCCGACCAAATTGGGCAACGCGCACTTCGTCCACGTCCCGTATAACACCTTCCCGACCTGCGACGGATTCATCATCGTGGCGGTGATTACCGATTTGTTTTGGAAGAATCTGATTGATGTCACCGGCATGACTGACCTCGATACGGCGGAAAATGAACGTCAACCGGGGCGCTGGAAGAATCAAACCGAAATCAACGCCCGCCTGACCGACATTTTCTCCACCGGCACACAAGCCGAGTGGGTGGCGAAATTGACCGATGCCCGCGTCCCGTGTGCGCCGGTCAATACGCTGGAACAGGCGATGGAGGATGTGCAAATCACCGCCCGCAACATGATTGTTGAGGTCGCACACCCCAACGGGACGACGGTCAAGATGCCCGGCAACCCGATTAAGCTGTCTGAGACGTATGAGGACACCTTCACGCCGCCGCCGTTGTTGGGGCAAGATACCGCCCGCATATTGCGCGAGGTTTTGGGCAAATCTGAGGAGCAAATCGCCGAATTGATGGGCGTGGGGGTGGTCACAGCATGACCCCTCACCCCAACCCCTCTCCCACAAGGGGAGAGGGGCTTTTATTGCCCAATGGACGAGGGGCTTTTGTGATCCAATGGACGAGGGGCTTTTATTGCCCAATGGACGAGGGGCTTTTGTGATCCAATGGACGAGGGGCTTTTATTGCCCAATGGACGAGGGGCTTTTGTGATCCAATGGACGAGGGGCTTTTATTGCCCAATGGACGAGGGGCTTTTATTGCCCAATGGACGAGGGGCTTTTGTGATCCAATGGACGAGGGGCTTTTATTACCAGTGTTATACAGTTGATGGAGTGAGATGACGTGACCCGAACTTTGACGATTTGCGATGTCAGCCTGCGCGATGGGCTGCAAAACGAGAAAACCCCGATTTCAACCGAGGCCAAACTCGCGCTATTGGATGATTTGGCCGCCGCTGGGTTGACCACATTGGAATTGACCAGTTTCGTCAGCCCAAAGGCCGTCCCTCAGATGGCGGACGCAGAGGCGGTGATGGCGGCTGCATTGGCGCGTCACCCGTCATTGCGCGGAGTCGGGTTGATTTTCAACGAAAAAGGCTATGAACGCGCCATCGCCGCTGGCGCAAAATCTGTCGCGCTCGTCCTCATCGTCAGCGATAGCCTGAGCCGGAGCAACAGCGGAAAAACCGCCGATGAGTGGCTTGAGGCATATCGAGGACTGGTCGGGCGGATTAAAGCGGATGGGGTTTGGGTGCGCGGCTATCTGGCGGGTGCGTGGGTTTGCCCATTTGAGGGGCAGATTGACCCCGCCCGCGCCCTGCGTTACGCCGACGCGCTGATGTCGATGGGGATTGATGAATTATGCGCGACTGACCCTATCGGCCACGCGCACCCGGAACAGGTCGAGTCATTATCGGCGGAATTGGTCGGGCGATTCGGCGCGGAAAAGTTGGCCGTGCATCTGCACGACACGCTGGCGTTCGGACTCGCCAACGTCGCCGCCGCAATGCGTGCCGGGGTGCGGATTTTTGACGCCAGCCTCGGTGGGTTGGGCGGCTGCCCATTCGCGCCGGGGGCGGCGGGCAATCTGGCGACAGAAGACCTCGTATTGATGGCGCACAAAATGGGCTATCAGACCGGCGTTGATTTAGACCGCTTATGGGAGGCCGTCTATCGGTTTGAGCCGGTGATTGGTCGCCTGATTGGGGGACGTTCGCGGACTTGGTATGATGGTCAGCGTGCCGCGCAATCCGTCAACGAGCCGGTTTAACGGCGGATGACGATTCAGGTGCGGCAGGTTAATCCGGCGGGGACGCGGGTTTATATGGGGACGCTGACCGACGGCGCGGCGCTGCACGACTCGCTGATAGAGGTCGCCAAATCGCTTGGTGTGCAAACCGGCACATTTGAATTGTTGGGCGGCCTGACCGAAGCCGAGTTCAGCGCATACAATTTCACATCACAGACGCGGCTATCCCCGGTGGTTTTCAGTGGGGCGCTAGAAATCTGCGCCGGACACGGCACAATCAGCCTGTTGCCGGATGACTCGCTGCACATCCATACCCATTTGGTGGTGTCATGGCGTGAGGGTGAGGCGATTCAGCTGGCGGGCGGGCATTGTGCGCGGGCGACGGTCTACGCGGTGGAATTCACGCTGACAGCGTATGAGGGTGCGCCGATGCGACGCGCGCCTCACGCTGGGACGGGGTTGATGTTATGGGATGCAAAATCCCCTACACATAAGCCTTGATTAAATCGAGTAGGCGCTTGAAACTCCCCGTGTGCTGAATGGGATTGTCGTTTTCATACCAGCGAACCATCTCACGGTCTTTGAGGGGGTAGGGCGCATCTGCTCGATAAAATGTGCCGTCCAATGCCAGCGGGATAATCGGCTTCGCCCACGCATCAGCATAGGCGAGGTCTTCTAGCGCCCATGAGGTCGGGATGGTGTTTTCCGAGACCAGCGCGACCATCACCTTGCATTCTTCGATGGCAGTCTGGATTTGGGTGCGCCAATCTGAGCTTTGGATGCTGTCTTGGTCATACCAGACATGCAAGCCCAGTTTCCGCAACCCGTGAAGCACAGGTGGGACTTGCCCTTCATCCAGCTTACGGTAGCTGAGATAAATCTGTGGCGCGTCTTTGTTGACGGGCTTGGCGGCTTGGCTGACGAACGCATCTAGATTCAGCGCGTTCACCCATGTCAAATCAGATAGACTGGCTTGTGCTTGGAAATCGATGATTCGGCCTTGTGTGACCAATAACGCCCTGATGCGGTCTAGCAATTCCGCCATTGGTTCATAAGGATTGGTGGTCACGCTGCGTAAATCGACGATTGGGGTCGGCAGTGACATCAATCCATACGGGACGCTGGTCTGCAAATCGCCCGCGCATAACACGGTCAGCCACGGCAACTCTGTCCCGGTATAACGCTTGTTGCTGACGATATTGGTCACGCGCTGGGCATATTTGGCCTGTGGGGTGAGGAGAAAGACCACCCCCTCGGATTGGTCTACCAATTGCGCGGCGGCGGCGGGGTGCAGTGCAGAGTCTAGTGTGGCGACCTTGAGGCCGAGGCTGCGGACGACGCTCACAATCCCGGCGCTGAGGTCTTTATCTTGTGGGGCGCTGACGATGAGCAGGTCATAGGGCTTGGTGTCGGGGGTGACGACGGGCGCGACGGGGTGGATGGTCGGGGACGGGTCGGCGGGCGTGGTCGCTTGCTGTGCCTTAGCAATCTCATCGAGGATTTCGATGGCGAATTGTTCGAGGTCGCGCCAGACGATTTCCTTAAAATCATCTAAGCCCTGATAATCACTGACGCCGCGCTGAATCTGCCCGTCTTTGTTGTAGAACAGGTCGGACTGGAAAAATTTTTGAATCCGCTGATATTGGTCGAGATTCTTGGCGTAATCGGGCGATTCTTTGTCTTTGAGGCTGTCCGGCGGACTGGTGCGGCGATAAATCACGATGCGGTCATGCGGCGCGTTGCTGAGGGCGTCCATCAACTCCCAGTGTGTGCCGGATTCGTAATACGTCCCGTCTTCAGCGGTGAACGGCGTCCCCATCCGCGACCAGAAAATCACCACCACGATGTCACATTCTGACGGTAGCGGTAGCCCCTGATTGATGGCCTCTTGCGGCTTGAGTTTGGCTTTGAGCGCCGTACCCGCCATCAGCTTATCCCACGCCACGGGCTTGATGTCTAGCTTGCCGCGCAGGAACGGGCGCAGTTCCATATCTTCTAGCAATTGCAAGACGATTTCGCGCTCGGCTTTTACATCACCGGGCGAGGAGATGAATACGTTGATTGAGGGGATGATTTTGGTCATAGTGTCGGGGTGTCAACCTTTTCGATGGCTTTTGCGTACCATACGGCGGTGAAAATACTGCCGAACATGCTGGTTAGAATCGAGGACACAAATTGGAAAAGTGGATTGGCGAGAAAGCCTAAGATTGGCGGATATGTGCCGGTGCGCTGCATCAGCTCAATGTCGCGGGAGGTGATTGATCCCGTCAATACAGAACTCAAGATAAACCCAAAGATGAGGCTAAACAGGACGATGAACCCAACGACGCTTTTGGTATTGTTGACCAATTGTGCGCTGCGTCGATATGCGGCTTGGCCGCCAAGTCCTTCAACGGCGATGACCGCATACACGAGCATTGTGCTGAGCGCAAAAATTATAACGCCAATGTAAAGGATGAAAGCAAGGCAAACTAGGGCAGGGACGGCGAGAATGAGGGCTACTACAACCAGACCTACCAGCGACACCAAAAATATGAAGCCGATAAACGCGGCGATTTGCTTGAAGCGTGCTATGGCGAGATTGACCCCATCCATAATTGAGACATCTTCACCCTTGAGTTGCTTGAATACCATATAACAGCTTGCAACCGCCCCCATAAGGCTGATAACACCCAGTACAAATGCCATTGGAAGGCCAACAACAAGCATGATAAGCAGGTTCTGCGTGACTAAAATGGGGGTTAGCAGGAATGTAGAGACAAAGTTGACGACCAACCATGTCGCTACCGGATAAACAAGCAGCGACGGGGTTGAAAGAAATATTTGAAATGTTTTACCTAGAATATCAAAAAACATGGCTGCCTCTTTGCATGATGAATGGATAGGCAATATCTTCGCCAAAACGGACACGTCAGTGCCGTGTCCCTACGAAAAACAGGATATTCGTAGGGATAACACCTGCGTTGTCTGCTCTGATAGCCTGCGTTGTCCGGCGTGATAGATGGACAATGGTCAAAATTGGCAAAAGTATTGATAAGCAGTAATGGTAACGAATTTTTTAGAATTTGACACTATACGCGCTAGTTGATACTATTGTCATGACATTAAAACAACATAGCGTGGTATTTGTATGATTACAGCTTTGGATCGCAGTTCGCCCGTCCCGCTTTATTTCCAACTCAAACAAGTCTTGTTAGAGAAGATTCGGCGCAGCGAATGGACGCCGGGGACGCTCATCCCCAGTGAACAAGAGCTTCAGGACGCCTATCAACTCAGCCGGACGACGGTGCGGCAGACGTTAAGCGAATTGGTCTCGGAAGGCCATCTGATGCGCCAGCGCGGGCGCGGGACGTTCATCACCCAGCCCAAAATCGCCTATGACCCCAGCCTCGGCATCCGCACCAATGAATATCTGGATACGTATGGCGTCGCGTTGGGTTGGACGTTGATTGACCACGGATTCATCAATGCCCCAGATGACGCGGCATTGGCGTTGAATTTGACCAACGATGTCCGCGTGTATTGCGTGCAGCGTATCCGCATGGCTGGGACAGACCCCATCGGCTATCACATCGCCTATACGCCGCCGCAAGTCGCCGCCCATATCGACCATGACCGACTGGTGACGGGCGAATCATTGGATTATCTGCACGCGCTCCCCGCGATGAACGGCGCACATATTCAGCGCACGCTAGAGGCCGCCTTGCCAGATGAGCGTGACCGTAAGCTGTTGGGCGCAGACCGCAATATCGCCATTTTGCAGCTAAACCGCATCGTCCGCAGTGCCGACGGCGTAGCGCTGGAATATCTGTACTCCCGTTTTCGTGGAGACCGCTTTAAGTATCGGATTTCGGTCTAGCCTTCATTTAGGGTTGGGTGATTTGAGTTTCGTGCGATATAATGTTATGACATTACGACATTAACAAGACCACCATACATCAGAGATAAAACGGACAGGGCGGACACGGTAGGCCTTGTCTCTACGAAAACAGATTGAGGGCGCAGCGTGCTGCGCCCCTACGAATGAAAAAGGGCGATTTGATGCAGACACTGGCGCAGCACGAACACCTCAAGCACTACGGCGTCCAACAAGATTGGATGCAGCCGTATCAGTGCTTCATGGGACATTGGGAGGGCTTGTGCAAGACCTTCACCCCGCACGGCGATTTCATCGAGTCGTCGGCTGTTCACATGGATGTGTATTGGCTGGATGAGGCGCGGACGGCATGGCATCTGCATGAGGATTTTGACCGTTTGTATGAGGTCGGGCCGACGGTTTTTCATACCGACATCACGGTAAAAGATAAGGCGTGTTTGGGCGATAGCCCGATGGCGCGTATCGAAGGCACGATGTTGACGCCGTACAACTATGTGTTCACGATTTGGAGCGCGGTCAGCAAGACCACGGTCTATAACAATCACTACTTTATCGACGCGAATACACGCCGCATCTTGACACACAAAGTCCGTGACGGTCAAACTCATATCTACCAAGTCCAAGACTTTACAAGGATTGGTTAGAGCAAAGGTAGGCCGGAAGATGTTCGTACAAGCTGCGCCACAATATGAGCCGAATTTCGTCATCAAGCAGATTGACCATGCCCGATTCAGCGCGTCGTTTGCGCGGGCATTTGGCGGAAATGGGTTCGCGCCGTTGACGCCCAATGACCCGATGCTCTATGTCATTGCGCATCATGATGAGGGTTGGCGCTTTTTGGATAATCAGCCACCGTTCGATCCCAAAACCGGCCTGCCGTATCATCTGACTCAGACTCCGCTGGAATTGTTGCTAAAAACCGGAGCGGGGTCGCCCGATTTCAACGAGGATTATCACCCGTATAGCGGTCTGATTTCATCCATGCACGTCACTGGCCTGTATAACGGACGCTATGGGATGTCGAATTTTGTGTTTATCGACAACATCCCGGCGGAGTTGGCCGACGCCGCCCACGCCATGCTCCAACACGAATGGCAGCGCCAAATCTACCTGAAATCGGCTTGTGCCGAGCGCCCCGATTCATCGCATCACGTTGGTGAAGTTCAGGTGATGCACAACTATAAGCTGTTGCAGTTTTTCGATACGCTGGCGATTTATTTTCACCTCAAGCAGCCGTCCCTGTTGACCGAACAGATCTTCTCTAACGTCCCGCGCACGGTGGGCAATGATGTGACGGTGACGGTCACGCCAGTGGGCGACAACAAATTTGCCGTCTCGCCGTGGCCGTTCACCAAAGAGACGGTGCGCGTGACATGTGAAGGCCGCTATCTGACGCCGAGTCCAGATGACGCCGCGATGCGGGCGGCTTTCATGGCCGCGCCCGTCTTGGCACAGGCCTATACGCTGGTGCAATCATGAGCGCCCAACAGCAGGGATTCAGCGCCGGAGTCGGGCGGTGGGCGGGCAGCGCTGACGTGTTCGACGGGTCTGGTCGGTTTGTCGGGGGCGGGGCAGATACGCGCCACGTCCAACCGTTGGCGGCGGGACAGGTGCGGATTGATGTCTCGTTCATCGGGCCATTCCGCCATACTGGGCATTACATCATCCATGACCACGGCGATTATCGGATTTACGATGGCCCGGCCAACGTCGGGTATGCCGAAGCCCTGAGCGACTCGCTGATTGATGCCAACGCCTATTGGCCGACGCTGGGGCTGTCGCAACGATTTTTCTTGATGGTACTCCCCGGCGGCGCGGTGCAGCTTTCTCTGGCGCTGATGAGCCGGGGCGAACACCTGATGTACGCCGTCATCGGTCAAAATGACCGCGTGACCGACCAAGCGCCGCCGCCCACCCTCATCAGCGGGACGGCATACGACCTCGGACAAGACCCGACCTGCGGGCGCGGGGTGCTTTTGCTGAATCGGGCGGGGACATGGCGCGGTCAAATCACCTTATTGGACGGCGAATGTGCGCCAATGGGGCTGACGGATTCGACTGAGACGGTTGTCCCGACCCCCAAAGGCGTGCAAATCATCCGTATGGGCGGCATGAATGACCAACCGCATAGCGTCTCGTTGATGTGTGACGGGTGGAACGCATGGACGCCGTATGACGACCCGACGCCAGAAGTGGTCGGCAGCGCGAGTCTGTACGGCGGGCGGGCGCTGAGTGGGCAGTTTCATCACCGAGCGGCGCAGATGCGCGTTTGGCGGCGCGAAGTTGTCACGCATGATGGGACGCAGAAAGCCGTGGTCAATGTATGGTACGCGGGCGGTCAACGGATTGGGGTGGAATATGGTGTATTGGGGTTTGAAGCGGCATGAGTGACCGTTTTCTCGGCGCGTGGCGCGTCACCGAATATATCTACAGCCCCGCCGGGATATTGTTGGGCGAGGTGCGCCAATCACGCCGTTTGCATGAGCAACGGGATGGCGCGCTGCGCGTCGTGCAGCATTGCACGCCTAGCGCGTCGCTTGCCGACCATTGGATGGGGCGATTTGCGGGGGAGTGGGTGTTTACCCTGACCCGCGAGGGCAATTTGCGGCGCTATCACGGGCCAGATGTGGTCGGCTATGCGACTCAATGGTCGCAGGGGATGATTACTGGGCGGGGGATTTGGCCGCGTTTCGGCTGCAATTTCACCTCGTTCTCCGCCAGCTTGACCGAACGGCGACAACTTACGGGGGGGACGTTCAGTCGCGCCGGGGAAATCATCGCGGTCATGGTCGGGTTGGGCGTCTCTGATGAGGAAGGCGACCCAACGGTCTGGCCGGTCTTGCACGGCTACGACTCGTCGTCCGATGTCATCCCTGTGATGTTGGAAGGCGATGCGCTCACACTCGCTCTGACTCGGCGTTATGGGGCGCGAGAAGATACCGTCGGCGTGGTCGGCACGATCCCATTTGAGCAAATTGACATCGTGGACGCGGCCTCTGGGACGTTGCTCCACATGATGCGAACCTACGCGGCGGAAGGCGAACGGGTGCGTTTTGACCTGTTGCCGCTGCCCACCACGCCCGATGGGGCGGGTGATTTTATCGGCCTGATTGATGAGTGATTTCTAGTAGGGACAAGGCAGGCTTTGTCCGCCATCTAGCATAGAATTTTGACTTGGATTTGTGGAGGAAACATGAGCAATGCAACCGTAAAAAGCCTATTTGAATTGGTCGGCGAGCGGCCAGATATTGATAACTCTGGCGTGTTCGTACAACTGTGGGATATTTTGGGCGAGATACGCGCCAAAATTGACGCCCGCTTTGAACTCCACCCAGACGCCAGCACCGCCGATCTGCAACCCTATCAGACCGCCAACGGTGAGGGCAAAGGGCTGTTGTCGGCTTTCACTGGGCCGGAAATCGATTGGCTGGTTCACAGCTATATCGGTAGCCCGAAGGCCAGTTTCACCAACATGCACCTGACCTGTTGGCTGGGCGCACATACCAACGTCCCGCACCTCGGAATCGCGCTGGGGACGATGCCAGACATCTTCTTCTATATCGACTATGTGCCGCGTTCCGACCTCGTGGTCGACCTCGATTATCTGGACAAGTATTATGAGCCAGCCAATCAGCGCTATCTGGACATCCAGAAGGATGCGCGTTTTTCGCCATTCGTGAGCAAGTCGCTGTATATGCGCCAATCGCAGAGCAGTACCAGCCTGTGTGGGTTGTGTAAACCGACGCCGGATGCGGTAGAAGTGCTGCGCGAAGCCCTACATGAGCATGTAGACCGCTGGTTGGCGTGGCAAGACGCGCCGCCGGTTGTGCCAGAAGCAGAACGGCTGGCGTTGGCCGCCCGCGACCTATTGGTACGTCGTGCCATCACCGAGCGCGACCCGGCGAATCCGATGGGCGAAATCATGTTTGGTAAGCCGTTGGCTGACCGTTTGGTACGCGCCCTGTGGGGTGGAGACCGTGCCAATCCCCGCGCACGGGGCGCTTAGGTTATGACCGTCCGCGCTATATTTCATGTCATCACCGTGCCAGATGCGCCAGCGCCGTATGACCGCGCCATCTTGAAGCTGTATTATCCGGCGCGGTTTACCGGCGCATCTGAGGAGCGAGTCGTCGGGATGGTTTCCGCCGATGACCGATTCGGGAAACTGCCGGTGGTGGTGTTTTTCAACGGCGCGAACTGCTCACCGGAGGGCTATGGCTGGTTGGCGGCGGAGATTGCGGCGCGGGGCTATCTGGTAGTGACCTGTACCTATGTCGCAGAAGATTTGCCGGGTTTGCCGGGGCTATCGAGCGGAATCGACATCAGCAAAGTTTTGCCCACCACCTTTGGCACTGCCCCGACCAGTCGCTTGGTACGCCCCATCCTTGACGGCTTGGCGGCGTTAGACGCCAGCGAAAAAGGGCTGCTCAAGGGGCTAATCGGCTTCAAAAAAGTCATCCTCGCCGGTCACAGCGCGGGCGGGACAATCGCCTTGCACAATGCCCGCCAAGATTGGTTTCCCGAAGTGATTGGCGCGTTCGCCTACGCAGGGCATAGCGTCCCCGCTGCGATGTTGGGGTATCTGACTGGGACGGTGCTTCCGGCGGGGAAAGACCTCCCGATTTTGTTATTGGAGGCCGAACACGATGGGGTAATCACGGCCAGCGCAGGGCGCTATGCCGAGGGCGCGGCGGATGCGCCGATTTATAAGACGTTCAAGGATGGCGGATGCGCTTCCGGCTCATTATTAGCGAGCGTGCGGGGCGCGAATCATTTTTCGGTCATGCACCCGCTTGACCCGACCACCGGACGCGGCTTTCTGGACGGCGGGCAAGATGTCCCCGGTGAGGTATTGCGCGAGGTGATCGCTGAGGTGGTCGGGGCGTACTGCGACTCGGTGGCAAAGGGCGATCTTAACGCCACTCAAAAGATGGACATGTGGGTTCGTGACGGCCACCCGTGGCTGGTTGATATTGTAAGGAAAGGCAGTGATAAGTCCTGAGTCCCAAGTCCTGAGAAAGTACAGGGCTTAAGCCACTTATGGGGCATTGTTTTGGTTCATGTTCAAATCGAGTGGTGTAGTAATATCTTCGCCAAAACGGACACGTCACTGCCGTGTCCCTACAAAAACAGGATATTTGGGGGACAACACGGGCGTTGTCCGCCCTGATAGATGGACAATGGTCAAAATTGGCGAAGGTATTGGTGTAGGGACGGCATTTTTGCCGTCCGAACAGGCGGACGCCCAGAAGGGCGTCCCTACAATCGCAGTCATTTCACATCATCTGAACATGAGGCTTGTTTTTAATCTCAGGACTCATCATTCAAGACTCGTTGGTTGAGGAGGTGTCGTATGTTGAAGAACTTTTGGTATGCCGTAGCGTTTTCCGATGAAGTGACCGAAAAACCCAGCCGTATCACGGCGTTGGGGCAAGAATTGGTCGTCTACCGCGACAGCCAGAAAAAGGCCGTCGTGATGAGCGATTTGTGCGTACATCGCGGCGGCGCATTGTCTGAGGGATGGGTTAAGGGCGATTGTATCGTCTGCCCGTATCACGGCTGGCAGTTCCAACAAGACGGGGCGTGCGTCAAAATCCCGTCATTCCCTGACCAAGAACGCGCCATCCCGCGCAAAGCCCGCGTAGACAGCTATCCCGCGCAAGAAGTCTATGGGTATGTTTGGGCGTTCCTCGGTGATTTACCCGAAGCAGAGCGCCCGTCACTCCCACCGTTACCGGAATGGGGGAATGAAAATTACCGCGTCATCCACGGCAATTACAACTGGGATGTGGACTATACCCGCGCCGTCGAAAACGGGATGGACATCGCGCACGCGCCGTTCGTCCACTCTGGCAGTTTTGGGAATAAAGAGAAGCCGGAAGTCGAGTTTTACGAGGTCGAGCAAGAAGTCCTCGGCGGCCTCGCTACCGTCACGCTAGAACCGCCTCCGGCCAAAGGCATTTGGCGCTTTTTGTATCGTAAGGAGCGTCCGGGCGTCAAGACGACGGGCGGCTTCTATATGCCCAACGTCACGCGGCTACACGTCCGGCTGCCCATCGGCAACATGGTGATTTTCACCGCCCATTTGCCGGTTGAGGACGGCAAGACGATTAGCAAATGGACGATGTTCCGCGAGTTCTTCAAGCAGCCCATGTTCGACGGCGATTCGGTCAGGCGCGTGGTCAAAATTTTCAACGAAGACTTGCCCACCGTCTCATCGCAGCGGCCAGAGTTACTGCCGTATGACCTCGCGGCGGAATTGCACGTCCCGTCCGACCAAGTGCAAATCGCTTACCGGCGGCTGCGGAATCAGTTCATCGACAAGGGCTATGGAATCGATACGCACCGCATCCAAACTGAATTCGCCAACAAGAAGGCGGTGGTCATCCCCTCCCCGGCGCGGCGCGAAATCCCAGAACTGGCGCAGGCGTGGGTGATGAAGGAAGTCCCCGTTCGCAAACCCGGCAGACAGACGGACGGCTCAAACTCGAATGGAAACGGGGCAGAATAACAAATGTCTTTACCGCAAACCCTCTCACTCAATGCGCTGAATCATATCCGTGACCGATTTTCGATGCGCGAAATCGGCGCACCGTATCAGACCTTGACCAGCCAATTCGGTCAAGTCGGGGAAATCCGACTGTTTGAAGGCGAGGCCGTCGCTAAGATGGTTTATATCAGCATGGCCGTGCCGCAATTCGGCCTCGATAGCCACATGATTTTCGCCTTCACGCCGTCGGGCAGCCCCGTCCCGCATTTCACGCTGGACAGTGTGTTGAACGCGCCGGATTTTGCCTTCCATCTCGACCTGATTCCGCGCTTGGACATGGGCGCGAATCTGGCCTATATGGATTACTGCTTCGGCCCATTGACCGAGACGTATGAGGCCGCCGCGCAAATCGAGGGACTCAAGCCTGCCAAGTTGGGGCCGCGCCAATACGCGATTATGTCGCCGTGGATGCTGGTGTATCGCGCCAACGAATCGGCGTTTGAGGCGATTCAAGCGCCGGTCAGCGCCTATCTGGAACACTGGGCGGGTTTGGTCGAACAGGGCATCCCATCTGATGTGACCGAGGGCGCGTCCGCCGAATCATTGGCCGAGCGTGACCGGCGTAACCGTGGAATCATCTTCAACCCGTCGGTTGATAAGGTGTGGGCGCAAGTTGACCGCCTGTTGGGGGCGGAAACCAGCGCCCAAATGCGCGAGATTTTGATAAAACAAACCGTGGAGTCCCTATGACCGCACAAACAGAACTTACGGACGCGCCCAGCCAATGGCAGCAGCGCATTGAGGGCGAATGGCACGGCAGACCGTCGGTGTTTGACGCGACGGGCGCACATCAAGGCTATAGCAAGGTCTACCGTTCCAGCACGTTTGAAAACGGGCGCACGCTGTATACCATGAACACCAAATTCGAGGTGGCGGGGTGGCTTCAGCCGCGCTTGGAATATGGCAATTTCGCCTTTGACGTGCAGGACAGCGACCAGAACCGCATCTATATGGGGCCAGATTTCTACGGCGCGGGTCAGCCGTATGGGACACTGGTAGACGCGCACTATTATTCCCCCGGCTGGATGGCCGATTTGCGGACGCTGGTTCACATCTTGCCGGATGGTCAGACCCAGTGCTACTCATCGTTACTGTATCAAGGCCCGACGATTCTGTGCGTGTTTAACGGCTTGTATAAGGTCGCGTTTGATTACCACACCAACCCTGAGACACAGGCGGCGATTGACGCTTTTGTGCAGACCGAAGTCGTCAACGGTTCGCGTCCGCACATCCTCCCGACCAAGCAGGCCGGACGTTGGACGGGTGAGATGCAAGTGTATGACTCCGAGCAGAATCACATCGGCGTCAACCATGTGACGATTGACTACCGTCCGGTCAACCTGTTACGCGCCGAGCAGACCGTCACCATCGAAGGCGTCATCAATCGCAAAATGACCTATACCCGCCACCGCACCGGCAATCTGCACGCCTACGAAGGCCCAGATGTGTACGGCAACGGATTCGGCTATGGGCGGGCGCTGTATACGACTCAGCACATCACCCATCAAGCGGCCAAAATCAAAGGGCGCGAGTTCATCATTGACGACCAGAACAGCATGAGCGCGGTCTGGCAGTTCTATAAGGGCGACAAGCAGACGCACTTGACCTATGGCGTCTTGACATGGGCTGAGGCGTAACCCGATGAGCAAAATCGTGGTTATCACGGGTGGGACTCGCGGGATTGGTTTTGGCCTCGTGCGGGAATTTTTGAAGCGTGAGTGCAAAGTTATTTTCTGCGGGCGCAGTCAGAGCAGTGTCGATAAAGCGCTGGCACAATTCACCACCGAATTTGACGCGGCCAACGTCTTGGGCGTGCCGTGTGATGTCAGCAATGGCGACCAACTTCAAGCCTTGTGGGACGCCGGGGTGAAGCGGTTTGGCCGCATCGACATCTGGATTAACAACGCCGGAATCGGCAACCGGATGCGCCCAGTTTGGAAGATTGACAACGCCGATTTGCGCGATGTGATTGACACCAATCTGACCGGCTCGATGTTGTCGGCGGGCGTGGCGATTCGCGGGATGCTGACTCAGCCAGACGGCGGCCATTTCTATCTGATGGAAGGCTTTGGCAGCAGCGGGAGTGTGCGCGTTGGGATGACCCCGTATGGCGCGACCAAATATGCTGTGCGCTATCTCTCAAAGGCGCTGACGGCAGAGGTCAAAGGCACGAATGTTAAGGCGTCGGTGCTGAGTCCCGGCATTGTCGCCACAGATTTTTTGCCCGATGGCTATGACAATCCGGCGGATTTTGAGAAGGCCAAGCGGATTTTCAACATCCTCGGCGATAAGGTCGAGACGGTCACACCGTTCTTGACCGAAAAAGTGCTGGCGAACGATAAATCTGGGGCGCGTATCGAATGGTTGACCACGCCGAAGGTGTTGTTGCGCTTCTTGACCGCCAGCTTTAACAAGCGCGATTTGTTCTCTTAGGGGTTACGCCGTGGAATTTGTGCAATTGGTAGAGGTCGGTTTGCGCGACGGCTTACAATCTGAAGCGCCGGTAGCCACCGAGGTCAAACTGTGCTGGGCAGAAACGCTCATCGCGGCTGGGCTGACTCGGATTCAGGCGGCCAGTTTCGTCAACCCCGCCCGCGTCCCCAGCATGGCAGACGCTGAGGCGATGTGCGCGGCGCTGGTCAATCACCCCGGCGCGGTGGTCAGTGCGTTGGTGCTGAACGCCAAAGGGCTGGAACGCGCTCACGCCGCTGGAATCAAATCGGTGGACTTGGGGCTGTCGGCCTCACCAAGCCACGGTCAACGCAATACCGGAAAGTCGCTCTCTGAGGCGCTGAATGAGGTTATCGGCATGATTGGCCGCGCCCATCAGTTGGGGATACGCGCCCGCGCCGCCGTGCAATGCGCGTTCGGTTGCCCGCATGAGGATGATGTCACGCCGATGGAAGTTTTGGCGTTGGCGCTCTCACTGGTCGCGGCGGGCGCGGATGAAATCGCCATTGCGGATTCTTCTGGGCAAGGCACGCCAGAGGCGCTACGCGGCCTATTGGCAAACCTAATTCCGCTGGTCGGGCGGACGCCGGTTGTCCTGCATCTGCACGATACGCACGGCCACGGCTATGATAATTTGCGCGTCGGGTTAGAAATGGGCGTGCGCCAATTCGATACCGCCTTCGGCGGGTTGGGCGGCTGCCCGTTCATCCCGAATGCGGCGGGCAATATCAGCACCGAAATCACCGCCGGATTATTGGTCGAATGGGGCTACCAGACCGGAATCGACCCCGCGCAGGTCGCGCTGGTGAGCCAAGAGGCCGGTCAACTTTTGGGGAAGGTGCTGGCATGACTATCGGGCAAACCGTCGCAGAGAAAATCATCTCAGCGCACGCGGGGCGGGCGGTGTATGCCGGTGAGGTGGCGATTGTGCGCGTCGATGGCGTGATGGCAACCGACGCGACTGCGCCGCTGGCGTTGAAAGCGTTTAACGAGATGGGCGGAGTCAAACCGTGGGATGCCAGCCGAGTCTCGATGATTTTAGACCACGCCTCGCCCGCGCCCAATGAACGGGTCGGCTCACTGCACAAACTCATCCGTGATTTCGCGTTTGAACACAGCTGCCATTTTTATGACGTGGGCGCGGGGATTTGCCATCAATTAATGGTCGAAAACGCGCATGTCAAACCGGGCGACTTATTTCTGGGGGCGGACAGCCACACCCCGACCTATGGCGCGCTGAATGCGTTGGCGATGGGGGTCGGGTCAACCGATTTGGCCGCGACTCTGTTGACCGGCAAGACGTGGCTGAAAGTACCGCGCACGCTCAAAATTATCTTGACCGGGCGGCTCAACCCCGGCGTCAGCGCTAAGGATATTATTCTGGCGCTGTGCGGGCTGATTGGGAGCGACGGGGCGCGTTATATGAGCGTCGAATTTACTGGCGAGGCCGTCAAAATCATGACGTTGGCGAGCCGGATGGTGCTGGCGAATATGGTGGCTGAGATGGGCGGCAAGTGCGCCAGCGTTGATCCAGACGGGTTGGTGTTGCCGTATGACTGGACGCCGACCACGCCCGACTACGACGCCGAGTATGCCCGTGTGGTTACATTTGACTGCGACTCGCTCACGCCGATGGTGGCTATCCCACACGCGCCGGATTCGGTCAAACCGATTAGCGATGTGGCGGGGATTCCGGTGCATCAGGCGTTCATCGGGTCATGCACCAACGCCCGCCTAGAGGATTTGCACGCGGCGGCGGATGTGCTGCGCGGTAGGCATATCGCGGCGGGGGTTCGCTTGTTGATTGCGCCGGCCTCTAATGCGGTATTCAAGGCCGCCCTGCGCGACGGCACGCTCGAAACCTTGACCGACGCGGGCGCGGTCTTCATCACCAGCGGATGCGGGCCGTGCGTCGGGACTCATCTGGGCGTGCCGGGGGATGGTGAGACGGTCATCAGCAGCACCAACCGGAATTTTCGCGGGCGGATGGGCAACCCTAACGCTTTGGTCTATTTGAGTTCGCCAGCGGTAGTGGCCGCCTCTGCGGTGATGGGCGTCATCACTGACCCGTTGAAGGTGATGGCATGAGCGACTTAATCGGCAAGGTTCACGCCTATGGCGACGACATCGACACAGACCGCATCATCCCCGGCAAATACACCAAGACGCTGGATTTCAGTCAATTGGCCGCGCATGTCCTCGAAGATTTAGACCCCGATTTCAAGACGACGGTTCAGGCGGGGGACATCTTGGCGGCGGGCGAAAATTTTGGCTGTGGCTCATCTCGTGAGCAAGCGCCGGTAGCGATTCAGGCCGCCGGAGTCAGCGTGGTGATTGCGCGGTCATTCGCCCGAATCTTCTACCGCAACGCCATCAATATCGGTCTGCCGGTGGTCGAAGCGCCGACTCATACCTTGCAGATGGGACATCAGGCGCGGGTTGACCTGTTGGGCGGCGTGGTCGAAAACCTGACCACGGGCGAAACCTACCCCGCAACGCGGATGCCGGATGTGATGCTGGACATCCTCAAGGCGGGCGGGCTGGTGGCTTATCTGCGCGAGAAAGGTGATTTTTGACCATGAGCGCCTCACAGAGTTTACACGGTTTGCGCGTGTTGGAATTTACCCACGCCATCCTCGGCCCGGCTTGCGGCCTGATTCTGGCCGACCTCGGCGCGGATGTCATCAAGATTGAGCCGCCGGACGGCGACCCGACGCGACGCCTGAAAGGATTCGGCAGCGGCTACTTCACGATGTACAACCGGAATAAGCGCAGCCTCGCGGTGGATGTCAAATCGCCAGACGGTTTGGCGCTGATTCATGAACTGGTCGCGTCCGCCGATGTCGTGATTGAGAATTTCGCCCCCGGCACGATGGACAGATTGGGCTTGGGCTATACGGCGCTGTCGGCGCTGAATCGGCGCCTGATTTACGCCTCGCTCAAAGGCTTCATGGAAGGCCCGTATCAGAATCGCACCGCCTTAGATGAAGTCGTACAGATGATGTCCGGCCTCGCCTATATGACCGGCCCAGTCGGGCAGCCGTTGCGGGCGGGCGCGTCGGTGGTGGACATCATGGGCGGGACGTTCGCGGCGATGGGGGTGTTGGTCGCGTTGCGTGAGCGCGATGTGACCGGGCTGGGGTGTTATGTCCAAAACGGCTTGTTCGAGACGGCGGCTTATATCATGGGGCAGCATCTGGCCTATAGCGCCATCAGCCGCCAACCGCTCCCGCCGATGCCCGCACGGGTCAGCGCGTGGGCGATTTATCACGTTTTCGATTGCGCGGACGGGCAAGTATTCGTCGGCGTGACTTCGGATAAGCATTGGGCGCGATTCTGTGAGGTTTTTGAGCGCCCCGATTGGACGGCTGATCCAGATTTGGCGACCAACAATCAGCGGATCGAGGCGCGGGAACGCCTGCACGCCGATTTACGCGCCATGTTCAGGGGCATGACCTGTGCAGAAGCCTTATCTCGCTGTGAACGGGCTGAAATCCCGTTCGCGCCGATTGCCCGCCCAGAAGATTTGTTTGACGACCCGCAGTTGAATCAAGGCATGGGCTTGCTCGAAACCCTCTTGCCAGACGGGACGCTGACCAAACTTCCGCGTTTGCCGATGGCATGGGATGGGGCGGGGTTGGATTTGCACGCCCAACCGCCCGCGATTGGCGAACATTCCGACACGATTCTGGGCGACCTCGGAGTCACGCCGGAAAAAATCGCCGCGCTGCGTGATTTGGGTGTTATCGGATTACTGACAGAAATTGAGAGTTACAAACCATGACGGAACTTAGTCTCGATCTGGTCATCAAAAATGTGCGGGTCGTGCGCCCGAATCAACCCGCGCCGCAAGCGCTAGACATCGGGATTAGCGGCGGCAAAGTCGCCCGCTTAGAGGCCGACATCCCAGCCAGTGATGCTGCCCAAATCTATGACGGCGGCGGAAAGTTGGCGTTTCCGGGGCTGGTGGACGCGCACACCCACACGGGGATTTATACCCCGTTGGAACAAGACGCCGTGACCGAGAGCCGCGCCGCCGCGATGGGCGGGGTCACGTCGATGCTGACGTATTTCCGCACCGGCCAATACTATCTGAACAAGGGCGGGGCGTACCGCGATTTTTACCCCGAAGTGTTGGATATCTCACGCGGGCGCTATCATGTTGATTATGGTTATCATCTCGCGCCCATCAGCCGAGGTCATATCGGTGAGATGGAACATCTGGCGACTCAGATGGGCAAAACTTTTTGATGATTGACGAGGACGAGCGCTACGATTTCGCGCATTTCGAGTTCATCATGCGCGAGGCCGCCCGCATCACCCGTGAGTATCCCGCCCTCGCACCGTATCTTTCGGTCAGCTTGCATTGCGAAATCGCGGACATCCTCAACGCCTATACCGACAAGGTGCAACGTGAGGGAAAACTCACCGGCCTGCACGCTTATAACGCCGCCCGCCCGCCGCACAGCGAGGGATTAGCGGTCTGGATTGCGTCATATCTGGCGCATGAGACCGAATGCCCGAACATCAATCTGCTGCACCTCAGCGGGCGAAAGGCCATGCAAGCCGCGCTGATGATGTCTGAGGTGTTCCCGCACATCCAATTTCGCCGCGAGGTCACGGTGGGACATCTGCTCTTGGATGTCGATAACACCAACGTGTATGCAAAGGTGAATCCGCCCATCCGCCCGCGTGAAGATGTCGAATATCTGTGGCAAGCGGTGTTGGACGGCCATGTCGATTGGATTGTCAGCGACCATGCGTGTTGTCAACATGAACTCAAGGTCAGCCCGTCGGACGCGGGTAATATCTGGCTGGCGAAATCGGGCTTTGGTGGGACGGAATGGCTGTTGTCTGGCGTGTATAGCGAGGGCAGTAAGCGCGGCCTGTCGGTCAATAAAATGGCCGAGTTGCTCAGTTGGTCTCCGGCGCAACGCTACGGTTTGTTGAGCAAGGGCGACCTCGCAGCCGGATATGATGCCGATGTCGTGCTGCTCGATCCGTCGGAGTCGTTCACCGTCCGCGCCACCGATAGTGAATCGGCGCAAGGCTATAGCCCGTTTGAGGGGCAAGAATTGACGGGGCGGGTCAAGGCGACTTTTTTGCGCGGCCAATTAATTTATGAGAACGGGAATATCGTCGGAGAACCCAAAGGGGCGTATCTGCACAGGCCGGGATAAAGCGTGGGCGAACGTACAGTTTATATGGAATGTAGCCATTAACCAAAATTAAGGAGATTTGATGTCTGACCCAAAT